>Ga0334893_1001498_pt1 | contig 22048 bp, 16 predicted proteins | sample GraSluR3_MG_5_FD_207218 | JGI IMG/M metagenome (GOLD analysis project Ga0334893, IMG submission 207218) | Sludge microbial communities from methane-producing bioreactor in Wageningen University, Netherlands - Granular Sludge_09_05-R3 | ecosystem: Engineered > Bioreactor > Anaerobic >...
GTACTTGGTATTACGTTACGCTCAAGTATTGCCACCTGTACTTTTTTTGCAGGAACACCTTTATCAAGGATTTCGATGATGTGAAAACCGAATTGGGTTTCAACCATAACAACATCACCTTTACTTCCTTCGAAACATGCATCGTTAAATGGTTTTACCATCATTCCCTCATTAAACCAACCTAAATCGCCACCCTTTGAAGCTGAGCCGGGATCGTCGGAATGCTCTTCGGCTAACTTCGCAAAATTGCGAGTACGCTTAGCAATGGGGAATAGGCTATCGGCTTTAGCCTTAGCGCTATTATAATCTTCTTGCGTGTTGCCACTTGGGCTAATTAGGATATGGCGTGCTTTAACGGAATCGGGCAGCATTGCTGTTTGAACCAATCGGGCAATTTTATACGAATCGTTATTAAAGAAAGGGCCGAAAGTATCGTTAACCTTGGCGTTAAAAGCCCACTGATCAACCTCTTCGTTTTGTAGCTCGCCTTTCTTATAGAAAGTTTCATCGAACGGAGTATCGGAGTTAAGATTGGTAAATTGAACTGGCTCAGCCGCATTTACAAAATCGGCATTGATACCATTTATCCACTCCTCTGCATCTTTGTAATCATCTTGCGATGGGGTAATTGGAAATACTACATACTCAACATCACGGGCAGCTTGCTGCTCATAATTGTTCTCATGCTTTTTATAGTAATCCTTTATTTCGCTTTCGGTAACGGTAATAGTCGAATCGTTAATTGTTGAGTATCGGTTTACTAGGTAATTGAAATCGACCTTTTTGCTTCGGCTGCTAGCCGATTGCTTGGCCTGAAGGCTAGTAACAGCAATACCTTTACGTATTAGGTTATTGTATTTTGTGAATAGCCTATCGCGAATTATCAACGACTCAAGGTACAGCCAAATTTGCTTTTGCAATCCTGAAGGATCGGTCTCCATATTCTTAAGGAACTGAACAACCATTGCAGGATCAACCTCTCCAGTTTGACGGTTGCCAAACTCCTGCCTAATAACTGGGTGAATATTGCGCCCTTGTACCATATCAAACAGTTCGTCGGTAGAAACGGCTATACCAAGACTTTTATACTTATCGCCTAGCACATGTTCTTGCACCATTTCGTTCCAAACCTCTTCCCTAATGCTCTCCATGGTTTGCTCGTCGAGAGATGTTTGCCTGCGCGATGCTTTGTTTAGCTCAACAAGATAGTCAACGCGCTCTTGATACGCCTGAAAAGGTATTGATTTACCATTTATCTCTGCTATCTCAAACTGATTTCGGGTAAATAGTGACCCTCCCGAGCCAAATAAATCGCCAAGTATAAAGGCCAAAAGCGCTAGCCCTATAACAACTGCAACCAGCGTTCCTGCACGATTTCTGAGTTTCTCTAGTGTTGCCATTTAAAGTTAATATTAGTTCAAAATTTCCGTTTTTTTTGAGGCTACGAATATAGCTATTTTAGCGTATAGCATAAAGTCTTAGCATACTTTTTAAGCATTATTTAAAAAAATATGTTTCGAAAAACTAGCAAAAGGTGATATAATGAAGATATTGATGCTGATAACTTTGCATTATCACTCGGAAGGAAGTATGGTAAGGTGCAGCAGATCGATTCGCGTTCGGTCCATTTTGGCCACTTTTACCTTAAAGTTATCAATGTCGATAACCTCTTGCGGCTTGGGAATGCTTTGGAATTTGTTAATGATGAAACCCGCAAGCGTATCGTATTCCTCCGATTCGGGTATGTTAAACTTATACTTTTCGTTAAGGTAGCTAACCTCAAGCCTACCCGAAAGGATAAACTCGTGCTCGGAAAGCTGCTTTTCAACGAAATCAACCTGATCATGCTCATCGTCAATCTCGCCAATAATCTCCTCAATAATATCCTCAATGGTAACCAAACCTGCGGTTCCGCCAAACTCATCAACAACAACAGCAATGCTATGCTGCTCCTTAATAAAGGATGTTAGTAGCTTATGAGCGAGCATGGTTTCGGGTACAAAATCAATTTTCAGCAGCTTTGACTTTATGCTTTGGGGTTTTTTAAAAAGATCTTTACTGTTAACGTATCCAGTAATATTATCGATACTACCATCGTACACTGGAATTCGCGAATAGTTTGTGCTGATGAACTTTTCCTTTAGCTCGTCTATCGAGCTACTAATATCAATGGCTTCAATATCTGTACGAGGAATCATGCACATGCGAACCTTTATCTCGCTAAAATCAAGGGCATTCTGAAACATCCTTATGTCGTGCTCATGCTTAGCACCTTCGCCCTCCGATGCTTGAACCTCACCAACAAAATTATCGAGATCGATTTTTCCAAATATTTGTCGTTTGTTCCTTGTTGATATCTCCTGCCTAAGCACATACTTGATAATACCAACCGAAAGCCACGTAGAAATTTTACTAATTGGGTACAATACTATATAGAAGAATAGTATTGGTAGCGAAAAAAAGTTAAGGAAACCATTTGGGTGTACCCTAAACAACGATTTTGGCAAAAACTCAGCAGTTACCAGTATAATTGCAGTACTAATAATAGTTTGTAGAAGAAGCAAACCCATTTCGCTTGGTATGTGTGGACCAAGAAAGACACCCAGCACCTTAGCCATTTCAATACCATATACCACAAGGGCAATGTTATTACCAACTAGCATTGTAGCGATGTACTGGCCGGGGTTTCGGGTAAAAATGCTTACAATACGTGATGAGAAGGTACCCTGTTTGCGGTCAATCTCTATACGAAGTTTATTGGCAGAAACAAAAGCAATCTCCATTCCAGAGAAGAGTGCTGAGAAGAGAACTGATAAACCTATAATTACCGGATTATAGTCCATTTAACAACTAAGAGTTTTGGTTTGAGGAGAGCTGTTTTCGCTTATAACGCCTAAGGGCATACATTAGCAATGCAACCACTGTTAGTATAAAGAACATGTAGCTTTGACCAAAACCCACATTTAGCGTTGAATATACTCCAAATGCAAGGCATATAACTGCCAATAGTATCCAAATAACTTCCATTACAATAGCCAACTTGCTCATGTTCTTAACTTTTTCGTTTTGGTAAATATAGCAATTTTTTAAGTATACATGGAATGATACTATGCATCTAATCCTCTTTAACGTACATAGTGCCGCTTGGTTTAAGTATTACCCAATCGTCGAAAGTCTCATCGGATTCCATCCCTTCGCCAAAAAGCACATCCTCACCTGAGGTGATTTTCACCATGTCGTTTGAGTAAATTCTTTTCGCCTCTTGATCCCAAAACAGCTGCTCGGTATTTAGCACATCGCCCTTAGCGTTTTCAGCAACAACATCGTACCTTGCGTTCCAAAGCTTTTTCTCCTCGTAAAAAATGGCGTAGTTGGCTGTAAGCTGCGATTCAATTTCAACCGAATCGTTGTAGTTGTATACCGTTATACCCTGTGGAAACTCGTTGTATGGTTCTTCGGCAAACTGATGGTAGCGCGATTCGGGGGCAAGAATTTGAACCTTTATCTTTCCGTTCTCGGTATAAAGAATTTCGATATTGTAGGCAACAACTCCGGGTACGTTCTCCCTTTCGGCCAGCTCGTGTACTTTGTCGATGTTAGTTTTGCACGAAAAAAACAATAAAGTCCCTGCTAATGCAGGGACTAATTTTAGAAATACTATATATCTTCTAACGAATTTCACTGAAATGTTGAATTAGGGACGCGCTCTAACAGTTGTACTTTCGTTAATCCAGCATCCTACAGTATACCTTCCACCTAAAGTTAAGTCCTGGAAGAAAATATCGTTTTGAGCAGGGAAATACTGAGAATAAACTTCAATTAGCTTGTTACAATCATTCTCAAGAGTTGAATCAACCTGCTTTGCCTTAATAAACTTATCAACTGCAGCCCAGTATATGGTTTTCTTCTGAAACTCATCGGTAAAGCAATTCTTTTCAGCTGCGTAGATATTGCCAATTAATATATAGGCATGGCCCATGTTGGGGTTAATGTTAACGGCTTTAAGGGCTAGTGATCTTGCCTCCTGAGGCCTATTCAAATCGTTAAACACGATACCAGCATACTCAACTAAATAAATTGACTTACGTGTTGTATCGGTTTCCAAGTCGATGGCTTGCTTAAAATATTGCTCTGCTTTACCAAAACTATTCTGCTTATCAAAAATCTTGGCTAATTCGTATGCAAGGCTTGCTGAAGGCTCTTTGGCAAATAGCTTTTCGGCAGTATTCCAATAAAACTCTCTATCCTCACATCCGTTAGCACTTAGCAAATTATAAGTTTTTTTAATTAGCTCAACATCCTCAGGGTTATTCTCTACCCGTTGCTCAAATATTTGGGCTAGATTATCGCAGTTTGCTACACCTGCTCCAGAGAAAATTGCATCAACATTTTCTTTTACCTGCTGCAACCTAGTATCGGTTGGTTTCTCTGCAATTTGAACATCAAGATAATCGGCAATGAAAGCATAAGTTTCGATAACATCTTCAGCTGAAAGCTTTTGGTTGTCGTACATGGTTTTTGTAATAGCCATCAAGGTATATAAAACTGGTGCATCCGATGCATCTTCCTCCATTTCAACTGATTCCTTAAGGTAAGTAAATGCCTCTTCGTATCGGTCGGATGCTAAACTAGCCAAATCCATTCCCTTTTGTCCAAGTAGTATACCTTTTCTGTTGAAATTTTCAATCCGCATGTCATAAATCATCATTAGCGAATCAATAAGTTCGGTTTTTCTGATGGGATTCTGCTCGGCATCAATCCATACCTTCAACATTCTTGCTCCATGAATGTAGGTGTTTTGCGAAGCAGATGGACATATGGTTAAAACCTTTTGCCAATATGGCTTAGCCATATCGTAGTTGCGGTGGTTATACTGTTCACGATAAAGTGATAGGTTAGTAGCACATTCCTTGCGAGCCTCCTCATCAACCCCATACTTAGGGTTTTGAAGATAACTTTGAGCTGTAACGCTTGATGTGAACATCAAAGCTATAACGGCGACTAAAATGCTTAGTTTGAGTAAAGTTTTCATTCTATATCTTTTTTAAGTTTACTGATTTGCTAGTTAATTTTTTGTTTTACAAACCAAAAATCGTAAAACGTGAAGCCAAAGTTAATAATTCCGTAGTTCTCTTGAACCAATCCGTTTTCGAGTGTTCCTTTTCGACCTAGCTCCAATGCGATATTGAAAGATGTTCGGGTTCTGCGGAACGGTAATCCTACACCAAATGTTATGCCATAATCATTAATCTGATTATCACGTAGCTCTAAGAAGGTGTTTTTATGGTAAAATCCGGCTCTGTAGCTAATACGCTTAAAGTAACTCCTTAAATCGAATGGATTTGGGGTATACTGAACACCAACTCTTACTGATTTTGAGTTTGTGAGCAATCCATTAGCATTAAGGTATTGGGCTTTGGTCCAATCTTGAAATGAGTACTCAGCACCTACTAGTAACTTATTGGAGTATGCAAAGGTAAATCCTCCAGAGAAGTTGGCAGGGAATTCGAACGAATTATTCTTATTCTCCTCATAAACTATTGTATCCGTTGTACTTCCCAGCGGATAGGAGACAAACCTAACATGCGTTGCATTAAGCGATGTTTTGTTATCGAGCGTAGCACCCAATACTATTTTGTACTCCTTTTCTTTTCCTGCAAAAATGGTGTACTGCGCGCCAAAGCTAAAAGCGATATCGCGAACAACGAAGCTGTTTAGCTCATCGTAACCCACATAAGTAGAATATTCGGGGAACTCTTCAGTAAATTTATATTCCATTGCACCAAACAGATACGACATGTTTGCCCCAATGGAGAAATTTTTAAAAGGCTCAACAGCTGTTCCAAAGTAGAATTGGGTAATTCCGCCATTTCCATTATGGTAGTATTTAATTGGGCCAATAGAGCTTAACAGATACGGATCCATTTCAGTATGCTTAATTCTATAGCCAACATTGCTGTATGGCTGAAGCCCAAGGCTTGCTCCCATCCATTTAGTAAGCGGAAATTGCATAGCTAAATGGTGCAGGTTACCCGTAGAATTTGTATTGCTTTGGTTCCCCGATTTATAGTTTACGGTTGCTCCTTCAACTCCAAAGTCGAAAATAAACGACATGGTGTCTTGTGAGGTATAAGACGCTGGATTAAGATAGTTAACCCATGTACCATTTCTTATACCCTGTGTTATCCCTCCCATGGCTTTAGTGTTGGCGTACCCTTGATTACGAATTTCGCCCAACCCGTAACGTGAATATGGTGAATAGGTTGTTAAGCTCTGAGAAGAGGCCACAAAAGACATTGCCCACAAGGCCAGTGTGAGAAGAAGAGTTTTGCTGTTATTCATTATAGTTTAGAATTCGATTAAGTCCAAAAATCAAAAGATTAGGATGCACAAAGATGCTATTTTTTAACTTTTTATCAAAGAAATTTGCATTGCCACCAGTAAAAACTACTGTTAAGGTTGGATACTCATTTGCCAACATGCTAATATATCCATCAACCTCATTTATAACGCCATTTAAAACCCCCGATTGTATTGAGTCTTTGGTTGATGATCCTACCAGTGTGAAATCATCGCCAATTGAAAGTAACGGAAGTTTAGCTGTAAATGCATTAAGCGCTTTAAAGCGCATATCGATACCGGGGGATATGGCTCCGCCAAGGTATTCCCCTTTATCGTTAACTACATCGTAGGTAATTGCCGAACCGCAATCAACAACAAGTAAATTGCTTGATGGATAAATGGTGCTAGCCCCCACTGCCAAAGCCAACCTATCGACCCCTAACGTTTCGGGTGTTTTATAACAGTTTTTTAGAGGGATTTTCACCTCAGAATTAAGCCTTAAAACCTCAAGGTTGTGAGGGAAAAATTCGTCAAAGTTTGAAGGTAATTCCCCAACCGACGAAACGATTACCCTACTATAGTCATAACCTAACGCCAACTCATCAACATCTTTAGGTGTTAGTGTTATGTAGCTATTGTGGTAAATCAGCTCATTATCGGCAAAAACCGCAACCTTTGTAAGGGTATTCCCCACATCAACAACTAAATTATTCCTTTGCTTATCGCTCTTCATGGTAATGAAAATATTTACCCTACAAACGCCTTTAACGGGTTGAATCGTATATTTGTTTTACTGTTAACAAGGCTTCATCCATGCTTTTAACATCTTTACAAACCAGCATGAGTTTTTCGCGCTGCTCCTTTAGCTGAAACTTTTTAGGATTATGCTGAATAAAGCCAATGATATTGGCAAAAGTATTTGACCTATAAAAAGCCGACACCTGATTTGCAATAAAGTAACCAATGAGCTGCTGATTCTTAATGATAACCTTCTCCATTCCCAGCGATTTCGACATCCATCGCAGCTCAACAACGCTTAGCAGCTCCTTAACCTGTTGCGGCAAATTGCCAAAGCGATCCTTTAACTTATATTCAAATGCATCGAGCTCTTGTGGAATGGATATGCTATCGAGTTCGCGGTAAAGACGCATGCGCTCGGGAACACTGCTGACGTATGAATCGGGAATTAGGAGCTCAAGGTCAGTCTCAACGTGGCAGTCAATGCTATTGGGTTTCCACTCGTTTGGCTTGGGAGTGGTATCGGTTGTTAATACCTCGGCAAACTCTTCATCGCGGAGCTCCTGCATAGCCTCATCGAGAATTTTATGATAGGTTTCAAAACCGATATCGGCAATAAAACCACTTTGCTCGGCACCCAACATGTTTCCAGCACCTCGTATATCCAAATCCTGCATGGCAATGCTAAAGCCGCTACCTAGCTCTGAGAATTCCTCAATAGCCTTTAGTCGTCGCCTTGCCTCTTGGGTTAGCCCTTCGAGCGGAGGAGCCAGCAGATAGCAAAATGCTTTTTTGTTCGAACGGCCTACCCTGCCCCTAAGCTGATGTAAATCGCTAAGTCCAAACATGTGGGCATTATTAATTATGATTGTGTTTGCATTAGGAATATCGAGACCCGACTCAATGATTGTTGTTGAAATTAGCACATCGTAATCGCCCGAAATAAAGTCGAGCATGGTTTTCTCAAGAACAGCAGGCTCCATTTGTCCGTGGGCAACTATGGAGGTTACATTATTGCATATTTTGGATATCATTTGCTGGATCTCGCCAATGTTTTGCACCCTGTTGTGAACAAAAAACACCTGACCTCCTCGACTTACCTCATACTCAATGGCCTCTTTAATTACCTCGGAGTTAAACGCATGCAACTCGGTTGCAATAGGATGTCGGTTTGGCGGAGGAGTATTGATGATAGATAGATCGCGAGCACCCATTAGCGAAAACTGCAGGGTTCGCGGAATTGGAGTTGCAGTTAGGGTTAGCGTATCGACGTTAACGCGAAGCCGCTTCAGCTTTTCCTTTGCCGCCACGCCAAACTTCTGCTCCTCATCAACAACCATTAAACCAAGGTCCTTAAACGTTACCGACTTACCCAAAAGAGCATGCGTACCAATAACAATATCAACTTTCCCTTCGGACAACCTTTGCAGAATTTCTTTTTGCGCCTTGGGACTTTTCATTCGGCTAACAAACTCAACAGTGCAGGGGAAATTTGCAAGCCGTTGCTTAAAGGTTTGATAATGCTGCAAAGCAAGAATAGTTGTAGGCACCAAAACGGCTACCTGCTTACTATCGGTTACTGCTTTAAAGGCTGCTCTTAAGGCCACCTCGGTTTTTCCAAAACCCACATCGCCACAAACTAGCCTATCCATAGGGATAACGCTTTGCATATCCTCCTTAACAGCCTGAGTAGCCTTTTGCTGGTCGGGTGTATCCTCGTAAATAAAAGAAGCTTCGAGCTCCTCTTGTAAATAAGTATCAGCCGAAAACGCAAACCCCTTTTCAGCCTTACGTTTTGCGTAGAGCGCAATGAGCTCTTTTGCAATATCCTTAACTTTGCGCTTTGTATTCTGCTTAAGCTTTTGCCAAGCTCCTGAACCCAACTTGTAAAGTTTAGGTTGCTCAGCCTCTTTCCCTCTGTATTTCGAAATGCGGTGTAAGGCATGGATATTCACAAGTAGCGTATCGCCATCTTTGTATGTAAGCCTAACCGATTCTTGCACCTTCCCGTTTACCGAGGTTTTTACCATGCCTCCAAATACGCCTATACCATGATCGACATGAACAACATAATCGCCAGGTTTTAGGCTAAGAAGCTCTTTCATCGATAGGCTATCGGATTTGCTCAGCTCATTTTTCAGCTTGAACTTATGGTATCTATCGAAAATTTGGTGGTCGGTATAAACACACCACTTTAGGCTATGGTCGGTAAAACCTTGCGAAAGAGATGTGTTTATTGGGGTAAATTTTACTTCGGGGTTAATATTCTGAAAGATATTCTCGAGCCGTTTGTGCTGCGCTGTGCTATCGGCTAGTATAACAGTTGTGTAACCCTTCTGCGTATTGTCAGCGATATGCTCACTAAGCAAATCGAAGTTCTTGTGAAATGCAGGCTGAGGAGCTATCTGAAAATCGATGGTTGCATTTGGTTTTAGCTGTGGCCTTAAGCCAAACTCAATTAGGCCAAACTGCTGAATGCTACCAAAAAATTGGGCACCAGAGGCAAAGGTATCGTTTTTGTTTGCTGCCTCAAAGGTGCTATTCATCTGCCCCATAACAACCTCAAGGTCGTGTATCCAAACCAAAGTATTTGGAGAGATAACATCGGTAAGCAGCTGCCTATTCGCATTTTCGCCACTCACCTGCAGGTTAGGAATTATGGTTATACTATCGAACTGCTGAGCAGAGAGCTGGCTATCGACCTCAAAGGTTCGAACTGACTCCACTTCGTCGCCAAAAAAGTCGATACGATAGGGTAATGATGATGAAAACGAGAACACATCGACAATGCTCCCTCGAACCGAGAAATGGCCAGGTTCATAAACAAAATCGTTACGCTGAAAACCAATACTAAGCAGGAAATCAACCAAGAACTCTTGCGTTATGGTTTCGCCCACCGAAAGAGCTATGGTATTCTTACCAAAATGCTCAGCAGTAACAATTTTTTCGGCCAATGCCTCGGGATAGGTCACAATAACCGCCCAAGCATTTTTAATATCGTTAAGTGATTGTAACGCTTTCTGAGTATCGGTTCGTTGTATTAGGGCATCGGGGTTCACCTGCTCAAACTGAACTGACCTTTTGTATGACGAAGGGAAAAAATGAATATTGCCTGATGGCAATACGTTTGAGAGATCGGAAAAAAAGTATGCAGCCTCCTCCTTGTCATTTAGCACAACAATCTCATTCCTTTCAAGTTCCTGAGCAATTGCTGCATTTACAATTGCAGCTGACGATCCGGCCAATCCCTTAAGCCTAAGTCGAGGTTTTTGGTTTGACTTGAGCTCGTTTATAGCCTGAATAACCGACTGATGCCTTTTGTACTTTTGAAGCAGTTCAGAAACTAGGAAATTGCTTTGCATTAAGGATTTAATCTGTGGAATGCAAAGGTAAAACGAATTAGATATTGAACAAACCCACAATTGATAAAAAAAGTTAATAAGCAAAGGGGCTCTTTATGCCCCATTTAAATGAATGAAACGCCATTTAGAAATAGATTTTTACCTTTGTAATCAGATTAAGGTATCCATTTTATGCTAATGCAACATGAGCGAATCAAAAAAACACATTGATATAAAGGAAGTTATAAAGAGCAAGAGTCCAAGGCTCGCCCGTTTGCTCCCAGGCTTTATCATCCGATACCTCAAGCGCATTATTCACGAAGATGAAATAAACCAAGGGCTCAATAGTTTTGGGCATAAGCATAATATTGAGTTTATTGATGAGGTACTTAACTACCTAGACGTATCGTACACTATTGAAGGGCTTGAAAAACTTGACGAAAACGAAAGATACATTTTCGCCTCGAACCATCCGTTGGGCGGGCTCGATGGGATAATCCTAATTCATGCACTTAGCAAAAAGTTTAGTAGCATCAAAGTTCCGTCAAACGATTTGCTAATGAACATTACACAACTTAAGGACTGCTTTATCCCTGTAAATAAGCACGGAAGCCAAACGAAGGAAAATGCACGCATAATGGAAGAAAGCTACGCGTCGAACATGCAAATGTTTAGTTTTCCGGCTGGATTATGCTCCAGAAAGCAAAAGGGAAAAATTGAGGATTTGGAGTGGCAAAAGAGTTTTATCGTCAAATCCAAAAAGCACCATCGTAATGTTGTGCCCATTTTTTTTAGCGGAAAAAATTCAGACTTTTTTTACAACTTAGCACGTGCACGTAAGTTTCTGGGGATTAAGGTTAATATTGAAATGCTTTACCTTGTTGACGAAATGTTTAAGCAAAGGGGTCAGCGTCCCCATGTAGTAATTGGCAACCCTATTGAATACACTACATTCGATTCGACCAAAACGCCTAAGCAATGGGCAGCTTGGGTTAAAAAGAAGGTTTACGAGCTGAACAAAATTTAACATCACAGAGCATTAGCACTAATTATGTGCTACTTTTGCAAAAAATATTGGGTATGGAACAAATTATTGAACCCGTAGATAAAAGCTTGATTTTAGAAGAGCTAACGCAGGAAAAGTTTGTAAGAGAGACCAACAACGGTGGAAACTTATTATACATTATAACCGCACACAATTCGCCAAACACCATGCGCGAAATTGGTCGGTTGCGCGAGTTAAGTTTCCGTAGTGCTGGAGGAGGTACGGGCAAAAGCATCGATATTGACAAGTACGACACATCAGACATCCCATACAAGCAGCTTATAGTTTGGGATCCAAAGGACAATGAAATACTTGGTGGATACCGATTTCACTACGTAGGCGCTGGCGAAGAGATGCACCTATCAACAACTGCTCTTTTCAACTTTTCCGAAAAGTTTAAGAAAGAATACATCCCACAAATGATTGAGCTAGGCCGATCGTTTGTTCAGCCTAGGTACCAATCGGCGCAACGGCGAGCAAAAGGGCTTTATGCGCTCGATAACCTTTGGGATGGTTTAGGGGCTTTGGTAGTGCTAAACCCAGGCATCAAGTACTTTTTTGGAAAGGTTACCATGTACAAGCAGTACAACCAAAAAGCGCGGAATATATTGCTTTACTTCATGGAAAAGTACTTTAGCGATAACGAACAGTTGGTTACACCAATTACCCCAATGGAGGTTGATATTGACAGAGATGAGATGTCAAAACTTTTTAGCGGCTCTGATTATAAGGAGGATTACAAAATCCTCTCAAAAGAGATTCGTAACCTTGGCGAGAATATTCCTCCGCTTATAAATTCGTACATGAACATTAGCCCTTCGATGAAAGTTTTTGGAACCGTTGTTAACCCATACTTTGGCAACGTTGAGGAAACGGGTATTATGATTACCATTTCGGATATCTATCAGAACAAGTTTGACCGTCATATCCTATCGTTCATAAAACGTAAGATTAAGCGTAAGCTTTAGGCAATGTTAAAACGAAAAGGCTGTCTCTAATTCGCCAATTATGCGGTTAGAGACAGCCTTTGCTTATTGTGCTTAACTGCTATTCTTCTCCAAACTCCTCCTCAAACGATTTCTTGAACTTATCCATATCGCCATCAATTCGTTGGTAGCTCTCACATTGTGAGGCCTCCTTGTTGTTATACTCTTGCAGCTGCTTAAGGTACTTAAGCAATGTTGCCGAACGAAGCACTCCTGAATTTCGCGAGGTACCTACCGTATTGGCATACTGCTGAAGATACTCACAAGCTTTAGTAAAATTCACCGATTTATAAAAGTAAATATCAACCAACTTTATCAGCGACTCAAGGCGCATTTCAAGATGCTTTTTCGAATCGATAGATGCGGGGATGGTTGAAACAACAATATCGAACTTTTGTGCGGCTTCGGTATAATCAGCTTTGCTGTAGTCGCGTAGCGCTGAATTATAGCTTAAGTCGGCAGCCCTTAGCGCACGCCTGTCTTGCGATAGTAAATATGTTGGCACTAGCAAAGCACCAATCAATAGGATTATAGCAAACTTCTTCATGGCATCAAACATTTAGGTTAGTATTCAAAAATAGGCAAATTTTGTTACAAGTTCAATGCCAAGAATACTCTAACCTCTTAATATGCTCTCTGGTTTCGTCCCTCAATAAAATTAATGAACGAGCTGTTCACCACCTTGTTCCCACCTGGTGTTGGATAGTTTCCGGTAAAATACCAATCGCCATTATCATTGGGGCAAGCTTCGTGTAAGTTTTCAATGGTTTGATAAACAATCTTAACCTTAGCATTCATCCCCTTTGGAGTGAGTAGCTGCGCAATTTTTTCGGAAATTTGATCGGGGGTAAAGGGCCGATAAATATCCTTAACGTAATTCACAATCTCCTCCTTGGGTAAATTTTGTTGAGCCTTACACTGCTTGTAAACAGTATTAATTACGCTCTCCTGTCCCGTTTCTTTGAGCAGGTCGATAGCTGCACGAAACGCCACAAAATCACTGAGTTTAGCCATATCAATACCGTAGCAATCGGGGTATCGAATTTGTGGCGACGATGATACCACCACAACCATTTTTGGCCCAAGCCTATCGAGAATCCGCAGGATGCTTTCTCTGAGCGTTGTACCCCGAACAATTGAATCGTCAATAACAACCAAATTGTCAACTCCTTCGCGAAGTGCCCCGTAGGTAACGTCGTACACGTGGCCAACCAAATCGTCACGACCCGAATCTTGACTTATGAACGTTCGAAGCTTGACATCCTTAACGGCAATCTTTTCAACTCTGGGTCTCGATGCGATAATCCTCTCGATATCGGAGGATGAGAGGCTACCATTACCCTCTTTAATCAACCGCGATTTTTCCTTCAGCATATAATCCTCAACCCCTCGAACCATTCCGTAAAAGGCTGTCTCGGCGGTATTTGGGATAAAAGAGAAGACCGTATTTTCCAAATCATGATCAATTTTATCGAGAATTACTGGCGTTAATAGCTCTCCAAGCTTTATCCGTTCTCGGTAAATATCCTTATCGGTACCTCGCGAAAAGTAAATTCGCTCAAACGAGCATGAACGTCGTTGTTGTGGCACTCGAATTTCATCCATTGACACCTCGCCGCTGCGCTTAACAATTAATGCATATCCGGGCTTTATCTCATTTACATCGGCAGTGGGGATATTCATAACCGTTTGAATAACCGGACGCTCCGAGGCAACTACAACAATCTCGTCGTTGGCATAGTAAAAAGCCGGTCGAATTCCCCATGGGTCGCGGCAAACAAAGGCATCGCCATGGCCAAGCATGCCCGCAAGGGCATAGCCTCCATCGAAATCTTTTGTGGCTTCTTGAAGCACTTTTCGTGCGCTAATGCTATTGGCAATAAGGTTGCTTATCTCGCTATTTGCAAAACCATCATTTTTATACTGTCGGAAAAGCTGCTGGTTTTCCTCATCGATAAAGTGGCCTAACTTTTCGAGTACGGTAACCGTATCGGAATAATCCTTTGGGTGTTGGCCTAGGTCGATAAGCCTTTGAAACAGCTCGTCAACATTGGTCATGTTAAAGTTTCCGGCCAGAACCAGAGTTCGCGATTTCCAGTTGTTTTCGCGCATAACCGGATGAACATAGTCGATGGAGTTGTTGCCAAACGTTCCGTAGCGTAGGTGGCCTAGATAAAGATCGGCAGCAAAGGGAATATTCTGCTTTGCCCATAGCGGGTCGCTGAACAAGTCGGGTTTTTCGCGCCACTGTTCTAACCCTTTATGAATAGAATCGAAAATATCGCGAATTGAGGATGAGGAATTGCTTCGTACCCTATCGATATAGCGGTAACCAGGCTTTAAATCAAACTTAATACTTGCCACTCCGGCTCCATCCTGCCCACGGTTATGCTGCTTTTCCATAAGCAGGTAAAGCTTGTTGAGTCCGTAGGCCCAGGTTCCGTATTTCAATTGGTAATACTCAAGTGGTTTTAGCAAACGGATTAGGGCAATGCCACACTCGTGCTTAATTAGTTCAGACATACAGCGAATAATAATTGAAGGTTATGGCCAATAAAAAAGATAGGCAGCCAATAAGTGCTGCCTTTAATCTGATAATAAGGATTATGCTTGAGGCAAGGCTCCTGTTTCCATTTATTTGTATAGGTTTGGAGTATTGCTGTAAGCGTCTCATTCAATATGATATTAAATCAATCTAAACGGGGGAAATTAATCCACTCACTAATAATAAATGCTTTGGGGTACTTATGCGATAATCGCTTAAGCTGCTTTAGGGCTTCGTCGCGCGAGCGAAAATCGCCTACCGAGACTTTGTAGTATGGGCTTTGAAATGTTCGGTAAACCGATAAGCCAGGGAATTCTTCCATAAATTCGTTCATAACCTCCAAAGAGCTAGCACGTGAATGCTGACCTAAATCGAAGTAAATTCTGATACGAAAGCCCTGCATTCCGGGTCGTGAGGCATTTTGCACGTAATATGCATTAAGAAGCTCGCCAATCTCACCATCCTGACTAATGCTAATATTTCCCATTTCGGGATGGAACTTTTCAAGCTCTTCGATTATTGTCAAAGGTTTTTGAGCCGAAAGGCTATGCGAAAGCATTAACCCTAACAATAAGGTTGATAGATGCTGAAAAACTTTGGATTTGGCAAAAAACATAGAATGCTAAATTTTGCTTAGGGTGCAAAGTTAAAAAAGTTTTTGTAAGCACTTACATCAAACTAGTAAGATTGAAGCTAAAGCGATGAGGCAATATTCCGAAAGGGTTGTCGGGCTACCTTAATGGTTTTACGAACCGGAAACGACTTTCCTTTTATCTTACCCTCAACTTCAATTCTATCGAGTAACGATTCAATGCTTCCTGATGAGGCTAAACGAAACGCATCGGCAACCGTGCGCAGCTCAATTTCGGCAGGAACAACGTATGTTTGTCTAGAGCAAGGCACAAGCTTAATTGGCTCAGCAATTCGAAACATTCCCAGCTCTCTATCATTGAGCCAAGCCTTGAACTCTATTTGCGTTACCGAAATTTTACGGGTATTGGGGTTATCAATTTCCACATCGAAATTAAGCAGAACAACATTTTGCTGAAGACCTCGGAACTGCACTCGACTAACCTCCTTAATAAAAATATCGTTAAACCGGCCGCAACCCGAAACTAGGGCAACCAAAACGAAAAAGGCAATTACCTTAAAAAAACTCTTGGTACTTCTCATTGTTAAAAGCTGGTTATTTGCTGATCTGGTCAGCAATTGGTGTGCCAAGTCTACTCAGCCTCCTCAAGGGCTTTTAGCAGTTCGTCGGTCATTTCGATATTGTGGTAAACGTTTTGCACATCATCATTATCCTCAAACTCGTCAACTAGCCTAAGCACTTTCATGGCAGCCTGAGGTTCGAGGGTTTTATAATCGTTTGGTATTCGCTGAAGGCTTGCATTCTCGGCTTCAATATTTAGCTCATCCAATTTTTTTTGCATGCTACCAAACTCGGCCATGGGGCAATAAACGGTAAAGGCCTCCTCGTTTTCCTCAATCTCCTCTGCTCCGGCATCAATAAGCTCGAGTTCCAGCTCATCAATATCAAGGTTTGCCTTCTCTCTGAGAATGGTAAAAACCCCTTTACGCTCGAACATAAAGCTAAGCGAGCCGTTTGTGCCCAAACTGCCTCCGCGTTTGCTAAAAATTGAACGTATTGCGCTAACAGTGCGGTTGTTATTGTCGGTAAGGCACTCAACAAAAATTGGAACACCCTCGGGGCCATAACCCTCAAAAGTCATTTCCTGTAGCGCATCGCCTTCCTTATCGGCCTTTGTAATGGCTCGTTGGATATTATCCTTAGGCATGTTAACGCCCTTGGCGTTATTAATAGCGAGCCGTAGCCTTGGGTTTGCCTCTGGGTCGGCTCCTCCCTCTTTAACGGCTACAGTAATTTCCTTTGTAATTCGGCTAAACATCTTTGAGCGCTTTGCATCGAGCGCACCTTTCTTCCGCTTAATGGTTGACCATTTATTGTGACCTGACATAACAAATGTTTATTGGTTAGCATTTAGTTAAGCAAAGTAAGCGCCGTAAAAATAGCTAGAAAAATGGGTTTTTCAATATTTGCACGAAAGTCAATCCCTTTTAGCCTCTAAAGACTATGCGCTAGGCTATATTCAGCCATTTCGATTAAACAATGTTAAACTAAAAAAGCGAGGAAAACATGTACTGTCCTCTCGCTTTTTAAAACTAAACCAAACCACTAATTTTTAACCAACCTCTTTACTTCTTTGCTTCCATCGGATTTGTACATAATAAGTATATATATACCCCTGTTTAGCTCATTAGTGCTTAAGCTATGTGACGAGTCTTGGTTAAGGACTTTATCTATTACTACCTGCCCCATAATGTTCGCTAGCTGAACACGGCTTAAACCTTGGGCATTTGATAAGGTTATTAAACTTGAGAATGGGTTCGGATACACATCGTAGCTGTTAAAAGTGTTACTTGTTTCAACGCTAACCGGGGTAACATAGTAACAACTGGTGGTATCAACGCAGCCACTTTGCGTAATCTCAACGGCATAGCTTCCCGAGGTTTCGGGCGAGAAAGTTTGCTCTGTTGCACCGCTAATAGGCATAAAGTCAACGCAACTTAGCCATTGATACTCCCCGTCGGTAATGGCAGTGAGGCTGTGGGTTTCCTCGGTAATACTTAGGTCAATTTGGTGGACGTAAAGGCTGGAGAATACGATGCTATCGTTACCAAATTCGGTTATGAGCGTGTCGGTATAGAGCCCTGATTCGAGCTGAAAATCATTCTGAAGGTAGATGCTATCGCCATGGCAAATCTGCAGGTCCTGATGAAAAACCTTTGGCGTAAGCACCTCAAGCAGGGTCGGATAATAGGGCCCTTCTCCTGACACTCCAGTAAAAGTGTGCTTGCTTTGCAGCTCATTGGTTAAAGGATCGTACTCAAACAGAACACCATCGTTATACTCAGTGCCAAAATAGGTGGTACCATACATCTTCCCATTTGAAGCTTTTGCCCAGTTTACCATATGCCAACCGTTACCCCAAGGCAATTGCTGTAAATGGGTGTAAGTATTTGTTTCGGTAGAAAACTTATAAATAGCTCTGTCCTCAACTGCACCTTGGTTACCATGCGTAATGCCATAAAAGCTTCCCTCGCCATCGGGGATAAGGTTACCCAATGGGCCTTGTCCTACATCATCGCCCTGTGTAAAGTTATAAACAACAGAATACTCATTGGCTTCTGGATTAAATGTATAAACCACACCGTTAGAGTGTTGCCCTCCGTACATGGTAGTACCGTACAGTAACCCATTCTGTGTTTTGTAAAATGAGCTATTAGGATGCCCTCCGGTTGCATCGGCAAAATGGTGGAGAACAGTGAATTCGTATTGGTTATAATCGAACTTGAAGAGTGTGCCCCTCCATCCATCACCATCATATGTCATTACGCCATGTAAAACTCCCGGCTCGGTCTCAAGCATATGCATGGAACAGCCCGTGCCAGTACTTTGGGACAAATCAAAAACTTTTACTAACGACTCATCAGCGGGGTTGAATTCAAAGATAGTTCCCGAGCCATTAGCCCCTCCGTTATTAGTAACGCCATAAATACGCCCATTTTCGGCAATAACTAGCTCACTGGAAGGCCCGCAACCCGTTTCCGTATACTTAAAGTGATGCAAAGGAATAAACTCACGACTTACCATATCATACTTATAAAACACACCCTGACTGAACTGTCCGCCATAGTTTGTTACGCCATACAGGGTATACTTATCATACTGTATTGGGGCTTTATGTGGTCCTTCGCCAGTCAATGAACTTTCAAAGTTAAATACAAGGGATAAATTGTTTTCGCTTAAATCGAACTCGAATAGGGTGCCTGAGTCATTGGTCCCACCATCACTAGCTATACCGTATAGTTTACCATTAGCTGTAATTAAAGGCGTTCCAACTGGACGAATAATCTCGTCAATATCAGTGTACATCCAGTCGTACCATTGAGTAAAATGAGTTAATATCTCAAGATTATCTAGTTCAGGGTTGAAGCAGAAGAGGGTTCCTGTGTTATTCTCGCCACCGCTTCCGCATGCTCCAATCAATAAACCTTCGGCCGAAAGAGCTAAACTACCATAAACGTCCTGTCCAGTAGTTTCGCTATTAAAATGAACCTTGGCTGATAGCGAAAAATCATCAGGATTGAACTCCACGATTGCTCCATTATCATTATCCCCTCCCCACGAAGTGTTTATGTAAAACATTCCATTGGGTGCCTCAACCAAATTTCCGTAAATACCTCCACTAGTCACACTGGCTTGCAAAGAGATACTTTGAAGGATTTCCTGATTATCCAAATCGAATTCGAAAATAGTTCCATCATCATGCTCTCCGCCAGATAACGTTGCGCCAAAAACCCTTCCGTTGCTTGCAATGGTTAATCCACCATAGGGGTAGCTACCATCGGTGTAGCTAAAGTGGTGCAAATCGGTATATTGCTGTTGGTCAATATCGTATTGGAAAATTACGCCACATCCGCTGCTCCCTCCTTCATAGGTCATTCCCAATAATTTCCCATCACTAAAAACAAGGCTACCGTATGGTTCACTACCTGTTTCACTTGTAAAGTTGTGTATTACGGTATACGTTGAATCGGCTAATGTGTATAGGTATATAACACCGCTTGAGTTTGAACAATAGTTGGTAGTACCATAAAATACACCAGGTTCAACCTCAATGGGTGCAGTTAATGGTTCTTCACCACTATCGGTATGAAATGAGTGTAATACTATGTACTCACCCATTGCCGGATCATACTCGAAAAGTACGCCATCGCCATGTAAACCGCCACTATTGCTTACACCATAAATTTTTTCGTTAGATGCTTGGGTTAACGTAGAAAACATGAATTCGTAACCCATTATCTTGGGGAAATGGTATTCAACAGAATAGTTTTCACCATTAATATCGGTTGTGAAAAGCACTCCGGCATCGTACTTTCCTCCCTGCTCGGTTGACCCCCAAAGCTGAGGCTGAGCTTGAACTTTTGCTCCAAGAATTACTATTGAAGCTATAAGTAGAGTAGTGAATTTCTTCATAATCATGTATTTAGTGTTTGTAAGCAGAGGTAAACAAAATGCACAGCAAGATTTACACCTGCTGCGCATTACCTATTTTGCTAGTTTATCTTTGGTTTTTGTGCACCAAATCCTTCAACTGCTCCAAATAGTTTATGTGTTTCGTGAGCAGGGTAGCGATTGGCAAAGAATGAAATTTTTGCCGTACCCGATGCCTGTTGTGGTAAACCAAGTATTGAGCGCACCTGATTCCAGTCGGTATTAGGATCGTAATCCATAGAAACCTCAGCAGCCATATTTATAAACTCCGATATATAAGCCTTATCTAAGGGAAGTACCTGTGTTAATCGCTTATTTCCATTGAGACTGGTAACAAAATCTACATCCTCAAACTCTTCAACAGAAATAAAAACTCTGTTATTCATTATACTTGTATGGATATCATTCTTTCGGTTGCCCATAAACAGGTTATGATCGAGCTTTAGAGTAGGCTCATCAGTATCTAAGTAGCGAATTGCTGCATCGGATGCGTAGGCAAAAATATTATTATGCACGTTGTAATCGGCTTTACGTTTCATCCAAATGGCATTGCCCAAATTATCGTTAAGGAATGTCGTTCCGTATGTAAAGGCAAAGGTGTTGTTGCAAATCTCAATCTCGTGACGATTACCTGGTCCAGTAAGAACGCTGGCATCGATACCGGTATGAGCACAGTTAACAAATAGGTTGTTATCAATTAGTATTTTACTGGGCATGCTCATGCGCTGAGCGACGGAAACGCCACAGTAGCTAATGTTAACAAAGGTACAATTACGGATGGTTACATCGTTACCAACAATGCGAATGGCCGAACGCTGCTCGGTACCTCCCGTATTTGTTAGCGTTAGGTAACCCGTTTCTATTCCGTCGGGTGCTTTACTGTCATAATTATTCTGCTCGCCCATATCAACGGTAATGCCATCGATAACAACATTATTTGTTTCGTAAATGTAGATAAGGGTTTGCTTACCCGATGCTGCTTTGGGTTGGGTACGGATAATAGTTGGAGTAGCAATTGGGTCGCGCATTGAAAAATCGCTATTGTAGCTACCATAAATTTCCATTGGCTTTGTAATTTCAAAGAAGCCAACATTAAACGTACCCGAGTACTCGCCCTCGGCAATTAAAATCTTGTCGTATTCGCCAGCTTCCTTTATGGCCTTATCAATATTTTTAAAAGGGGCATCCTTTGTACCCATATTTCGGTTGCTACCCGATGTAGAAACATAGATAGTTTTGCCCACTGGTTTCGCCTCAGCAGCAGAATTGCTTTCTGCCTTTTTCTCTTCGGCAGGCATAGCCGTTTCCTGTTTTTGCTCCTTTACTGGGACTTTTTTTGTAATCTCCTTTTTAATATTCTTCAACTTACCAATTTGGGCATTGGCCATGGTTGAACATCCTAAGCACATTGCTAAGGCTAGTGAAAAAACGATAATTGCTCTTGTCTTCATAATTCTATTCGTTTATTGGTTATTATCTGTTGGTTTTCAAATTTTATCTTATTAAAAGCATTGTCATTAGAACTAGCAGAGAATGCTAACTAACTGGTTTAACAAGGTTATTGCTTAACTACTTTACTCACGTTTTTCTGGCCATTTTGCGACAGAAGGGTAACTAGGTATATCCCTTTGGGTAACGATTGTGTGTTTAGGTTAAGAATTTGGCTAAAATCGTGCTGCATATCGATTACCACCCGGCCAATTAAATCGGTTACTGTAACTCTCGAGTAGTTAGTTGGCGCCTGTACGCTTAGGTTGCTACTACAGGGATTTGGGTAAACCTTAACGCTGCCTTTGAAACTTGAGCTAATGCTTGAAACGGGCGAAAAATTTGCAGTAATCGTCATGTCCTCATCCATAGTTACTGTTTCCTCTGCCGATGTAGACCACAAATCGCCACTCCACGTAACAAAAGTGTTTCCATCGTTAGGAACGGCTAGTATGGTTAGCTGAGTTCCGGCAGGAACAG
>Ga0334893_1001513_pt1 | contig 21834 bp, 20 predicted proteins | sample GraSluR3_MG_5_FD_207218 | JGI IMG/M metagenome (GOLD analysis project Ga0334893, IMG submission 207218) | Sludge microbial communities from methane-producing bioreactor in Wageningen University, Netherlands - Granular Sludge_09_05-R3 | ecosystem: Engineered > Bioreactor > Anaerobic >...
TCTGCTCGTCCATCACGCGGGCGCAGGAACGGGTTTGCAGGGCCGACGGGGATGATTTAAGCTACCGATCCGGATTTTGAATGGTTGTTTCGTCGCAAGTTGAAGGAGGATCGGCAGATGGCGAGCAAGGAAGCTCGGGAGCGGAAGTTGAAGGAAATTCAGGAGCTTGCGGAAGGCTGGGGGAGAATGATCGCCCGAGAGGCGTTTCCCGACGGCCCTGGACTGGATGTGACGCTGGCCGACATGGAGGAGTATGCGGTGGCGGCTTCTCGGGCTCTGGTGAAGGGGGCGGTGGAGTCGATGGCCACCACGCAGGGGGAGCAACTGGGCGAAGAGGCTCCGTGCCCGACCTGTGGCAAGATGTGCCCGCTGAAGAGGAAATCGAGGCCGGTGGTGGTACGGGGCGGCGAGACCGTTCTGGAGGAACCGGTGGGCCACTGCCCGGCATGTCGCCGGGATTTTTTTCCCTCAGCGTCCGGTATTGAAGTTGGACGGTCACGGGTACAGCCCGACGATGCTTCATCGCATCCTGCACATCGCCAGCGTCACCAGCGCTTTTGACGTGGCGGAGACGGCGCTTGAGGTGGTGGGGGAGATTTCGATTTCTGCGCGCCAGATCAACAATCTGGCCACGGAGGTCGGCCAGGAGTTGGCCGCGGATCGTGATGCGAAAACAGAGCGTTACGTGAACGCACCTCTGCCACGCCAGGCGACCGCGGTGGATGTGCCGCCGGATTTGGCGGCGGTCTTTTTCGATGGGGGCCGGATGCGCACTCGCGAGCCGGGCCAAGGGCGCGGCGTTCACCAGCCGCACTGGCGGGAGACGAAAAACGCGGGCTTCCATCGGATGAAGAGCGAGACCTTCGCGGAAGACCCGCAGGCCGAGTTGCCAGACTGTTTTCGCAACGAAGCTTACGTCGAGAAGCTGGTGAAGGGGCTGAAAAACCTGAAAAAGGAGGGGCCGGAGGAGGAACTGCCAGGGGAGCAGCCTTCGCCGACCAGCACGCCGTCGGCGGAGCGTGGCGTGCAAGATCGAGCCTCCTGGCAGCCGGAGACTTTGTTCCAGACGTGTCTGAGTTCGCTGGCCTCAAGCGAAGAGTTTGGGCCGATGATGGCTGCGGAAGCCGACGCTCGCGGCTTCTTTACGGCGAAGAAAAAGGCGTTCCTCGGAGACGGTCAGGCGTGCAACTGGACCATCCAGCAGCGGTGGTTTGCCGACTTCGTGCCCATCGCCGACTTCGTTCACGTCGTGGAATACGTGTACAGCGCCGCGAAGACCGTCCACGCCGACGCCCCCTCCCGCTGGCGTCAATACTTGGAATGGGCGACGGCCTGCTGGAAAGGAGACGTGGCGACGGTCATCGGTGATCTCGGCGTGTGGCAATCGCGTCTGGGCACGCTCGCGGAGGGCGAGAAGGTTCCCGACACCGATCCACGCAAGATCATCCACCGCGTCGCGACCTATTTGACCAACAGCCAGGCGCGCATGGACTACCCACGATATCGCCAGGAGGGACTCCCGGTCACCAGTTCCCTGGCGGAGTCCCTCGTAAAACAGATCAGCAAGCGGGTCAAAGGGACGGAAAAGTTCTGGAACGACGGGCCTTCGGGGGAAGCGATTCTTCAACTGCGAGCCGCGGTGATCTCCGACGGAGACCGCCTTCATCGTTGGATCACCAACCGCCCAATTTCCCCGTTCTCCCCAAGATGCCGACTGCCCGTGCTCGCTAACAGCGCCTAAAAATCAACGAACGTCTTCTTACGCCCGGGCACGTGAGGCGCGACGGGTTTTCGGGCACACTCTATAATTCCATGATCCGTGCCTAAGCCTGCGCCAGCCCGTTCCATGAGCGATCCTTGCCCCCCCGCTGACAACTCCCTCGCGGCCGAAAAGGTCCGGTCGTTCCCGCATGCGCCCGGGGTCTACCTGATGAAGGACGGGGCGGGACGGGTGATCTACGTGGGAAAGGCGAAAGACCTGCGCAATCGCGCCGGGAGCTATTTTCTCAAGGCGGCGGCCGAGGAGCCCCGCACGGCGCGGCTGGTGCGCGAGATCCGCGATATCGACTACCTCGAGGCCGAGAGCGAGGTCGACGCCCTGCTCGTCGAGGCGCGGCTGATCAAGGACATCCAGCCGAAGTACAACCAGGAGCTGAAGGACGACAAGAGCTTTCCCTACCTCGAGATCCACACGCGCGACGACTTTCCCCGCGTCGAGTTCACCCGGGAGCCGAAGCAGCGCGGCACGAGGCTTTTCGGGCCCTTCGCCAGCGCGAGCGGGCTGCGCGGCGCGATCCAGGTGCTGCAGAAGGTGTTTCGATTCCGCACCTGCACGCTCGACATCCGCGAGGGCGACGCGCGCTGGCGATGGTTCCGCCCGTGCCTGCTCGCCTCGATCGGGCAGTGCTCGGCGCCGTGCAACCTGAGGATCTCGAAGGACGAGTACCGCAAAGACGTGCGCCGCCTGCAAGAGTTCCTCAAGGGCAACAAGAAGTCGCTGCTGGCCGAGATGCACCGCGACATGGCGGCGGCCGCGGCCGGGCTGCGCTTCGAGGAGGCCGCCCGGCTACGCGACGAGATCCGGCTGCTCGAATCGCTCGACCAGCGCGGCGAGCTCGACACGCACGTTCAGCCCGAGGTGTTCCAGGTCGACCCGCAAAAAGGGGTCGTCGGCCTGCAAAAGGTGCTCAAGCTGCCGAAGCTCCCCCGGACCATCGAAGGCGTCGACGTCGCCCATCTGGCCGGCACCGAGACCGTGGCGAGCCTGGTGCAATTCATCGACGGGATGCCCTTCAAGCCGGGCTACAAGCGGTTCCGCATCCGGTCGGTCGAGGGGATCGACGATTTCGCGGGCATCCACGAGGTCGTGGCGCGGCGGTTCCGGCGCCTCGACGACGAGGGCCGGGTGTTTCCCGACGTGCTGCTGATCGACGGCGGCAAGGGGCAACTCGCCGCGGCGCTGTCGGCCTTCGCGACGTTGGAGATCGAGCCCCCCACGGTCGTCTCCCTGGCCAAGCGCGACGAAGAGGTCTTCGTGACCGGCGCCGCCGAGCCGCTCCGCCTGAGCCGGCACTCCTACGCCCTGCGCCTGTTGCAGTACGTGCGCGACGAGGCCCACCGCTTCGCCCAGCACTACCACCACATCCTGCGGCGCCGATCGACGCTGGGGGAGTGAGGGGCCGCTACGAACCGGTGCGCGCCGCCAGGCGGTCGTAGGCGTCGAGAACCGGCGTTTCGGCGGGAAACATCTCCGCCGGCCCATCCGCGGCGCGACCGGCGCCGCGAAAGGTGCCGAGAATGTACTCGGCATCGTCGCGCCCAATGCCGTAAAGAAGGAAGAACGCGGCATCGAGCTCGGCCATCAGGGTCGCGCGCTCCGAGGGGTTCCACCGGTGCACCGGGGGATCGAAGCCCGCGGCTTCGGCCAGGGGGCGCATGTCGTCGGCCGTGCAGGTCAGCTTGAGCACCCGGTCGGAAATCCACCGCTCGAGCGTGCGGCTCTTCTGCCAGGGGCAGCGCTGCCCGTAGTGCTCGGGGGGAAACATCGGAAGCTGCTCGACGATGAAGAAGTTGAGGTGCACGCCGCCGACCTTCTGGCGCGCGACGAAATCGAGCGCAAAAGAGTTCAGATTCGCCAGCAGGCAACAGGCCCGCCTTTCGCCGATCGATTCACCCAGCAGAACGAGCGGCGCCGAGTTCGCGACGGCCGAATGCGGAATCATCGCGGCGATCATCGTGCGCTGGTTCGTCGGGCTCGTGACGTCCTTGTAGCACAGATAGAACGGCCGGACGCGATCTCCCAGCACGCGGGAGACCTCGGCGTCGTCGACCCACCAGCGGGGTTGCACCGCATATTCGGGGTTCTGATGCGCCACGAGCGAGGTGGGCTCGGTCTGTCCTTGCCGCATCCAGTTGGCCGACTCGACCACGACGCTCGCCGCGCGGTGATCGAACGCCTGCACCATCTTCGCCTCATAGAAGGGCAGGAACGTCTGCTTGCCCTTGGTCCAGCGATTCCCGTGCTGCTGCGCCTTGAGCTTGAGCAGCTCGTCGCGCGTTCGGAACAACTCGGCGTCGTTCGTCTGGTCGAACATGCGCACGAACCGGATTCCCCAGGGGTTGCCTCCCTCCTTGCGCGATCGGTCGATGAGAATCGGCACCCGGCGGTAGACGGCTTTCGTCAACTCCGCGTCGCGCCGCGAGCGGAAGACGGGACACGTGCGGGAATTCGGGTTGAGAAGCGCCATATCGTCACTCGAAAGCGAGACGCGGCGGTGTTTGGCGTCGAGGTCACTCGTGAGGCGCGCGAAGAACACGAAGTCGGCTTGTTGCGTGGCCAGCTTCGAACCGCCAAAAAGCAACGTGCAGAACTTGAAAGAGCGATGCACGTCGGGAAAGACGGGAGCCTTGTTCTCAAAATCGTACAGGGCGATCAACGACTTCGATTCCATCAGATTCGAGAAGAACTCGCGAGTCGTCTTATCCGTCGCGATTCCCGAGGGCACGAGCAGCCCGACGCGTCCGCGGGGCGCGACGATCCGTTGGGCGAGCTCGGCGAACAGGGCGTAGGTGTTCACGTCGCCCTTGGCCGTGAGGGGGAAGTTGCCCGAGCTGCGCACGTGGGCCAGGGTTCGTTCGGCCGCGTCCTTTGCCTGCCGGTATTGCGCGAAGAGTTCCGGGTTCGACGCCTCGAGGGCCTCGATGAGCTTGCGGCGCCGGGCCGCGCTGACGGCGCCGGCGATGGCGGGCTCGGAAAAGGCGAAGAACTCCCGCTCCTGAAGCTTCAGGCGCTCCCAGGGCGGATTGCCGACGACGCAGTCGAACCCCGGGTTGTCGGCCCGCGAAAACACGCCGGGGAACCGCGCCTCCCAGGTCATGGCCCGCGGATGCACGTCGGGGTCGGCGACCAGGCTGTTCCCGAGCACGACGTTGCGCGACAGATCGGCAAGCGTCTTGTTGCGCCGGGCCGAGCGGATCCACAGGGCAAGCTGCGTGATCTCGATCGCCTGGGGCGACACGTCGACGCCGTAGAGGTTGTCGCCGAGAATCATGTCGGCGATGGCATCGTCGACCTCGTCGGCCGAGGCCGCGTCGTGCACCATGAGTTGGTCGACGATTCTCGTGTAGGCCTCCTCGAACACCTCATAGGCTTGGGCCAGGAACGCGCCGCTGCCGCAGGCGGGATCGCACACCTTGACGCTTCGCAGCGCCTCGACGCAGTCGCGCCAATAGGCGGCCAGGCGGGGCGACGGCTCGGCCGCCCTCGTGTCGTTGGGTTCGAGACCGTGCCGGGCGCCGACTTCGTCGAGCCGCTCGTCGATCACTCGGCCGACCGTGTTGCGCACGATCAAGCGGGTGAATTCGGGGGGCGTGTAATAGATGCCGAACCGTTTGCGCTCGGCCGACTTGCGCATGGCGGGCGAGGGCGCGCGATCCGACTCGAGGGCGAACAGCCCGGCGACGCGCATCTTTTCGAGCTCCGCGACCGACTTCTCGAAGAGGTGGCCCAGGACGTCGACGTTCACCTCGTCGCGGAAGTCGTAACGCCCCACGCTGCGAAAGAAACCGGTCCACTCGTCGTCGAGATCGAGATCGTCGACCTCGGGGTCGTGCGCGAACAGTCCGCCGTCATAGCCGGTGGCAAGGCCGAAACCGGGATGGCCCGTGTCGACCGCGCGGAACAGGTCGAGAAAGTTGCGCCACCGCGGGTTGGTGACCTTGCTGAAGGGAGGAAGCGTTTCGTAGGCCTTGTCGATGCAGTTCGCGGGCAGCAGGTCGCGATCTTCGCAGAAGGCGATGAACACGATCCGGTCGAGGAGCTTCTGGGCGACGTGGATCGCGCGGTCCAGGGTCCTGCCGTTCTCATGGCAGAGGTGCTCGATGAGCCTCACCCGCTCTTCGCTGTAAAGGTTGTACAGTTCGGGGCCCACCTCGCGTTGGCGGCTCTCGGTGCGGGCCAGCAGGTCCAATGCGCGAAGCGGATAGCCGGGAAGAGCCCGCACCAGCCCGCCTCGCTCGAAGAGGCAGTAGAACTGCCGAAACTTGCGAAGGTCGCGAAGCTCTTGCAGGCGAAACTCCTCGAAGGCCAACGGGGTCTTGTCGCGATGATACAGCCGAAACGTGACAAAGTTGCTGACGATGCCCCACGGGCAGCCAGGCAGCGCATTCAGGTAGTCCCAACACTGCTGCACGGCGGTCCGCCCGTTGAACTTGTCTCTGTCGAGGTTCGTGTTGGCAGCCTTCAATTCGATGACGGCCAGCGGCGAACCCTGGGCATCGGGGCCGAAATTCCCCAAGGCGCCGTCGGCGACGCCCACGCCGGGCACGGTGAAATTGCGCTGGATCTGGTAGTCGAGCGGGCTTTCGGTGGCCGATTGGTACCCCAGTGCCTCGCCGAACACGTCGCGCAGGAAGTCGGCGTCGAGCGACGTCTCCTTCTTGGCCAGGTGCCCCTGAAGCTCGAGGTCGGCCCAGCGTTGCAGAATCTCGTGGGCGCGGCTCTGTTGCCGATCGCGGAGGAAGACTCTCTCGGCCTCTTCGAGCAGGAACCGGCGAATGAACAGGCCCGAACGCCGGCGGCTCTCGCGCGCGGCGAACAGCGTGGGACCGTTGTCCGTGTTCTTGGCTTTTGCCATTGGGCGGGCGTCCTACCGCGGGCTCGCGCGGGGGGGGAATCGTGGCCGTTTGTGCCTCAGCTTAACGCCCGGAAGGGCTTCTGTCATGCCCGTGGAGAAGCCAAGCGCCGCGCCGGCCCGGCCACCCGCTTGCACGGGTTTCCCGGTCGGCCTGAACCGCTACTCCCACTCGATGGTCGCGGGCGGCTTCGAGCTCACGTCGTAGACCACGCGGTTGACTCCCGCGACTTCGTTGATGATGCGCGTCGAGATGCGGGCCAGCAGGTCGTAGGGCAGATGGCTCCAGTCGGCGGTCATGAAGTCCTCGGTCTTGATCGCGCGCACGGCCACGACGTCTTCGTAGGTGCGCGCGTCGCCCATCACGCCCACGCTCTGCACCGGCAGCAGGACGGCGAACGCCTGGGAGATCTCGCGGTAGAGCCCGGCCGCCTTGATCTCCTCGATCACGATCGCGTCGGCCTCGCGGATCGTGTCGAGCCGCTCGCGGCTCACCTCGCCCAGGCACCGCACGGCCAGGCCCGGCCCGGGGAAGGGATGACGCCAGACGATCTCCTCGGGCAGGCCCAGCTCGATCCCCAGGCGGCGGACCTCGTCCTTGAACAGGTCGCGCAGGGGCTCGATCAGCTCGAAGTCGAGTTCCTCGGGCAGTCCGCCCACGTTGTGGTGCAGCTTGATCGTGGCGGCCGGTCCGTCGGCCAGTCCGCCGCTCTCGATCACGTCGGGGTAAAGGGTGCCCTGGGCGAGGAACCGGGCCCCTTCGATGCGGGCGGCCTCGGCCGCGAAACACTCGATGAAGGCGTGCCCGATCTTGCGGCGCTTCTCCTGGGGATTCACCACGCCCGCCAGGGCCGCCAGGAACCTTTCTTCGGCCTCGACCACGTGCAGATCGGTCTTGAAGTGGTCGCTGAACTCGCGGATCACCGATTGCACTTCGCCCTTGCGCAGGAAGCCGTTGTCGACGAGGATGCACGAAAGCTGCTTGCCGACGGCTCGCGCGAGCAGGGCGGCCACGACCGACGAGTCGACCCCCCCCGACAGCCCGCAGATCACACGGCCCTCGCCCACCCGGTCGCGCACGGCCGCGATGGTCTGGTCGGCAAAGTCGGCCAGTTTCCACAGGCGCGAGCACTGGCACACGGCCGTCAAGAAGTTGCCCAGGATCGCGGCCCCCATCGGCGTGTGGGTCACCTCGGGATGGAATTGCAGCCCGTAGATCGGGGCCTCGCGGTGCCGTATGGCCGCGTAAGGGCAGGTCGCGGTTCGGGCCAGGGCGACGAAATCGCGCGAGACCTGCGTGACCTGGTCGCCGTGGCTCATCCAGACGTCGATTTCCTCGGGAACGCCCTCGAAAAGCGGGTCGCGCGCGACCAGCCGGCACTGCGCCCTGCCGTACTCGCGCGTGGGCGCGCTGTCGACCCGGCCCCCCAGGGCCTCGCAGGCCAACTGCATGCCGTAGCAGATGCCCAGCACGGGGATGCCGAGCCGAAAAATCTCGGGATGGCACCTCGGCGCCCCGTTCGCATACACGCTGGCCGGCCCGCCCGACAGGATCAGCCCCTTGGGCTCCAACTGCCGGATTCGCTCGGCCTCGACGTCGTGGCGAACGATCTCGCAGTACACCTGCTGCTCCCGCACCCGCCGGGCAATGAGCTGCCCGTACTGGGAGCCGAAATCCAGCACCAGCACCTTCTCGTCGGCAACCTTCGACATGGCGACCATCCCCAGGCAAAACCGGTCATTTTAAGCCCGGCGGCCCGGGGCGGCCAGCGGTCGGCTCCGGAAGAAGGGGGCCAGACGCCCGGATCTTCGCGCCGAGATTGCCCCGGTGCCTCCTTCTCGTCCATCAGCGCGCCTGGCCCCCTTTCTTGCTTCTCCCGCCGTCAATAATGGTTCCTGACACCTTTATCGCGCCCTTTATCGCGCTTTATCGCGGGCGGAATTCGACCTAGGACGTTTCGAAGCGCGGCACTATACTCCTCCACCTGACCTGCCAACCTCGCCCGAGGGTCTCTGACGAGAACCGGCTCCCGATTCCACCGGCCATGAACTCATTGCCCAAAGGCCGTCGCCCCTGCGGCATGTGGATCCTGGTCGTGATCGCCTTAGCGGTCGCGCAGACCGGCTGCGTGCGCCGGAGGATGACCATCCGCAGCAACCCGCCCGGCGCGTTGGTGTATGTCGACGACTACGAGATCGGAACCACGCCGGTTTCGCACAATTTCACCTACTATGGAACGCGGAAGATCCGGCTGGTGAAAGACGGGTACGAGACCCTGACCGTCATGCAGCCGATTCCGCCTCCGTGGTATCAGATCGTTCCCATCGACTTCGTGGTCGAGAATCTCGTACCGGGCGAGTTCAGCGACCGGCGCGTGCTCAGCTACAACCTGGTGCCCCAGGTCGTGGTGCCGACCGATCAGCTTCTGGGGCGGGCCGAGGAGCTGCGCGGCCGGGCTCGATCGACCGGGATCGTGTGGACCTCTCCTTCGCCGACGGGCACGTTGCCCCCCCAGCCGGATGCCGTGCCGCCCCCTGCGCTCGCCCCGGATTCGAGCGGAGGGATGTCGGTCCACCCGCTCCCGCCCGGCTCGTGGCCCACGCCGATGGGGCGCTAGCCGCGGGAATGCCACCGGTCGGAGCGGTCGCCCACCCCTTGGCCGCGCACGATGCACACCTCGTCTTGCCCTCGACGCGGGGATGATGTTACACTTCGGCCACTTCGCTGAAGAGGAAGGACTCGCAAGCGAAGTGGTCTCGCAAGGGCCCGATGACCGCAGCGCGACAAGGAGGTCGCCAGTGCTCTCGAACCGGCCGATCCGGGTCAAGTTTCTGTTCGGGCTCGGGCTGTTGCTCCTGCTGGTGACCATCCTCTCGGGCAGCGGCCTGTACGCGACCTACGCCTATCGGAGTTTCGTGAAGAGCCTGAGTTGGCGGGCCGAAGAGCTCCCCCTGGCGGCCGACTTGAACCGGCAGGTGGCCGATCTGCGAATCACGATCCGGGAGCTCGGCTGGCTCCAGGGCCACAAGTTCCCCGGTTCCGACGAGAGGATGACCCTGATGCGGATGCAGAACGTCCGCGATCAGTTCTCGGCGGGTTTGGACAAGGTCGGGCAAACGCTCGCCGAGTACCGAAGGCAACTCGAACACAAGGGTTTGGCCGGATCGGGCATCGCCGATACCGCGCGCGAGTGGGAGACCGTCCACGAGATCGACGCTTCGCTGATGCGGGTGCACGGAACCATCCGCGACAAGGACTGGGTGCTGGGGACCGTCAAGGTCGGCCAGGTGAGCGCCGAGCTCGAGGACCTCCAGACGTTGGCGGCCGAGCTGCCCGGCCACCTGCACGGGAAGCTCCGCGGATTCGCCCACGAGGTTCGCGCGGGATATCGCACCCTGATCGTCGGCACGTGGACGGCCAGCCTGCTGTCGGGCCTGATCGTCTTCCTCCTGTTGAAGCTCGTCTACCGCTGGATCGTTCGGCCCCTCGGCGTGCTGATCGAGGGGTCGCGCCAGGTGGCGGCCGGGCGGTTCAGCTATCGCATCCACCTCGACACCCACGACGAGATGGCCGAATTGGCCGGCGCCATGAACGCCATGACCCAGCGGTTCCAGACGATTCGCGACGACCTCGATCGCCAGGTCCAGGAGCGGACCAAGCAGGTGGTGCGCAGCGAGCAACTGGCCAGCGTCGGATTTCTGGCGGCGGGCGTGGCCCACGAAATCAACAATCCCCTGGCCTCGATCGCCATGTCGGCCGAATCGCTCGAAGGGCGCATCGACGAGTCGCTACGAGCCGACGACGACGAGCACGCCGTCATCCGCAGCTACCTCCGCATGATCCAAAGCGAGGCGTTTCGCTGCAAGGAGATCACCGAAAAGCTGCTCGATTTCTCCCGCTCGGGCAAGGGTCGGCGCGAGAACACCGATCTGGCCGAGCTGGTCCAGGGCGTGATCGACATGGTTCGCCACCTGGGCAAGTATCGCCGCGAGAACATCGTCTTCGAGCCCGACCGCCCGATCGTGGCTTCGGTCAATTCCCAGGAGATCAAGCAGATCGTGCTCAACCTGCTGACCAACGCCCTGGAGAGCCTCGACGAGGGAGGCACGGTGCGGGTCGAGCTTGCCGAGCGCGACGGGGCCGCCGAGTTGAGCTTCGCCGACGACGGGTGCGGCATGGAGCCCGACGTCCTCGATCGGGTCTTCGAGCCCTTTTTCACCCGCCGGCACACGGGCCAGGGAACCGGTTTAGGGCTGTCGATTACTCATCGCATCGTTTCCGACCACGGTGGGGAGATTCACGCCGAGAGCGAGGGTCCGGGCCGGGGCTCGACGTTCCGCGTGCGACTGCCGCTTGCCGACCGCAACAAGGAGAGCGAAAATCAGTACCGAAAAGTCCCGCCCCCTCAAGCTGCTGTTTGCTGACGACGAGAAGTCGCTGCAGGAGCTCATGCGTCTCGAATTGCCCCGCATGGGGCACGAGGTCACCGTCTGCCCCGATGGCACCACGGCCGTGGCCGCCCTCGAACGCAACACCTACGACTGCATCCTCGTCGACCTCGACATGCCGGGGCCCAACGGGATCGAAGTCATCGCCAAGGCCAAGGACCTGTCGCCCGATACCGACGCCATCGTGCTCACCGGCAAGTCGTCGCTCGATACGGCGATCGCCGCCCTGCGCTACGGCGCCTTCGATTACCTCACCAAGCCCTGCCGCCTCATCGAGCTGAGGGCGGTGCTGGCCCGGGTGGCCGAGAAACGCGAGCTGGCCAACAAGTACCGGGCGATCAAGCAGCGATTGGAGGGCATCGAGGGCAAGTCCGACCTGATCGGCGCCTCGTCGGCCATGCAGACCGTGCGCACGTTGATCTCGAAGGTCGCCCCCACCGATTCGACCGTCCTGATCCTGGGAGAGACCGGCACGGGCAAGGAGCTGGTCGCCCGGGCCCTTCACGACCAGAGCCTTCGGGCCGAGATGCCCTTCGTGGCCATCAACTGCGGAGCCCTGCCCGAAAACCTCATCGAAAGCGAGCTGTTCGGGCACCGCAAGGGCAGCTTCACCGGGGCCGACGAGCACCGGGTGGGCCTCTTCGAGGTGGCCAACGGCGGCACGCTCTTCCTCGACGAGATCGGCGAGCTGCCCAAGGCCATGCAGGCCAAGCTGCTGCGATTCCTCGAGAGCGGCGAGATCCGCCGGGTGGGCGAGAACGAGTCGTTCACCTGCGACGTGCGGGTGATCTGCGCCACGCATCGGGCGCTCGACCAGATGGTCGGCGAGGGCGAGTTCCGCGAGGACTTGTGGTTTCGGATCAACACGTTCGAGATCCACCTGCCGCCGCTCCGCGATCGCAAGCAAGACGTGCCCGAGCTGGCCCGGCATCTGGCCGCCCGTTTCCGCCGCAATCTGCCCCAAGGCCAGGAGCTGTTCAACGCCGAGGCCCTGGCCGAGCTGTCGGAGCATACCTGGCCGGGCAACGTGCGCGAGCTGGCCAACGTCATCGAGCACGCCATGATTCTCTGCGACCGGCTTCCCATCGGTCCCGAGCATCTGCCGCGACGCTTCGCCTCGCGGCAAATCCACCGCGTCGGGCCCATTCCCACCGGCTTGACGCTGCGCGAGCTCGAAATGCAGGCGATCCACGAAAGCCTCGACCGGCACGACGGCAACAAGCCCAATGCCGCACGCGAGTTGGGCATCAGCCTCAAGACGCTCTACAACAAGCTCAATCAAGAGTCTCAGCTCGAAAAGTCGGCCTGAGCGATCACTTCGGTCACCGGTCCATGAAAGCGCGACAGGCACCTCCGCTGCGCTGCCGGGCCGGTCGCGTCTTCGTGGGAGCCCCGAAACGCGACGGCCGTTGAACCCGGTCGACGGCGGCTGAACCCGGCTGGAAGTCTGGACTCTCGCCCTGCCGGCGCTAGACTCACTCATAGAGGCACCCCTTGGCGAGCCTGCCGGACCCGGTTCAGCCCCCCCAACACCCATGCAAGGATTCCGAGCGTGAGAGTCTTCGTCGTGATCGGTGTGGTCGCAAGCGTGGCCGTGTTCGGATGTTCGCCCGGCAGCGAATCGACTGCCGATCGGGGCGCTTCGTCGTCCGACTCGGCAGCGCCCTCGGCCGACGCCGATACCCCCCGGGCGTTCTGGAGATCGACCGCCGAGGAGCCAACGCCGGGGGAACCGTCCCCCGAGTCCCAGCCCGCTGCGAAGCCGACGGAAACGGAGCCGCCGGCTCAGGCCTCGGGGCCGGAGATCCGACTTGGTCCGTCGCTCATCCTGACGGCGCCGGAGGGCTGGGTTCGCCAGACGCCGCGGATCGGGATGATCGCCTACGAGTATTCCGCCCCGGCCGCCGAGGGCGACGACGCCGATGGGCGCATGACCGTCATGGAGGCCGGCGGCAGTGTCGAGGCGAACCTCGACCGCTGGATCGGCCAGTTCACCCAGCCCGACGGCTCCGCGACTCGCGACAGGGCCCGAATCGAGAAGAAGAAGCTCGCCGGCCGGGAGGTCCACCTGGTCGACGTGTCGGGCACGTACCATGACGCGATGGGGCCGTTCGCGCCGGGTTCCGAGCGGGCCGACTACCGCATGCTGGCCGCCATCATCTCCACCCCCCGGGCCAACTACTTCGTCAAGTTCTACGGCCCCCGCAAAACCATCGCCCAGCACGAGCCCGCCTTCCGGGCGATGATCGAGGGGTTGCAGTAGGCGTCAAGAGACGGGCGATCGGCAGCTCGGCCCGGGGGATGATTCCAACCGCCCGCGGTTGCCGACCGATTCGTTGGGCCGTCACGTCGCCGCGGCCAGTGCCACGAGAAAGACGATCCAGGCGACCAGCAAGGCCGCCGCGGCCACGAGAAACGGCTTGTTGGGCTTGGGGGGCTTGCAGGGCGCTGCGGCGTGGCGCGGCGCGGGGGCGCGGCCGGCGAGGGGCTCGGGCGGCTCGGGGCGGGCGGCGGCGGTTCGCTTCTTGCGGCTCATGGGCGGGGGCGGCGGGCTAGCCGGGCGGAGTGATCTTGAACTCCTGCTGGAAGGCGGCGTCGAAGTCGTAGACGTCGTCGAAGTCCTCGCGGCGGTCGTGCGGGGTCTTGCGCATCCGCCCGAAGCGGATCAGGTTGAACACGATTTCCCCGAAGTCGCCAGTCGTGTGGATACCCCAATTATTCAGCACCGTCTTGGCCATGAAGCCGTACTGCTGCAGGGCGAATTGGCGGATCGCTTCGCACAGTTCCTGCCCGGTGACGTGCTGCTGGGGCTCGTCGGGGTCCTCGTCGGTCTCGCCCACCGGTTCGCTGGCGCTTTCGGTGCCCATGTGCAACACGTTCTGGGCGTAGGCCAGGGCGTCGAAGATGAACTCGTAGGCGCCGACCTTGTAGCGGGGGTCTTCTTCGAGCAGTTCGGCAAGCTCTCGCGACAGATCGTACATCGCTCACGCGGGACTCTGTTCACCCGTGGGTTGGGAATCGGGCGGCCGCTTCGACCGCCGCTCGTGGGGCAACCTGGTGACGTCGGCCGAGTCGACGAGCTTGCGGACCCGATCCTCGGTTTCGACCAGGACCTGGGAGGCGAGGATCTCGTGCCCCACGACGCGGGCCCGGCCCTCGGGGGTCATCACGCGGGAGCCGATCGGGGGCAGCGCCGCCTGCAACTGCTCGTAGGTCTCGAACTCGTACCGCAGGCAGCACTTCAGGCGCCCGCAGCGCCCCGAGATCTTCGTGGGATCGAGGGTGGCCTTCTGCAGCTTGGCCATCTTCATCGAGACCGGCGGCATCGACACGAGGTGGTTGTTGCAGCAGACCGGGTAGCCGCAGTCGCCGTAGTCGGCCATCAATTTGGCCTCGTCGCGCACGCCGATCTGGCGCATTTCGATTCGCGTCTGAAACTCGCCGGCCAGCATCCGCACCAGCTCGCGAAAGTCGACCCGCCCGTCGGCCAGGTAGTACACGACGATCCGTTCTCCGCCGAAGAGGTGCTCGACGTCGACCAACTGCATGTCGAGGCCCACCTTGGCGATGCATTGCAGGCAGACGTCGAACTCCGACCGCTCCTGGGCGCGTATCTTCGCTTGCTCGTTGAGGTCCTCGGCGGTCATGGTCCGCAGAATCTGGCCCGTGGGCGGGTCCTTGAGGGCCAGGACCGCCCCGTTCGACGCCTCGCAGAGCACCTCGCCGACTTCGAGACCCCGGCTGGTGCGGACGATGACCCGCTCGCCCCGGGCGTGGTCGTGGCCGCCGTGGCCGTCGAACACCCCGAGGATCCGCATCGCGCCGTGTCGGACGATGTATTTCGCCATGGGACCCGTGGACCTCGATGAGAGTCGTCACGTTTTTCGGACCGAAAACGGACGATTCGGAAAGCCTGCCCCGGCCGAACGAGACATGCAAGTATAACGGTCCCGCAGGCAAACGAAAAGAGATCAGCGCGACCGACCCGTCCGGTTGGCACGCGACCGCATCACCTGGTGGATTTCCCGCCTCGCCTCGGCTCGCTTCATGGCCTCGCGCTTGTCGTGCTTTTTCTTGCCCTGGCAGACGCCGAGGAGCACCTTCGCTCTGCCCCGTTTGAAGTACATCTTCAGAGGGACCAAGGTAAGCCCGCGCTCGAAGGCCCTGCCGGCGAACCGGTGGATTTCGCGGCGGTGGAGGAGCAGCTTGCGCGCACGGCGCGGATTGTGGTTGAAACGGTTGGCCTCGAGGTACTCCTGGATGTCGCAGCCGAGCAGCCACACCTCGCCGTTGCGGAGCCGGCCGTAGGCCTCGTCGAGCGACACCCGGCCCTCGCGCAGACTCTTCACCTCGCTGCCGACGAGCACGATCCCGCATTCGAGGGAGTCGAGGACCACGAAGTTATGCCGGGCCTTGCGGTTCTGCGTGATGACCCGCTCGATGTCCTGGTCGGCATTCTTCTTGCCCGCTGCCCGCTGCTTCGCTGATCTTGCCGTGGCTGGGACTCCTCAGGTCGCAATTTGGACTTCCGCGATCGGCCGCCTTCGAGATAATCGGGGGCTCGGACGTCCGAACCGCCGCTACGAGGCCGCCTCTCCCCTTTTACTTCAAGAACCGACCAACGACAAGCTCCCGAGCCTTGGAATGCCTCCTCTCCCGTCGGAGCACAACTTCGAATCCCCCGCTCTGGAGGCGTATCTGCTTGGCCGAATCGACTTCGACCGGTGCCTGGCCTTGCAGCAGCGCCTGGTCGGCCGGGTCAACGGCCGCGACGACGGGCAGGTATGCCTGCTGTTGTGCGAGCACGGTCGGATCTTGACCATCGGGCGCAGCGGATCGCCCGGCGACGTTCGCTTCGACTCGCGCCTGCTGCGGACCGGACAGATCGAGGTCCGTTGGGTAAAACGGGGGGGCGGTTGCCTCGTTCACGCCCCCGGGCAACTGGCCGTGTACCCAATTCTCCCCCTGCGGTGGCATGGGTTTTCGCTGGGCGAGTTCCTCCTGCGGTTCCAGCGAGCCGTCGGCCAGACGCTCGAAAGCCTCGGCGCTGCCATCCAGCCGGGTCCCGACCAAGGGCTCTGGGGTCGAACCGGCCAGCTCGCCGCGTTCGGCGTGGCGATCCGCGATTGGGTCAGCTACCACGGAGCCTTCATCAACGTGGCCCCCTCGATGGGGCTGTTCCGGCTGGTCGGGTCCGATCCTCGACAGGGCCCCCCCATGAGTTGCCTCATGGCCGAGCGCCGAAAGCCGGTTAGAATGACTTCGGTGCGGGCCGAACTGATCCCCCGCCTGGCCGAGGCGTTCGGCTGCGACCGGTATCACCTTTACACGGGACACCCCGCGTTGCGACAGACGCTACCGGCGCGGTAGCCAGACCTTCGCTGTCGTCCTGCCCGCACGAATTGCCCCGACGTCAGGAGCCGCGTTTGAATCGTCCCTCCCCCAAGTTGCCGATCGTTTTCGACGGGCGTCCGCGTAACCTGCCCCGCTGGCTGAAGCGCAAGGTTCCCAAGGGCGACGCCAACCATTTCACGGCCGGGTTGGTCCGCGAGTTGGGTCTGGCCACGGTGTGCGAGCACGCGCGCTGTCCGAACCGCATGGAGTGCTACGCCCAGAAGACGGCCACGTTCATGATCCTGGGCGACGTGTGCACGCGGCGGTGCGGCTTCTGCTGCGTGGCCAAAGGCAAGACGCGCCCGGTCGACCCCGGCGAGCCCGAGCGCGTGGCCGAGGCCGCCCGCCGCCTGGGACTCGAGCACGTGGTCGTCACGGCCGTCACCCGCGACGACCTGCCCGACGGCGGCGCCGACCATTTCGTGCGGACCGTGGCCGCGGTGCGCCGGGCGACCGGGGCGACGATCGAAGTGCTTCCCTCCGACTTCGCCGGCAATCGCGAGGCGGTCGACCGGCTCGTCGACGCGGCTCCCGACGTGTACAACCACAACGCCGAGACCGTGCCGCGACTGTACGGCAAAGTGCGCGGGCGCAAGGCCGATTACCCCTGGACCCTCGAGATGTTCCGGCGGATCAAGGCCCGCAACGGAAGCATCCAGACCAAGACCGGCCTGATGCTGGGCCTGGGCGAGACCTCCGACGAGCTGCTCGACACGTTGGCCGACCTCGTCGAGGCGGGCTGCGCGATGCTGACGTTGGGGCAGTACCTGCAGCCCTCGCCGGCCCAGTTGCCGGTCGTGCGTTACGTGCCGCCCGAGGAGTTCGACGCCCTGGGCCGGGCGGCCCGCCGCATGGGCTTCGCCCAGGTGGCCAGCGGGCCCTTGGTCCGCTCGAGCTATCACGCCCGCGACATGGTCCGGCCCGCCTCGGACTGACCGCCATGCCCCACCACGACGTCGTGCTTCCCGACCTGGGTTTCGAAGACGAGCCGATCGTGCTCTGCCAGTGGCTGGTGAAGCGGGGCGGGCGCGTCGCGCGGGGCGATCCGCTTCTGGAAGTGCTGGCGGCCAGCGCCGTGGTCGATCTTCCCGCCCCGCGCGACGGCGTCTTGCGCGAGGTGCTCGTCGCCGAAGACGAGCGGGTTCGACCGGGGCAGCGGCTTGGGGTCATCGCGTGGGATGACCGGTGACGATTCGGCGCATGCGAGACCGGCGCTTGTTGCCGTCGGCACGCGGAGCACGGCGACACGCACCCCCGCCTCACGGCGTCGAACTCGTCGGCGGGATCGAATCGGCCGGGTCGTCGAGCACGATGTCGCCGGGCACGGCGAACCGGTGGATGCCCGGGCGTCCGCCGTCGTCGCGCTGGTCGCGGCCCACGCTGTAGAGCAGGTAGCCGGTGGCGGTGCGACGGTAGACGAGGGGACCGCCGCCAAAGGGGTCGTCGGGTACCTCCGGCAGGTAGTCGGGCACGAGGTCGTCGAGCGTCGAAACCCCCAGGAAGCCACCCAGCAACAGATCGCGGTGACTCCACCATCGCCCGAAGTCGGAGGGCAAATCGGCCGCCAGCGCGGCCGCCGCGGCAGCCACCACGGCGGACAGCAGAAGGTCGGAGAGCGAGAATTGCCAGCGGCCCCGGCGTGCGACCCACCACAGCACCCCGATCGCCACGACCGACTGCGTCAGGAACAAAAGCACCTGATCGTGCGCCGGGATGGCCAGCCCCAGCGACAGCAGCCCTCCCACGACGGCGATCCGCACGAACCAGTGCGGCCTTCCCAAGGCGGCCCACACGGCCACCACGCCCACCACGCTGTGGATCAAGAGCCCCACGAAGGGAAAGGCGATCGAACCGAGTATCCAGTTGTACGTGATCCAGATCACCGCTCCCTCCGGTTCTCAGTGGCGGACGGCAACCGGCCTCCCATCGGCATCGTTCTGGAACCGCCCCTCCGCGTCAAGCTACCCGTGTATTCGTCCTCGGTGCGCCAAGTCTTGGCACGCGTTGTGGGCAATCTCGATCTCCGTCGGGGAAACACGATAAGACCCCCGATCGCGGAACGTGGAATGCCCTCGGCGTCGGACGGAGCCGACCGGCCGCGCGATTCGGCCGGGTCGCGGAGGCGAAGAAGGATGCCGTGGACACCGGGCAACGGCCGGTCGGGATCGTGGGGCGCCGAGCCTGGCACGCGGCGCGATTGCGGGGCATAATGGACGTCTTTGGGCGAGCCAGACCTCCCGGATGGACCATGAACGACCTGGCCGAAATCGAGTTCGTCTCTTACCCCGAGTCGGTCCCCAGGGCATTCGACGCGATCGGCGCGGCGGCGGTCTTGAAGAAACAGCCGGCCGTGCTCATCAAGCCGAACCTGATCAACGCGTCGCCTTTCCCGATCACCACGTCTGCCGAGTGCGTCGCGGCGGTGATCGAATACGTGCGGTCGTGCAGCGAGGCGGTGATCGTCGTCGGCGAAGGTTGCGGCGACCCGGGGCTCGAGACCGACGAGGTCTTCGATCGGCTGGGATACCGCGCGCTGGCCCGGCGATTCGACGTCGAGCTGGTCGACCTGAACCGCGCGGCGCTGCGGAGGCTCGAGGATGCCCGGTGTTCGGTGTTCCGCGAGATGTATCTGCCCGAGATCGCCATGACGCACTTTCTCATCTCGGTGCCCGTGCTCAAGGCTCATTCGTACTCGCAGATTACGGGAACGCTCAAGAACATGATCGGCCTGGCCCCGCCGAAGCACTATTCGGGCCGCTTCGGCACTTGGAAGAAGGCGGTGTTCCACGGCAAGATGCACCAGTCGATCGTCGAGTTGAACCGCTATCGCGCGCCCGACCTGTCGCTGATGGACGCCACGGTCGGCATGCCCGACTATCACCTCGGCGGCGCCCGTTGCGATCCGCCGGTCAACAAGCTGGTCGCCGGGTTCGATCCTTACCGGGTCGACCGCCGCAGCGCCGAGCTGCTGGGACTGCGGTGGCAGCGGATCGTGCACTTGCGCCAGCGGAACGAGAGCGCGTCTTCAACGGAAGGCACGTGACGAAGGCGCCGCGCGCAAAAAAAGCCCCGAGGTTGACGGCTCCCAGCGCCGCGAGAGTCTCCGCCAAGGAGATCTCACAGCCGTCCACCTCGAGGTCGTAACCGCAAACAGCGCAAGCACTGCTTGCAGTACAAGTAATCTATCGGACGGCGCGCCGGTTTGTCAACAGGAATTCACGCCTGCGCGCAACGAGATCGGCGCGCGACGGCCGTTTCATCCTTCGGCGCGCCGCAGCGCGCCGACCAACTCATCGAATCGTTCGCCCCGGCGCCGGTAGTTCTGAAACTGATCGTGGCTCGAACAACCCGGCGATAGGACGATCGCATCACCGGGCGCCGAGCGACGCCAACACCAGGCAAGCGCCTCGGCCATGGTCTCGACCGCCGTGCAGGAAAAACGCGCGTCGCAAGCGATCGCGCCGCGGCAGAGCGCGTGGCGCACGGCTCCGTAAAACGCCGCGCCGCGCGCGCGCCCGACGATGGCCTCGATCAGTCGGCCGAAGTCGCTTCGCTTGTCGTGGCCTCCCGCCAGAAGCCACAAGGGCCCCGCGACGCTTCGCAGCGCGGCGATCGTCGAGTCGGGCGTGGTCGACGACGAGTCGTTGTAGAAGCGCCGGCGGTCGACCGCGCCGATCGGTTCGAGGCGCTGCGCCAGCGCGGCGAACGACTCGAGGGCCTCGCGAATCGCGCGGCGATCGCATCCGGTCGCGGCGGCCGCGGCCGCGGCGCACGCCGCGTTACCCCGGTTGTGCTCGCCCGGCACCCGAAGCGGCGGCAACTCGGCGTCGGGAAACGGCGCGACCGCGCGGCCGCGCACCAGGGGGCGCCAACCGGCGACCTCGACGTCCGAGTCGTTCAGCACGGCCACGCCGCCGGGCGACTGGCCCGTGATGATCCGCTGCTTGGCCCGGCGGTAATCGTCGTAGCTCGGATGCCAATCGAGATGATTCGGCGCGCAGTTGGTCACGACCGCCACCTCGGGCAACCGCGCACGTGCGCCGGCGTGCCGCAGTTGGAAACTGCTCAGCTCGAGCACGACCCAATCGTCGGCGGTCATCGCGTCGAGCCGATCGAGCAGGCTCGCGCCGATGTTGCCGCCGAGCCAGGTCGTGCGCCCGGCGGCTCGCAGAATGGCCGCCGTCATGGCGGCGGTGGTCGACTTGCCGTTGGTGCCGGTGATTCCGATCGTGCGGGCTGGGCAAGCGTCGAGGAACAGCTCGATCTCCGACGACCGCGCGACGCCCGCCCGCCGGGCAATCGCGAGAAACGGATCGTCGGGCCGGACGGCCGGGTTGACCACGACCAGGTCGGCCTCGGCAAAGTCTTCGTCGCGGTGTCCGCCCAGATGATACCGGGCGATGGGCTCCCCCCCGAGCGCCGCCAAGGCCTCGGCCAACACCCTCTCGTCGGCCAGATCGGTCACGGTAACGCGGCTGCCGCGCCGTGCAAGCCACCGGGCGACCGACACCCCGCCGCCGAAGTGGCCCAGTCCCATGACCGTGATCCGCCGGCCTTCGAGTTGCATGGTCTTGTTTCCCTCCCGCGCACGCGGAAACGTGAACTCCAGCCCCGTTCCCTGGTCGCGCCGGGGCAACGCTGGTAAGATGTGAGTTTCGACCGACTGCAAGAGAGTCGCCAGGGAGAATCCATGGCGGTTGCCCGGCATATTGTGCTACGGGGAGTCGAAGTCCACAATCTCCAAGGCGTCGACCTCGACCTCCCCCACCGAAAACTGATCGTCTTCTGCGGGCTCAGCGGCAGCGGCAAGAGCAGCCTCGCGTTGGATACCCTCTATGCCGAGGGCCAGCGGCGCTATATCGAGAGCTTCTCGGCCTATACGCGCCAGTTCCTCCAGCGGCTCGAGAAGCCCGAGGCCGAGCGCATCGACGGCATCCCGCCCGCCATCGCGGTCACGAGCAAGAATGCGAGCCGTTCGAGCCGCTCGACCGTGGGGACCGCGACCGAGACCAGCGATTACCTGCGCCTGCTTTTCGCCAAGATCGGGCGCGTGATGTGTCCCGGGTGTGGACGGGAGGTCCGCCGCGACTCGCCCCAATCGGCGGCCGAGTCGCTCGACCGACTCGAGAAGGGCACCCGCTACCTGGTCGCCTTCCGCCTTCCGGCCTGCGACAGCGGGGGGGGCGATCTGGCCGGGGCGCTGGCCGAGGACGGCTTCATCCGGGTCGTCGCAGGCGATCGGCTCGTCGATCTCACGTCGGAGCCGGCCGTTGCCACCGCCTTCGCAGAATCGGCGGAAAACGGTTCCCTCTACGTCGTGGTCGATCGCCTCGCCGCGGGCCGGGCCACCTTGGCGAGG
>Ga0334893_1001514_pt1 | contig 21805 bp, 18 predicted proteins | sample GraSluR3_MG_5_FD_207218 | JGI IMG/M metagenome (GOLD analysis project Ga0334893, IMG submission 207218) | Sludge microbial communities from methane-producing bioreactor in Wageningen University, Netherlands - Granular Sludge_09_05-R3 | ecosystem: Engineered > Bioreactor > Anaerobic >...
GGAACACCGGCGGCCGGGGGCGCCGGCGCACGGGAAGGGGATACATGCTGGCGATCGCCCCGTCGCGGTGGAGCAGCTCGAGGTTGCCAAAGGCGTCGTAGAGGTAGATGCCCAGCGGGTTCGAGGGATTGCGGTCTTCGTCGGTCACGAACGTGTGGGGCGGCAGGCGGCGGTCGCTCCAGGCGACCAGGAACAGTTGCTCGCTGAGCGGATAGGGATTCGCGTAGTAGTGGTCGGGCCAGCCCTCGGTCTCGGGAAAGCAGACCTCGGGCGTCAGCCGTTCGAGCGGGCGCTCGAACTCGGTGCCCCGGGTACGATCCAACAGCACGAGCGATCCGCCCATGTTCGAGTGGTGGGCCGCCGCCGTGAACACGAGCTTGTGCGATCCGGGCACGGGCCGGGCCTCGAACGCGCATTGGGGCTTCGTCGTGAAGTTGCCGTAGACCAGTTGCGCGTTGGTCCCGTCGGGGTTGGTCGACCAGAGGCTCATGAAGGGGCCGTTGAACCGGTCGATGTAATCCCAGCGCGCGTAGAGGACCCGGCCGTCGGCGGCGACCGAGGGGGTCCACTCGAAGTTCTCGAAGGCCGACGTGGGCCGCAGGTTGCCGCCGTCGCCGTCCATGCCGTGCAGGGTGAACACGGGCACGGGGCGCCAGTCGTTGCCGCCGCAGCGCACGTAGCTGTCGGGCAGGTCGGCGCAGGCCGTGGCCGAGGCGCTCGATTTGCCCACCTGGATCGACTGTCCCTTGCGCGTCGAGAGAAACACGATGTCGCCGTTGGGCAGATACCGGGCGTCGAAGTCGTCGTATTTGCCCCGGGTGAGGCGCCGCACGTTGCCCCCGTCGAGGTCCATTTCGTAGATCTGGTAGAAGGCGTCTTCGGGCAGGTTGTCTTTGGTGACCTTGTCTTTGAGGTCGTAAACGTGCTCGTAGAACTTGCAGTAGGCGAACAGCACCTTATCGCCGTCGTGCGACAGGTCGGGCCGCAGAAAGCTCCCCCGGTCCCAACCCTCGGTGAGGCATCGCAGGCGCGGGCGGTCGCCCCGGAATCCTTCGAGCAGGTAGATGCCCCCGCCCGGGCGCGACCACCAGCCGTAATACTGGTCGGACATGTGCGGGAAGGCGGGCGGAACCCGTTTGGCGAACAGGATCGCGTCGAAATCCAAGACGGGGTTGGCCAGCGCCATGCGCCGCACCGCCCAGCGGGCCCGCAGGTAGAGGTCGCGCCGGACCGACCCGGCAGCGCCGGCCGGAAGCGACTCGGCCTGCCGGCCCACCTCGGCCACGATCCGGGCCTCGCCGTCGACGTCGGCGCCGAGGCCGCGCAGGTGCTCGGCCAGGTTCAAGCCCCGCTCGACGACCTGGGCGATGCGGTACGTCTCCTCCGGCGTGCCCACGGGATCGTGGCGCACCGACCATTGGCTCGTGCTGCTTTGGGTGGCCGGCTTGCCCAGGGCGACGTTCGCGCCGTCGGCCGTGTAGATTTCGACCTCGTCGAGATGGAAGTAGCTCTTGCCCGGCAATTGCAGGCGCACGTACCGCGCCGTGGCGCCGCCGAGCGAGGCCGTCATCGGCTTGTTGTCGGTGTGGCCGTAGAAGACGGTGCCGTCGTGCTGGTAGAGCTGCCGCCACGGCGCGCCGTCGCCGGAGGCGAGCACGAGGATGCGGCTGTTGCGGGCCCCACACGCGTCGCAGCGGTTGTAGAGGACAATCCGCTCCAGCGCCAGGGGCTCGCCCAGATCGACCTGCCACCAGGGCCGATCTTCGTTCTGGGTATGAAAGCCCCACTTGCCGTCGATCTTGCCGTCGCAGCCGCCGCGGGCGTCTTCCTCCGGCGTGACGCCGCCGGGCGCCCTCGGGCCGCGGGCGCGAAGGTCGTCGGCGCGCAGCCAGTCGGCCTCGATCTGGCGGGAAGTGACGGCGGGCCGATCGGGCGGCGCCGCCTCCGCCCCTCCCGAGCCGATCCATGCCAACGCCGGAAGCACGATCGAAAGACCGGACCACGATTTCACGGGACGCTCCTTGGGTTGCTCGTACCGGTGGCGTCGCGCGGCAGGCCCGCCCCACGCAGTGCGGCTGCCGACGGTCTTATCTTAACGTGGCCTGAGGCTGTAACCAAGCAGGGGGTAGACCATGATGCAGCGCTGGGAGTGATGGAGTGACACCCTGGTTCCCACGCTTTGCGTGGGAACCAAGGTCTTGGACGCTTTGCGTCCCTCCTTGGGACCGCGGAGCATCAGAGCAGGCCGAGGGACGCGAAGCGTCCGAAGAGGCGTTCCCACGCGGAAGCGTGGGAACGAGCGGGGCTCCACAACATGCGCGCACGGCGTGGAGGAAGTTGCAGCATAAGGCCCTAATCCGCCGGCCGGTCGGCCAGCAACCTTGAGGGAAGCCGCCTTACGGCTGCAAGGGGGGTTGCGTCCGTCCATCCGGGGCTCGATAATTCGGCGCGCTTCGCATGGACTGCGAAACGCGACTGGCACGAGGCGGTTCCGGTTTTCGATCTTCCACGGCTTGGAGGATGCGGCGCATGAACGGTTCGATATCACAAGACCTGCACGAGCTGCAGAGCAACTGGGGCTGGTTGCTCGTGATGCTGGGGCTCGCGGCGAAGAAGCTGCCCGACGCCGTCATCGACGTCGAAGGCGAGCCGGACGACGGACCATAAGCCCCTCGCGGCAACCACCATCCCCTTTGCCGTCCTGTTTACCCGAGATGCCGCGGCCATTCGAGGCCGAGCCCGAAAAGGGCTTCCCGTTCCTTGTTTTGCGGGCCCCAAGCGACATGCCCGAGCCACGCGACGCGCTCATCGCCTGGAAGCGACGCATCCGTCGGCAAGCCGAAGCCCTGCGGCGCGCGCAGCCCGACAAGGACGCCCTGAGCCGCGTGATTTGCGCGAGGTTCGCCGGCCTGCCCGAATACGCGGCGGCCGCGACGGTGATGGCCTACGTCGGCTTCGGCGATGAGGTCCGCACGCGGGCGTTCCTTTGCGCGGCGATGGCCGAGGGCAAACGGGTCGTCGTGCCCTATTGCCAAGGCGGCGAGTTGGCGCTGTTCGCGCTTGAGGCCCTCGACGAGTTGGCCCCGGGCACGCTGGGCATTCCCGAGCCGAAGACCGAGCTGCGCTCGCTTCCCGGCAGGCGGATGGCCCCCGGCGCGTTGGACCTGGTCATGGTGCCGGGCGTCGCCTTCGACCGCCGCGGCGGTCGCGTGGGGCACGGCAAGGGCTACTACGACCGGCTGCTGGCGCGCCTGCGGCCCGAGACCCTGGCGGCGGCCGTGGCCTTCGAGTGCCAGGTTTTCGCCGAGGTCCCGATGGGTCCTCACGACGTGCCCATGCACCGGTTGATTACCGAAAAGGCGATCTACCCCGCGCATTGACAACCTCGCGCGCCGTGCTCATATCGGAAACACTTCGCACCGTTCCAAGCAGGTGGAGCCCCCCATCATGTCCTCGTCTGACCGGAACTGCACGCGCCGCGGCGCGCTGAAAGCCCTGGGCGCGCTCGGCGCCGGATCGCTCGGTGCCGCTACCTCGGCGGGGGTCGCCGCCGAGGCCGAGCCCAAACGGCGGACTGCGGAGCCGCCCCCGCTGTTCGAGACCGACGTGCTCGTCGTGGGAGGCGGGGCGGCGGGCACCTCGGCGGCCGTGACGGCCGCCCGGACCGGGGCCCGGGTCGCCCTGGTCGACCGCTGGCCCATGCTGGGCGGTCTGGCCACCATGGGAGGCGTCAACACGTGGCACACCTCGAACCTCGAAGGGGAATACGGATTCGGATTGACTCAGGAACTCATCGAGCGGCTTCAAGCCTATGACGGCGTCGACCGGCATCCCAACTTTCCCCGTGTCCACGGCACGTATTCGGTGAGCCCCTACCTGCTTCAGGTTGTCTACGACGATCTGATGCGCGAGCACCGGGTCCGCACCCTCTGCTACACGCCCTGCGTCGACGCGATTGTCGACGAGGGCAGCATCCGCGGCGTCGTGGTGGGCACGAAGCAGGGCCTGCGCACGATCCGCGCCGCCCGGTTCGTCGACGCGACCGGCTCGGGCGACGTGGGCTCGTTCGCCGGCTGCCCGACCGTCGTCGGGCGCGAAAGCGACGGCAAGGTGCAAGGCATGACCCTGGTGACCATGTGGGGCGGCCTCGACCCGTCGCGGCGCGACGAGGTGCTGCGCAACCACGGCCGGGTCGACCAGTTGATGCGCCGGCTCATCGCCGAAGGCAGGTTCCCCCCGGCCGGCGCTTTTCACTTCGGCACAAACTACCTCTGGCGTTGGCGATGCTCGCTCGACGCGATTGCCACGGGCGATCCGCTCGACGCCGAAGACCTCACGCGGGCGACGATGGAAGCCCGGGCCAAGGTGCCCAGGCTGCTCGAGTTCTTCCGCGAGAACTATCCCGGCCTGGAGAACCTCAACCTCGATTTCATGGGCGGGATGCTGGGGATTCGGGAATCGCGGCGCGTGCTGGGCCGGTACGTGTTCGACGCGCCCGACGTTTTGAACCGGCGCAGCTTTCTTGACGCGATCGGGCACGGCTTCTGGATGATCGACGTGCACGATCCCGAGGGCAGCGGTTACACCACCTGGCGCGACCGGGAGCGGCATCTCCGACCCGGCGAAACGTACCAGATCCCCTACCGGATGCTCGTCGCCCGCGGCGTCGACAACCTGCTGGTGGCCGGGCGTTGCGCCTCGGCCACCCACCAGGGCATGGCCGCCCTGCGGATCCAGACCCATTGCCACCTGATGGGGCAGGCGGCAGGGTTTGCCGCGGCCATGAGCCTCGAGGGCGGCGTGGCGCCCGCCGACGTCGACGTGGCCAAGCTTCAACGGCGCCTGGTCGAAAGCGGGGTGTTTTTGGACGAAGAGCGATTGCGCCGGGCGGCTTCGGGTTGACGCCGCCGCCCCTACCGGCTGCCGCGGGGCGTCACTGGGGTGTTTTTGGGGCGGGCCCGTCGGGGCTGGCCGCCTCGGGGGCGGGAGGCATCTCCTTGAGCAGCCGGAACAATTCGCTGTCGGTCGTGAGCACCAGGCGCGTGTTGGGCCCCACGGCCTTCTTGTAGGCCTCCAAAGTTCGCACGAAGGCGAAGAACTCGCCCGTCTCGCGGATCGCCTCGGCGTACTCCTTGATGATCTCGGCCTCGATTTCGCCGCGGATGCGGTTCGCCTCGCCCTTGCCTTCGCCCTCGATCTTCTGCACCTCGAACTCGGTGCGGTTGAGGATCTCCTGTTTGCGGCGCTCCCCCTCGTTGGTGTAGCGAGAGGCGATCGACTCCATGAAGGCGATCAGCCGCTTGAACGCCTCTTCGCGCACGGCGTCGACGAAGTCGATCTTGGCGATGCCCACGTCGACCAGCTCGATGCCCCGCCCGCCCGGGTCGGCGCCTTCCCTGGCCAGGCGCCGTTGGACGACCTGCTTGACGTGCTCGACGATTTTCTCGCGGCCGATTTCGATCTCCTCGTCCGCGCCGGGATGGGGCGCGGCGGCGGTCGGAACGGGCAGCGCGGGATCGACCGGAGCCGGCGCGCTCAGATCGAGGGGCTCGATCTGGAACGTGTAGGTCAGTTTCCGGTCGGTGCTCCGCACGACTTCGGCGAGATCCTCGGTCGTGATCACGTTGCGCATGGCGCTGCGCACGAAATCCTTGACCCGGGACTCGGCGTTGTCGACGGTTCGCAGCACCTCGACGAAGCGCCGCGGGTCGGAGATGCGCCAGACCGCCCAGGGGGTGACCTCGATCTTCTTGCCGTCGGCGGTCGGAAGGTCCTTGAGGATTTCCTCGCCCGTGCCGATCCAGAACTGGTACGTCTTGGGCAACCGGCGCACATCTTGAAGGAAGGGCAACTTCACCTTGAGCCCCGGCTCGGTGTAGGTGGCCACGGGCTCGCCGAACTGGAGCACGACGGCCATCTCGCGCTCGTTGACCGTGAACAGCATGCTTTGGCCCAGCAGGACGAGCACCGCCGCGACGGCCATCGACGCGATCAGAATCACCCGTTGCCTCGTGGTCATGGCTTGGCTCCTTCATCCAGCGGCAGCAGGGGCAGCATCCGGCCCTGCAACTCGTCGTCGACGATGATTTTCGAGCCCACCGCTCCCAGAATTTCCTCCATGGCTTCGAGGTAGAGCCGCTGGCGGGTCTCGGCCGGGTAGTTCTTGTACTCCTGGAACTTCGCCCTCAGGGCGGCGATTTCGCCTTGCGACTCGGCCCGGCGCCGCTCGGCGTAGCCCTCGGCTTCGCGAATCATCTTGTCGCGCTCGGCATGGGCGGTGGGAATGAGCTTGTTGCGCTCCTTGTTCGCCTCGTTCAACAACTGATCGCGACGCTGAATCGAGGCGTTGACTTGATCGAACGAAGGGCGCACTTTTTCGGGCGGGCTGACGCGCTGCATCTGCAAGTCGCGAATGCGCACGCCGCAATCGTACTTGTCGAGAATCTCCTGCGTGGCCGCCTTGGCTTCCTCTTCGACTTCGACGCGCTTCTCGGTAAGCACCTCGTCGATCGAGTAGTCGCCCACGAGCCGATTCATCACGGTCTGGGCGACCGCCATGATCACGTTTTCGGCATACCGCGGCTCGTCGGCCCTGTAGAAGCGGAACAGGAACTTGTCGGGCTCACCCACCTGCCACTGGATGGTCCATTCGACCGACGCGGCGTTCAGGTCGCCGGTGAGCATGAGGGTCTCTTCCTCGGGGGAACTCGGAGGCCGGCCTTGCACCGCCCCGAAGGGAAGGCGCAGGCGATGCTCCTCGACGCTCGCCTTGACGACCTGGTCGACCAGCGGGATGCGGAATCGCAGCCCGGGCTCGACGATCGGTTGTCGAAACTCGCCGAATCGCATCACCACGGCTCTCTCGTGGGGCTCGACCGTGTAGACGCTCGACCACGCGAGCACCACAACCGCCAGTAGCGCGATCGCCAGCGGCGCGGCGCCCAGGATGCGGTCCCAGGGGATCTCGTCCGGCCCGCGTCGGTGGCCGCGACCTCGCGAATCGAATTCCATGATCCCGTCTCCCAGCGTTAGGGCATCGTTCTCTACATCGACTATAGGTTGGGGAAGCGACCGCGCGCCAGGGCTTCGCGACGTGCGACCGCCTCCCATCCGCGCCCATTCCGACAGGCGTCATAACCCGGGCTGGCTCCTCTCGATCAACCCAGCACCGACAGCGACGGCATGGGCGGCTGCTGGCGCCGCTGGCTGGTGAGCGTCTTGACCAGCCTGCAGCAGAGCCCGTCGAGGTACGGCTGGGCGGCCGCGTCGTCGAAACTCGAGGCCACGCGGCCCTCGTCGCCGGCAATGCGAAGCCCGACGTTGATCGGCAGCTCGCCGAGGAAGGGCACTCCCAGCTCGGCCGCCTTGTCGCGGGCCCCACCCGACCCGAAAATCGCATGCCGGCTCCCGCAATCGGGACACACGAAGTGGCTCATGTTCTCGATCATGCCCAGCACGTCGATGTTCACCTTGCGAAACATGGCGATCGCCTTGACGGCGTCGAGCAGGGCCACTTCCTGCGGCGTGCAGACGACCACGGCTCCCGACAGGGGCAGCAACTGCGAAAGCGTCAGGGCCACGTCGCCGGTGCCCGGCGGCATGTCGATGATCAGGTAATCGAGGTTCCCCCAGTCCGTGTCGCGGAGGAACTGGGTGATCGCTCCGTGCAGCATGGGGCCGCGCCATACCACGGCTTCGCCGGGCGGCACGAGCAAGCCCATCGACATGACGGTCACCCCGCCGACGTGAATCGGCTGGATGCGGTTGTTGCGCAGGATCGGGCGGTCCGACGAGCCGATCAGGTGCGGCAGGCTCGGCCCGTAGACGTCGGCGTCCATCAGGCCGACCTTCGAGCCCGCCCTGGCCAGACCGTAGGCGAGGATGGCGGCAATGGTGCTCTTGCCCACGCCGCCCTTGCCCGACCCCACGGCAATCACGCTCTTGGCGGCCAGGCCGATCTCGCCGACCTTCTCGGCCGGCCGGTCGTGCACCGTCAAATCGACCGCCACGTCGGTTGCCTGGGGAAACCGCTGGCGCAGCATGCCGATCAGCTCGGCCTGGGTTTCTTTCCAGAGGGGAGCGGCATACGTGGTCAGGCCCAAGGTGAGACGCACCCGACCGTCGTCGACCGCCAGGTCGTGCACTTGGCGCAGGGCGCGAACGCTGCGCCCCAGCTCGGGATCTTGGAAATCGTCGAGGGCTTTTTCGACGGCCTCAAGGTTCAATGGCGAATCGGGCATGGATTATGACCGCGTGGTGTCCGCAGGTGGATACTCGAACGTTGCTCAACTCGTGCCGCCCTCCGTCGAAGCGTGTCGCTGCCAAGGCAGCCGGGCCCAAATCTGCTCGACGAGGCTCAAGGCGGGCTTCGGGGCAGCCTCCAGGTGCCGGGCCGCCAGGTGCGCCAGGGATCCCAAATCGCGGGGCGAAATCGCAAAATGGACCGCGCCGGCCTCGCGCGTCAGCCACTCGCACGGCGCCAACGCACGCTCGGCCACCACGGCAACTCGCGCCAGCGGGTGCTCCCTGGAAAGGCGGAGCATCCGGTCGAGCAACTCGTCGGCGCCCGGGCGCGTCAGCTCGGCCACCACGAAGCTTGCCCGAGCCAGGGCCAGCATCTCCCAACACTCGGCCAGGCTGCGCGTCTCGTAGACTCGCATCTCCGTTGAGGGCAAGAACCGGCGCAACGCGACGGCCCAAGTCCCGCGGCGCTCGCAGACGATCAAGCGCGCCGGCGGCGCCGGCTCGTCGAAGCCGGTCGCGCCACGTTGAGAGTCGAGTCCTGTTGTCATGTTAGGAGTTTGCCCGTCGGGCGGCAACCGGCTTGCACTCTTCGAGCCCCAGTTGGACCGCGCGGCGGTAGAGCCGGGGCCGGCTGATCCCCAGCAGTTGGGCGGCCTTGGTCTTGTTGCCCTTGGCCTGGGCCAGGGCTCGGGACAGCAACTCCCGCTCGACGCGCGCCAGGAATTCGTCGATCACGATCTTCTCGTCGACCGGGCGCGGGTGGGCTTGCGCGTCGGCGGCCCAGCGGATTCGGTCGGGCAGATCGGCCGCGCCGATCCGCACGCCTCCGGCCCGCTGGTACGCCTGGGCCACCATCTCGGCCAATTCGTCGACGTTGCCGGGCCATCCATAGGCGCACAACAGGTCGAAGGCCTCGGAGGTGAACCCGGCAAGCTGCCGGGTCCCCCGCGCGTTCGCCTCCTCGAGAAAGAGTTGGGCCAGAAAGGGGACATCCTGGCGGCGCTCGGCCAACGGGGGCAGCTCGATCACGATCGTGCTCAACACGGCGGCCAGCTCGGGTCGGTAATGCCCCCGCTGGGCCAGCAAGCCCAGGGGTTGCCGGGCCGTTGCCATCAGACGCATGGGAAACGAACTCGCCGCGAGCATCCGGGCGATCTCGGCTTGGACTTCTTGGGGAAGCTGGTCGGCCTCGTTCAGCACAAGCGTCTTAGGCCGAGGCTCCCGCCCGACCTGGTCGGAGGCGGCCAGCGCGGCGACCGTCGAGCGGATCAGGTCGGCATCGAGCACAGAGCAGCCCAGGGGAATCAACGACCCGCCCGACTCGCCTTCGGCCCGGTAGTGGATCGCGGCGGCGACGTGCTGGCGCCCGCTGCCGGCCGGGCCGACGATCAACACGCTCGCCCGGCTCTCGGCGGCCAGGGCCACCTGGGCCCGGGCACGGCGGATGGCCGGGCTGTCGCCCACCAGCCGGTCGACGGCGTAGCGATCGGCCGCCCGGCGCCGAAATGCGCGGATCCGCTCGTGCAGCCAAGCGGCCTCGCTCTGGCCGGAAGCCGGCGCGGGCGGCTCCGACTCGGGCAGGTCGTTTCGGTCGATCAGGCCGATCCAGCCGACCGCTTCCGTCGCGCTCGGCCCCAAGGGGACGTACCGAACGCGGCGCCGGCACCAATTCCCCTCGGGCCCGCTTGCCGCGACGATTCCCATCGTCTCTTCGCCCAAGAGGACGGCCGGCGAAGGGCACAATCCCGCGGCGACGGCGTCGCCGCCGGCCTGCGGGCTCGAGTGGTACCGGCACCGAAGTCCCACCAACTCGTCGGCTGTGCGCCCCAGCCACTCGAGACACGCCCGGTTGCAGAACACGATCGTTTGCTCGTCGTCGAGCACGTACATCGGGTCCGGCGACGAGTCGAGGAGTCGGAGCAGCCCTGCGGCAACGGTTCGCGGTCGGGCCATGCGTCTGGATCACCTGCCGGCGATTCGGAATCCCACGTCCAGCCAACGCTGCTGCTGGGTATAACACAGATCAGCCGGAGGGCCAAGCCGCGCGGTCACGTGCCGCGCAAAAAAGAGCCCTCCGTAGGCGGGGCAGGGACCTACGAAGGGCGAATTGGTGAGGTCAAGCCTCACACTTCTGAGATTATGCTGGATGATTTGGAGAACATCAATACTTCTTTCAGGGGGATTCCCGAGAATTCCAACTGAATCCGTCGCTTTTCACGTGAGGACCACGTAAAAGCCCCTGCATGGCAGAGTCGGCCCGAGTGGCTAGAATACCCGATGCCCACGAACCGACACGACCAACACGATCGCCGGAAGGAGCCCATGATTCTCGACCCAACCGTTGCTTTGCGAGACCTCGTTCGCATCCCCAGCGTGAACCCGATGGGCGGCGAAGGCTCGGGGCCGGAATTCGGCGAGGCGAGGTTGACCGACCATCTCGAGTCGCTCCTCAAGGCGATGGGGCTTCCCTGCCAGAGGGAAACGGTGCACCCCGGTCGGGATAACTTGGTGGTGCGATTGGACGGCAACCCACTACCTGGAAGACAGGGAAAAACAGTGCTTTTTGGGGTGCATCAGGACACCGTTCCGGTTGCCGGCATGACCGTTGAACCCTGGAAGGCCGAGATCCGCGACGGTCGCCTCTACGGTCGCGGGGCCTGCGATGTGAAGGGCGGAATGGCCGCCATGCTGAGCGCGTTGTCGCGGCTGGCCGACGAGCGGCCCGGGGGAATGCCGTCGGTGGTGCTGGTGTGCACGGTCAATGAGGAGTACGGCTTTTCGGGTGCCCAATGCCTTGCCCAACGACTCAGGCAGAGCGGACGAGCCCTTCCCGACCATGTCGTGATCGCCGAACCCACCAACCTGGATGTCGTCGTTGCCCACAAGGGAGTGGTTCGTTGGCGATGTCATGCTCTGGGCCGGGCGGGGCATAGCGCGAATCCGGCAGCGGGCGAGAACGCGATCTACAAGATGGGACGGGCCCTGGCGATTCTGGAGCGGTATCAGAACGACGTGGTGGGCGCGCTCGGGTCCCATCCGCTTTGCGGCCCGGCCACGATGAGCGTGGGGACGATCCGTGGCGGGGTGAGCGTCAACACGATTCCCGACCGGTGCACCATCGAGATCGATCGCCGGCTTCCTCCGGGCGAGGATCCGCTCGGCGCCCGGCAGCACCTGATCGATTATGTCGGCGAGCATCTCGGGCCCGGCGTGGCCGTGGAGCACGATCCGCCCTACATGCAGGGGCCCGCGCTTTCCGACGCGCTGAACGGTTCGCTCGCCCGCCGGCTCGTCGAAGTGGCCCGGCAGGTCGTGCCCGCGTGTCGGCCGATCGGCGTTCCCTACGCCACCGACGCGGCTTTCCTTGCCGAGCTGGGCATTCCCACCGTTGTGTTCGGCCCGGGCTCGGTCGAGCAGGCGCACACGGCCGACGAGTGGATCTCGCTGGAGCAGCTCGATCGGGCCGCGGAGATCTTCTACCGGTTTGTGCGCGCCATCGGCGACGAATGAGGCCCCGTCGGCCGGACGAAACGCGAAAGGCCCGCGGGCAGTCGCCCGTGGGCCTGGGTGTTTCGCAACGCACGGCGCGCGGCGTGCCGCGGGGTTCTCGGCAGCCGCTAGAACACGTCGAGAATGAAGTGGTGGCCCTTGTGATACCGTCGCGGCTCCGGGTAGTAGTTGTGCCAGGTCCGGTTGTAGACGGGGATCCGCATCTCGGGCGGATAGCGGAAGTACAGGTCCTGGGAGCTGCGGTAGTAGTCGGTCGACCAGAAGTTCTGCGGGTAGTAGACGTAGGGGTAGTGGTAGAAGCGGTTCCAGTCTTGGGTGTTGTAGGTGCTCCCCCACTGCCGGCCGAACGCCTCCTGGGCCCGGGCGTCGGAAACGGACAGTACGGCGACGATCGCGGCTGCCGCCAGCAGCGCGCACAGGGTGCGGCGGATCATAGGTTTCCCCCCTCTTCCCATAGGTTGTGGTTCGGTTTCCTCATGTGCGCATCGGCAGGCGGCACCGAGCCGGTCGCGCGCAGGCAGTCTGGGTCGTGTACTTAGAGCATCGGCAAGCCGTGCCGGGCGTATTAAGGGAATATTCGGCACAGCTCGCACAGGCCGTAGGAACCTCACCGCACGCGCAGGTTCCGCTCGGCTGCCGCGACCTTCCTCCGCCGGGCGCAACCAAAGGCCGAACAAGGAGTTATGCCTGGAACGAGGGAGTCTAGCGTTCCTCGGGCGCTTCGCCCGACTGCGATCGGCTGACTGCGTAGATGGGCAGGCCGAGCAGCAGGACGCCCAGCGCCGCCACGGCGATCCACGGTTTGTAGACCACGGCGCTATAGATCAGAAACGCGCACACGGCACAGAAGACGACCGTCGGCACCGGATAGCCGGTCACACGGTACGGCCGCGCCACGTGGGGCTCCTTGTGGCGGAGCACCACGACGGCAAGGCTGGTGGCCAGGTAGAACGAGTAAACGGCCGCCGCGGTGTACAGGATCGCGTTGACGAAGGATCCCAATAGCACGATCAGACCCACGGCGATGAAGCCTTGCACGACCAGGGCCCGCACCGGAGTGCCCGTTCGCGGATGCCATTGGCCCAGCGGGCGGAAGACGCGGTGCTCGGCCCCCACCGCGTAGGAGATTCTCGCGCCCGTGAAGATCAGCCCGTTGGTCGCTCCGAGGGCCGAGATGCATACCAGGGCGCTGATCAGGCCGGCCCCCAACGCGGGAAACACCGAGGAGACGGCGTCGGTGGCGACCGCCTTGGAACCGGCCATGCCGGCCAGACCCAGTGTATAGAGGAAGGCGCCGTTGACGAGCAGATACAGCAGCGTCACCGCCGCGGTGCCGAGCACCAGCGCCCGAATGATGTTGCGATCGGGGTGCTTGACCTCGGCGGCCACGTAGGCCATCTCGTTCCATCCCCCGAAGGTGAACAGCACGAGGATCAAGGCGAGGCTCAGCGGCAGGGTGTCGCCGATCGCCGGACCGAGCGAACTGGGTGGGGCCATGACGGCGACGCCCACGATTGCCAGAAGTCCCAGGGCCTTCAGCGTCGTGAGCAGGTTTTGCGTCCACTTGCCCTGCGTCACGCCGATCACGTTGATCGCCGTGAGCACCACGACCGCCGCCGCGGCGTACAGCAATTGGCTCACCGGCACCGAGGCCTCGGTGAACCAGCCGAACGGCAGTCGGTCGTAGGGGACCGTCACGTCGGGCAGGGGATCGTACAAGGCGCGTCCGTAGCGGGCGAAGATGAACGCCATGCCGGCGATGTCGCCGGGCCGAACGACCACGAGCTGCATCCAGCCGAACAGGAACCCGGCCCAGCGCCCGTAGGCGCGAGTCAGGTACACATAATCGCCGCCTTCTTTGGGGTAGGCCGTGGCCAGTTCCGCATAGCCGAGGGCGCCGCACAGCGAGAGCACCCCACCGAGCAGCCAGATGCCGAGAAATGCCCACCAGGTACCCGTGCCCAGCGCGACCGTGGGAACCACCTCGTAGATGCCTGCCCCGATGATGATCCCCACGATCAGACAAGTGGAGTCGAACAGCGAAAGCTCTTTCCTGGGGGCGTTTTGCACGGCAGACCTCGGCGGCGGGTAGGTGGGGGCGGGAAGACCGGCCCGACACGGCGGCCGGCGGGGCCGACCGCCGCGCGGGAGACTGGCCCATCGTACGCCAGGCGTCGTCCCGGCTCAAGCAGTGAGCACGGCCGGGTCGGGCCGGGACGCTGCAAGGACCACGCGGACAGCCTCGACTCGCGACGAGCGAGCCGAGCTACGGCCCTCGCTTGTCGGCCGAAAATCGGCCCTCCCGGGGCCGGTCGATCCGGGTCGAGGGCGCGGCGCGAGGCCGCCCGGGCGCGGCCTCGATTGCCTCAAGCCGCGACTCCCGTGGCACTTCAACGCTTCTTCAGCGAGACGCTCATGCCACCCCCCTCGTGGTAGAAGAGAGTCTCCAATTCGGGGTTCTTCGTGATCGCTTCGACGAAACGCGGATCGGCCGCGCGGGGCGTCATGTTGTGGGCCAGCACCAATCCGCCCGGTCGCACCAGCGGCAGCAGCTTCTCGACGTAATCGAGGTAGCCTTGCTTGTCGGCGTCGATGAACACCAGGTCGATCGGACCCGCAAGCTGCGTGACGGTCTCGTGGGCGTCGCCTTCGACCACGGCGACCAGGTCGGCCACGCCGGCCCGCGCGAAGTTCTTGCGAGCCAGCTCCGCGGTTTGCGGGTCGATTTCGTGGGTGATCAGCTTCCCACCGGTCTTGCGCAGGGCCATTCCCATCCAGATGGCCGAGAGCCCGTTCGAGGTGCCCACCTCGACGACCGTCTTCGCGCCGATCGTCTCGCAGAGCAGCCGCAGCAGGCGTCCGTCGGCATCCGGGACGTTCATTCTGCGCCCCTGCTCCCGGCGGATCGCGACGATCGCTTCGAGGGCTTGCTTTTCGGCGTCGTCTTTGGGGAGGGTCGAGCTTTCGAACGAGGCCGCGGCCCCGTCGGGGGGGCCCGGCCTTCGGCGCTCGCCCGGAGCCCTGCCGGGACGCGGCCCCGGGGGCTGCGCCGGCGCCGGCCACGCCAGTACGGAAACGACCATCGCGGCCACGCCCGCCAACAGCAGCTTCTTCATGAAAACGCTCCTACGTGAGAAAGAGTGAATTGTAGGTTGCCCAGCGGAACGCCAGAAGGGTGCACACCAGACAAAGCCACCAGGAGGCGACTTGCGCCCCCCGGTACCGACGCAGCGACGCCAGGATGGAACAGCTCACCACCAGCGTCGCGACCTTGAAGGAAGCCAGGGCGAGCGGACTCTTGACGAGCTCGCTCCCCAACGGGTTGATTTCCCAGAAACCGCCCGAATGCTCGGCAATCAGCGTGCAAGCCAGATCGAACAATCCCAAGAGAAATACCAGAAGAACGTTGCGGACCACGAGGGGGACATCGTCGCCCGACCGGTCGACCTCGCTCCACCGCGCCCCCCGGGCGGGCCGATGGTTGAGAAGGCTTCCAAGGGCGACGACTCCCAGCACGATTCCCGCGAGATTCATGCCGTACATGAGGTTGGAACGCATGGGCGATGCGGGGGTCACCGACCGCTCGATGTTGGCGCGGATCTCCTCCATCCGACGCTCGTATTGGGCGACGATCGGCCTCGCTTGCTCCGCGAATTCACGTCCGGGCTCGATCGCGTCGAGCAAGGTCGCCCACTGGGTCGAATGGAACAGCTCCCAGTCGATTTTCATCAACGCCTCGAGCTGGGCTTGACGTGAATCGCCGGAAAGCAGCACCTTGAGGACCCTCGCGCCCTTCTCGAAGGCCAGGACATGAAGCGACTCGTCGTCCAAGCCGATCAGCAGGCAGTTCTCGTTCAGCCGGCGCTCGATCCGGCCGAGCAGGTCGAGGCCGTAACCGTGCCCCCATGCGAAGCTTGCCCGCCTCTGCCGAACTCGCGGTTGCTCGGGTTCCTCCGCGTCTTCGTCTTCCTCCATCCACCATGCTCCGCCGCCACCCGTCTGAGCGGCGGGCCGTGGTCCCGGGCGCCACCACGGCCCCGGTGCGCCACGCCATGAGTCTCCGCCCCAGCCGCGACCTTCGGCGTTCAGGGGAGGAATCCGCCGCCCGTTGATGAAGTACTGCTCGCCTCGCCGGCTGACGATGTACGGGCCCGGTACGAAGCGGCCGGCGAGGAAAACGATCCCATTTTTGATGGGCTGCCCTTCGACGTCGGGGATCTCGGCCTCGGCAGCGTCGACGCCCGTCTCGCCTGCCGCGGAAATCGGGCACGCCGGGCCTGCGGCAATCGCCAGATGGCCGAGGCAGCCCACGAACAGGAGTACGGACGGTTTCATCGGATTCCCCTTGGCGATCCCCTACCCAGGTCTGGGAGGCAACGGCTCCGAGTATCAAACCCCGCACGAGAGCCGCGGTTCCGTCGCCTCCCAAGCAAACGGGGGCTCGACGGTTGCCGATGGGCGGATCGTCTGCGCAAAAGAAACGCGAACCGGCGGGGCCGGTTCGCGCGCGGTTTTGTGTCGAACGGTCGTGTCGTGATGCGCCCTACGCCTGCGGCGGCTCGGAAGCGTCGGCCGATCGGGGCCGCTCGGGGCGCGCCCGACGCGCCGGCCCGTCCGCGCCATCGCGGCCCCTCATGGCTCGGGGACCGGCCGCCGGGCCGCGGCCCGACTTCGTGCCGGGGCGCGTCTTGCCGAGCTCCCGCCTCGGGCCTTCCGGCGTCGATTCGCGGGTCATATCGCGGCCACCTCGTTTCCACGGTGTTGCGAACGCCGGGCCGCGTCCACGGCCCATCCAAGGGCCGGGGCCGTAAGCCATTCCGCGTCCACGAGCCATGCCGGGACCGAACGCCGGGCCGCGTCCACGGCCCATCCAAGGGCCGGGGCCGTATGCCCTTCCGCGTCCACGAGCCATGCCGGGACCGAACGCCGGGCCGCGTCCACGGCCCATCCAAGGGCCGGGGCCGTAAGCCATTCCGCGTCCACGAGCCATGCCGGGACCGAACGCCGGGCCGCGTTCACGGCCCATCCAGGGACCGGGGCCGTAGGCCCTTGGGCATCCACGGCCGATTCCACGACCGGGGCCGAACCCCGGGCCGCGTCCCGGGCCCATCCAGGCACCGCGCCTGTAGGCCATCGGACGGCGGTGGCCCCTCCTCGCATCGGGGCTGACCTTTGGGCCGCGGGCAGACGGCGCGCGACGCTCGTCTTGCTGCCACCAGGCGCGGGCGGGCTCGCGCGGGGCGGTTGCGCGATCGCGGTGCGGGCGGGCCGCCGCGCGGGGCGACGGGGCCTCGGCTTTGGGTTCGGGGGCCGATTCCTCGGCCCCGAGCGCGCCGCCCCGCGGGGACAGCAGAAGCAGCCCCGCGACGGCGAAGGCCCATCCGGCGCGCCAGCCGGGCCGGCGCAGGTAATCTCTTCGAGACATCTTCAACTCCTTCGGGTGAAATAGTGCAAAGGCAAAGTGCCTTCAAGCCAATTCAGGCACGCACTCGGATTACGACGGCGACGCCCGTTGTCAGGCGCGGAGGGCGTTTCTTGCGGCACCGGGTCGACGTCGCCCGGGACGACGGGCTCCCCAGCCCCCAAGACCCAACGTGGGAAGCGCCTCCAACGTGCCCGCAATCCAAAGCGCGTGGAAAACGTGCCCCACAACACGCGCCCAGAGCGTCACGAACAGCGATTCGAACTACGATTCTAACCCCGCCCGGCCGGGCGAGTTTCGCGCCGGCCGCCGGGCGCGCCGGCGATCCGTGCTCGCGATCGCCCCCGGCCGCCTTTACCCGATTGCGTTCGCCCCCTTGTCGACCGCCGCGGCGCACGTTTTGCTAGGCGCCCTCCGACGAAAGTGTCCGGTGGCATGGGGGACGCGCGACTCGGGCGCGCGGGCTTCGGCACATCTTCCGCGCCGCAACGCCGTCGACCGCGAGCGTAGAATTCCAGGAAGAAACCAACGGAGACTCCGTTTTCGTTTGGAGGTGGAACGATGAGAGGTCTTGTTGTTGGATTGACGCTTGCTTTGATGGCCCTGGGCACCTCGGTCCGGGCCGAGGACGTCGAGACCGATACGGCGGCGGGGGTCTTCTTCGGCGGCTCGCCCGGCAGCCGCGTGGGATACCACGCCTCGACCTGGCAGGAAGGCGTCCAGCGCGGGGCGGCCGACGTCATCCGGTCGCGGGGCGAGTACAATCGCCAGACCGCGAAGGCGGCCGTCGACGCCGCCGTGGCTCGGCGCTACGAGCTGGAGAACGTCGGCCAGGCCATCCACGGCTATTACTCGCTTCGCCAGGCGGCGCGCGAATATCGAGCCGAGGAGCGCGGGCCCAAGCCCACGGTCGAAGCCATGAGGCGCTATTCCCAGGCCCGCGTGCCCGACCGTCTCAGCCCCGCGGAATTGGACGTGCTGACCGGCGAGATCTCCTGGCCGCTGTTGTTGCGAAGCGAGGAGCTGGCCGAGCTCCGAGCCGAACTCGACGCCCTTTTCGACCGCCGTGCGATTGCGGGCAAGATCACCGCCGAAGAGTATCTTCGCATCCGCGAGCTGGTCGACGCCATCGAGGCCGCGTTGAAGGCGGAGGTCTCGAACCTGCCGCTGCATCAGTATGCGGCGTCGAAGCGGTTTCTCAAGAGCCTTGCCTACGAAGCTCAACGTCCCGTCGGTCACGTCTCGAGCGTGGCGCAGTCGGAGGGATCGACGGGCCGCCTCCGGTAGGTCTCGGCTCGACTCTTCGAGGCGGGCAATTCGCGCGCGTCCCACAAATCGGTTGACAGGGCATCGCCCGACCGGCGAGAATCGTCTCTCGTGCGGGCCGGAGCGGGGTATCGGGCTCGCGGGTCCCTCGAGGAGTCGTTGCGATGGCTGCACCGCAATCGCTGACACGGCGGAGTTTTCTTGCGGCGTCGGCGGCCGGCGTCGCCTTGGCGCGACGCGGTCTCGGGGCGTCGGAAGGGGGTTCCGAGGCGGCCGAGGGAGAGCCGTCGCCCGTGATCGACTGTCACGCCCACCTTGCCCATCACGGCGCGGCCGATTGGGAGGCGAGGGACCGCCGGCTCATCGAGGCGGCCGACAAGCTGGGGATCGACCAGCTTTGCTGCTCGATCCTGACGCCCAAGCGTCCCGCCACCGCCGAGGGCTTTCGCGAGTGCAACGCCTGGGCGGCCGAGGCCGTCGAGCGATTCCCCGGCCGGGTGCTGCCCTACTGCTACGTGAACCCGGGATGCGGCCAGGAAGCGGTCGACGAGGTGCGCCGCTGCATCGAGGATCGCGATTTCATGGGTGTCAAGCTCTACAACGAGCACGTGTGCACCGATCCGGTCGTCGCCCCCATCGTCGAGTTGGCGATCGAGCTGCGCGTACCCATCTTGCACCACGCGGGGCACGGGCATCATCCCTTTCCCGGCCAGCCGAACATCTCCGACGGCGGCCACCTGGCCGAGTTGGGTCGGCGCTATCCCGAGGCCCGATTGATCTGCGCCCACATCGGCGGCGGGGGCGACTGGGAATGGACGATCAAGGCCCTGCGCCACGCCTCGGCGAACGTGTTCCTCGATACGAGCGGCAGCGTCACCGACGAGGGCATCGTCGAGATGGCCGTCGATACGCTCGGCGTCGACCGGATCCTCTTCGGCTGCGACATGTCGATGACCGCGGGCGTGGGCAAGATTCGCGGCGCCCGCCTCAACCCGGACGACAAGCGGAAAATCCTCGGCGCCAACATGCAGCAGATTCTCCAGATGCGGGGGTGAGCCATGATCATCGACGTGAACGCCTACCTGGGCCATTTCGCCTTCCGCCAACTGCGGCACAACACGGCCGACGCGCTGCTGCGATGGATGGACGAGAAGGGCATCGATCGCGCCATGGTATCCAGCGCCAGCGCGATCACCTACCGCAATACCCAGCCGGCGAACGAGGAGCTTGCCCACGCCGTCCAATCGCACCGCGATCGGCTCATCCCCCTGGCCGTGATCAACCCGTTCTACGCGGGCTGGGAAGACGACCTCCGAGCCTGCCACGAGCAGTTCGGCGCGCGGGGGCTGCGCCTCTACCCGAAGTGGCACAACTATGCCCTTTCCGACTCGCGCTGCCACGATCTGATCCGCGCCGCCACGGAGCGGCGCATGCTGATCTCGATTCCCATCCGCGTCGAGGACTACCGCCAGCGGAGCTGGCTGGTCGACGTGCCCGACGTGCCCCTGGCCGAGATCGTCGAGTTGGTCCAAGCCTGCCCCGAGGCCCGGTTCGTGCTCGTCAACGGCGCCGGCTACACCGGCTCGCTGGGCAAGAAGGACAACGGTCTGCCGGCCAACTACTACATCGAGATCTCCCGGCTCAGCGCCGTGCTGGCCAACGAGATCGGCCAGATCGCGGCGAATCTCGGCCCCGATCGGCTCGTGTTCGGCAGCGGCATGCCTTTCAAGTACCCCGACCCCCCGCTGCTGAAGCTCGAAGTGCTCGATCTGGCCGAGGAAATCAAGAAGCAGATCCGCAACGGCAATGCGGCCCGGCTGCTGGAATGGCCGTCGCGGTGACGGCGACCGCGCGCTAGGGATTCCGGGCCACCCGCGCGGGAGCCCCTTTTCGTTTCGAGCGCCTTCTGCTAGCTTCTCGGATGCTCGTATTCGCGCGTCGAAGGCTGGCAAAGACCGAGGCTCTGTCCGGGACGTCGGTCGGCGTTCGCTGACACCAGTTCCCCCCTGCCCACCCCCCTGGGAGGCTATCGAATGGATTATCGTGCGTTCGTGGAGGAGCAGATCGCCGACATTCAGGCGACGGTCGGCGACGGGCTCGCCATCAACGCCCTGAGCGGGGGCGTCGACAGTTCGGTCGTCACGGTGCTCGGGCATCGCGCGCTGGGCGACCGGCTGAAGACCGTGTTCATCGACAGCGCGTTGATGCGCCAGGGCGAGCCCGCGGCGGTCGTCGCCCTGTTCGCCGACCTGGGCATCCCCGTCGAGGTGGTCGACGCCCGACGCGATTTTCTCGACGCCCTGGCCGGCCTGACCGATCCCGAGGCGAAGCGCAACGCCGTGACCTCGACCTTTTATCGCAAGGTGTTCGGGCGGATCGTTCGCGAGACGGGGGCGAAGTTCCTGTTTCACGGGACGATCCTCACCGACATCGAGGAGACCGTGGCCGGGATTAAGCGCCAGCACAACATCCTCGCCCAGTTGGGAATCGATCCCGAGCAGGAATACGGCTACCGGGTGATCGAGCCGTTGGCGACGCTGCGCAAGGACGGGGTGCGCGAGGTGGCGACGGTGCTGGGGCTGCCCGACGAGCTTGCCCGGCGCATTCCCTTCCCCGGTCCCGCCCTGGCCACGCGGATCGTGGGCGAAGTGACCGAGGCGCGGTTGGCCACGGTGCGGGCGGCCACCGCGATCGTCGAGGAAGAGCTCGCCGAGAGCGGGGCCTTTCAATACGCGGCCGTGCTGCTGGGCGATCGGGCCACGGGCATCCGCGACGGCCGGCGCGAGTTCGGGCAGATCATCGTGGTCCGCTGCGTCGACAGCGTCGACGCGCGCACGGCCACGGCGACCGAGCTTCCCTGGGAAACGATGCGCACGATTTGCCGGCGCGTCACGGCCATCGAGGGCGTCAATCGCTGCCTCTACGACCTGACGCCCAAACCGCCCGCCACGATCGAGTACGTGTAGGGTTCAGGGTTCAGGGGCAGGAGGCAGAGTTGCCGTACGAGCGTGGTTGCCGGGGTGCGACCAGGATTCGAGAGACCCGCCATCGAACCCCAAAACAGAACCCGAAAATCCCGAACCCTGAACCCTTCGCCAGGAGACCACGGTGCCGCGACGCGACGACATTCAGAAGGTCATGATCATCGGCTCGGGGCCGATCATCATCGGGCAGGCTTGCGAGTTCGACTACTCGGGCACGCAGGCGTGCAAGGCCCTGCGGAGCCTGGGCTACGAGATCGTGCTGGCCAACTCGAATCCAGCCACGATCATGACCGACCCCGGCATGGCCGACGTCACGTACCTCGAGCCCCTCACGGTCGAGGCGATGGAGGCCATCATCGCGAAGGAGAAGCCCCACGCC
>Ga0334893_1001522_pt1 | contig 21714 bp, 17 predicted proteins | sample GraSluR3_MG_5_FD_207218 | JGI IMG/M metagenome (GOLD analysis project Ga0334893, IMG submission 207218) | Sludge microbial communities from methane-producing bioreactor in Wageningen University, Netherlands - Granular Sludge_09_05-R3 | ecosystem: Engineered > Bioreactor > Anaerobic >...
GGTTTCGATTCAAAACCCTGAGATTCAGTTTCTACTAAAACGGGAATAACGATGTCTTTTGGATTGGTTGTTAAGATGGCAATACGTTTTCCTCCGAATATATCCAAATGTTGCTTATAATACGCTGGTATTTGATTGTAAAGCTTCACCGGAATATTTACGCTTGCTTTTTGATAATCCAAAATAAACCCACTGGTTTCGTCAGGAATGATATTTTTATTAATTGCCTCATTCCAGCTGGATTCAATATCATCGAAACTTATTTCTCCATAATAATATTTATACATGATTTGGGTATCCGGATCAAAATAAAATGTGTAATTCTTTTTCATCTGTTGTTTTTTTTAAAAGAATTAATTGATTTGGTATAATTAAGCAAAGATACAGAAACAGCTATACTCAAGTCAAGTCTGTCTCAGCTGCATGATGAAATGGAATTTGATTTAGGCCTGCTCAGATAGTGGTTCGGAATCACTCAGATTGTAAACTTCCTGGATTTCTTTTAATCGGGCTTCAAAATCGATGTTAAGATCAAGAAGAGCTCCTGTTTGCATGTCGAAAACCCAGCCATGAACAGTAGGATATCCATTTTTGAGGTATGATTTTTGAACTACCGCAGTTTTAATCACATTCAAACATTGTTCTTCCACATTTAGCTCGATCAACCTTCGGTACCTTTTGTCAGCATCTTCAAGCAGGTTGAGTTCTGTTTTATGAAATCGATAGACATCCCGAATGTTTCTGAGCCAGGGATTTAAAATACCAAGATCTTTCGACTGCAGTGCAGCTTTTACTCCACCACAATAATAATGACCACACACTATAATATGTTTAACTTTCAGATAATCAACCGCATAGTTGATCACGCTCATCACATTAAGATCGTTATTGCCAACAACATTAGCAATATTGCGATGCACAAATACCTCACCCGGCTTCACACCCATCAGTTCTTCTGCCGTCACCCTGCTGTCAGAACATCCAATATAAAGAAAGTCAGGATCCTGACCTTCGACAAGCTTTTCAAAAAAATCAGCTTCAGAAGCTTTTTTCTCAGCTATCCATCTTTTGTTATTCTCAAAGATTTCGTTGTAAGATACCATAGACTTTTCGTTGTTCAGCCAACGAAAATAAACGAAAAACCAAAGCAAACAGAAAATTGTTTATCAAACCGATTCAATCACGGCTGCAATTCCTTGTCCTACGCCGATACACATGGTGCAAAGGGCTTTTTTTAACTTATTCCTTTTCATTTGATACACAGCCGTTGTTAAAAGCCGTGCCCCACTCATGCCAAGTGGATGGCCTAAGGCTATGGCACCACCCAGCGGGTTGATGCGAGGGTCATTGTCGTCCAGGCCAAGCTCACGGATACATCCAAGAGCTTGAGCAGCAAATGCTTCATTAAGCTCAATCAGATCAAAATCCTGAAGTGACATACCAAGACGTTTCAACAACTTTTGAGTAGCCGGAACAGGACCCATTCCCATAATACGCGGTGGTACACCAGCAGCTGACATACCCATAATCCGGGCAATGGGCTTCAGGTCGAATTTTTTCACAGCATCGGCTGAAGCGATGATCAGCGCAGCAGCACCATCATTGATTCCAGAGGCATTTCCTGCTGTGATGGTTCCATCCTTACGCGTGAGCACCTTAAGGCCAGCCAGCTTGTCGAGGCTTGAAAGTCTTGGATGTTCGTCAGTATTCACCTTTACAGGCTCTCCTTTGCGTTGCGGAATAAGTACCTCCACAATTTCATCATCATAAAGCTTGTTTTCCTGAGCATAGGCTGCTTTTTGCTGACTTCTGTATGCAAAAATGTCCTGATCCTCTCTGCTGATTTGCATCATATCTGCAATATTTTCGGCAGTTTGCATCATGGATTCAGTACCGTAAATCTTATCCAATACCGGATTGATAAAACGCCATCCCAGGGTGGTATCGAAAAGCTCGGGAGCTCTTCCGAAAGCTGTTTCTGATTTTCCCATCACAAAAGGTGCGCGCGACATACTTTCGACACCTCCTGCCAGAATCAATTCAGCCTCACCGGATTTGATAGCCCTGGCAGCAGTGCCAACAGCATCCATTCCTGAACCACATAAACGGTTTATCGTCATGCCCGGAACTGAGGCAGGCAAACCTGCAACCAGCAATGCCATGCGGGCAACATTACGGTTGTCTTCGCCAGCCTGATTGGCACATCCGAGCATCACATCATCAATGGCTTCAGGATCGAGTTTTGGATTGCGTTGCAGTAAAGTTTTTAAGGTTATAGCTGCAAGATCGTCAGTACGAACGCCTGACAAGGCTCCTGCATATTTCCCGACAGGGGTACGTATGGCGTCACAAATGAAGACTTCTTTAGTCATGGGCAATTAGTTTTTTTTCGGTTAAGATCAAGGGAAACTTACATTTTGTGCGTATAGTTCTTCCATACTTGGCTTGATATGACGGAAGCCATTGAGCAGGGCCTGCGACAATCTGTCAACCTCTTTTTGGGTGAGTGCCGTGGAGAACATGCAGGCACAAGTGTTGATCATGATCAGGTTTTCCTTGTAGAAAAGGTAATCCAGCAACTCGTTTATCACGGCATAAACGGCAGGTCTCTGATAAGCTTCTCTGTATGTTTGTGGCGGAACCTGTCTGAAATGCAACCTGAACATAGAGCCTGCGCCTGTAATAGAGATGGGTACATCCGCCAGCCTGATAACGTTTTCGATCTGAATGATGGCTTTTTTTGTAAGCGCATTGAGGTCGTCAACAGCTTGTTGATCAAATAATTCCAAAGCAACTCGTCCGGCTGTCATTGTGATAGGATTAGCCGAGAAAGTTCCGGAATGAGGGAATTTTAGTTTTGGCTGTCGCGGATCAAGTACTTCCATAATATCGGCTCTGCCTGCCAGGGCGCCAACTGGAAAACCACCTCCGATGATCTTGCCAAGTGCTGTAAGGTCAGGCTTTACCTTATATTTTTCCTGAGCTCCGCCATAATTCACGCGAAAAGTAACAACCTCGTCAAATACCATCAGAGCATCATTTTTACGCGTCCAGTTGTAGATAGCCTCAATAAACTCATGTTTGCCTTCGAGTAATCCAACCCGATGGGGAACAGGATCAATGATTACACAGGCTATCTCATCTGCATGACTATCCAGTATGGCCAGGGTGCGTTCGATATCATTATAAGGAAAAATGATCACCTCATCAAGCACTGATTGTGGTGTGCCTTCGGCCACAGGTACGCTGTTCGGACTGTTGATATCGCCCCAATTGAAGGGGTTTGAAGTCTGGCTTACCTCGGCATAGTCATAAGTGCCGTGATAAGCACCTTCGGCTTTGGCAATCTTTGGTTTTCCGGTGAATGACCTGGAAGCTTTAATCATTGCCATCACAGCTTCGGTGCCACTGTTTACAAATCGGATTTTTTCAAAACCCGGAGCCCTGTTGTGCAACAGCTCTGCCAGCCTCACCTCGGCTTCGGTGGCCAGGGTATAAGCTGTTCCTTTATGGAGCTGTTCTGTAACTGCCTCTACGATTGCAGGATGCGCATGGCCGTGTATGAGTGAGGCCATATTATTTGCGAAGTCGATGCGTTCGTTGCCATCAATATCTTTAACATAACATCCTTTGGCCGAAGCTACATAGTGCGGATGCGGCTTGTGAAAAACTGTGTTTCTGCTCACTCCGCCGGGGATCAGATCAACGGCTTTTTGATAGAGAGCATCGCTTTTTGGATAGGATTTCATGAAATTTGAATTAAATATTTGTGCCTTCCTTATTGGAAGATATGAGCTTCGGTAACAGACTGTAAATATTCAAAACTCAGGCCTGGAGCCAGCTCGATTACTTTTAAACCTTTTTCAGTTACATCCAGAATAGCAAGATCAGTGTAGATGCGGTTTACAACAGCTTTGCCCGTTAAGGGATAGCTACAGTTTTTTACGATTTTGGCTTCACCTGTTTTGGTGATATGTTTTGTGATCACGTAAATAGTCTTCACACCAGCTACCAAATCCATGGCACCTCCAACGGCAGGTATGGCACCAGGCTCACCGGTTGACCAATTTGCCAGATCGCCATTTTCGGCCACCTGAAGCGCACCCAGAACACACACATCAATATGCTTGCCGCGTATCATCGTGAAACTGTCGGCATGATGAAAATAGCAGGCACCGGGTATGGCTGTTACGGCTTTTTTCCCGGCATTGATAAGTTCGGGGTCCTCCTGACCTTTGGCAGGAACAGGCCCCATCCCTAACAGACCATTTTCGGTGTGATAAATAAATTCACGGCCTTCCGGTACGAAGGCAGCAACTTTTTCGGGTATGCCGATACCCAGATTCACATAGGATCCATCCGGAATGTCGAGGGCAACTTTTTGCGCCATCTGGTTCACATCCCATCCTTCTTTAAGTTCGTTTACCATGGATACCTCCTGTTCTCTGCCACGAGTTTTGATTCCTGTGCAGGATTTGTAATTTTTACTACCCTTTTTACAAAAATACCAGGTGTTACAACACATTCCGGATCGATGTCGCCCAATTCAACAATTTGTTCGGCCTGAACGATCGCTGTTTTGGCTGCCGTACACATGATCGGGCCAAAATTTCGGGCAGTTTTGTTATACACAAGATTACCGTATCGGTCGGCTTTTAAAGCTTTTACCAGTGCAAAATCAGCTTTTATGGCGTTTTCCATAACATAGGTAATCTCATCAAAGACGCGTGTTTCTTTTCCTTCGGCAAGTGGCGTGCCCACAGAGGTTGGCGTAAAAAATGCCGGGATACCTGCTCCACCTGCCCTGATCCGTTCGGCCAGCGTTCCCTGAGGAACCAGTTCCAGCTCAATCTCACCTTTTTTATAAAGCTCCGGAAAAACGGTTGAATTGGCAGTACGAGGAAAGGAGCAGATCATTTTCTTTACGCGTTTGTGGGCAATTAGGGCTGCCAGTCCAACTTCTCCGCTGCCGGTGTTGTTGCTGACAATAGTCAGGTCCTTGGCTCCCTGGTCGATGAGCGCATGGATCAACTCAATCGGGCTGCCGGCCTCTCCAAAGCCGCTGATCATAATCGTAGCACCGTCAAAGATATCCTGTAAGGCTTCTTCGACGTTTGTTACTATTTTATTAATCATAATGCTATGATTTATAATGAATTAAATTAGGCTTCCAATTTTCGGCGTAAAGCAGCATCAAGTGCCAGCTCTATCTGCTCCAATTCATCTTCAAAGAAGTGTTTATCGCCAAATAAAGGCTTGAGGTTGGCAATGGTATTTTCGTGTTCATCGTATTTTGCCAGAAATACTTTATCCATCCATTCCATATTGCGGCTTTCGTTGAACTTAAGAGCAAAAGCCTTTTCACCATTTACCATTACCTCACCCAACATTGAGATCTTTCCGGCCGAGGAGGTCATGGTGATGTAGCGGCTTGGACGAGCGATAGAGGGCAACGAACGATATACTTTGCTAAATACCTGATTTATAATCGTTAATGGAACTGTAAAATAGTGATGTTCCCCGGTGGGACGGGCGCAATACATCGAATGGAATCCCACCGAAAGTGTGGCAAGTGTATTACCCAGATCAATCCAGTTTTGCGCTGATTTGTCAATGTCGATCTTGCCATTTTCGTCTGAGAATAAGCTGATATGATGCATAACCGGACTTTGGCTTTTGATAGCAACGCCATGATTTCTTAGTCGGCGGATAGCAGCAATGGTAGATGGGTTTAATACTTCACGTGGCGTTGAGAAATGCGACATCAACAGCACCTGTAAGCCATTGTCATTGAGTTTTTTGAAGAGTTTCAGATAGCTGTCATAATTACTGCTAAGGATCATTTCCGGTTGGTAGGTGAGCACGCGTGTTCCCATACGCAATGTTTTGATGTGCATCAATTCCGGATCTTCGATGATGGGAAGTGTGTAAGCCTCTAGTCTGTCGTATGTTATGTATCCGGCATCACCTCCGGTAATGAGTACATCGGTAACCTCTTTATGCTTTTTCAGGTATTCAATCACCTGACTGATATCCTTTTGCACGAACATATCTTCATCTCCACGCACCTGGGCATGGCGGAAACAATAGGTGCAAAAGGAGAAACAATTCTGTGTGCTGGCATCAAAAATGAGCTGAACCTGCGGATATTTATGCTGGCTGCCTTTTAAAATTTCCAGTTCGCCTTCATCATGCTCGTACCAGGGCTTGTTGAGCAGCTGTTTGCCGTCGTGCGGATTAGTTTGTTTGATGTAATCCTTGATAAGTTTTTCCCTGGCTTCTTCGTTTTCGGCTTTTTGATACGCTTCAAAAAGCTCAGGATTGATCATGCCGGGCTGTGGAAAAACCAATTGAAACAAAGAATCCTTGGCAAAATTTTTCCAGTTGATCTTATTAAGCACATGTTTTGTGGCTAAAAAACGATACACATTAATAAAGAGTTCGCGCTGTGCGATATGGCCAATGTCGATGCCGTTTTCGTTTAAAACAGCAACGATTTCACGAAATCCTTTCAGGCCCGAATAGCGCTCTTTTCCGGTAAACATAAATTCCGTCGATTCCATAATACCCGAATGTTGTGGGTAACTATTATGCAAACGTGATAGAAGTCCGGCCGGTAAAAGATTCTCTTTCAGGATGTTATTTTTTATTTCATCGCTATAATGGTAACGCTCCATGATGTGAGCAATATCTTCGCTCGTAATCATTTCTTGAATTTTTCCCTTTGATATTTTTGCAGAAACTGCTGTAGTTGAACTTGACATCTTGCTATATTTTTGAGATTGTTTTCTGAATTTTCAACCAGATTATATTGAAACTATACTATTTGCAATCGATTTAGTTCATGCAAAATTAGAAGATTTAATGCAAGCCTGCTGCCTATAGTCTTAATTTAGAAGCGGTCTAAAGTATAAATAGCAGTTGGATAATTTGTTGTCGTACAAATGATCCTCTTTTTGGTTGCTTCGGATTTACTAAAGTGCGTCTTTATTGAATTTTAAATGGCAAATGGTCTGCAGATATCCCTTAAATTTGCAGCCGAGATGACTCAAATTCTACAAAACATATCTTCTCCTGTTTTCAGGATTATTGGCGATGTTGCCAACTCATTGGGGTTGCATACCTACGTAGTGGGTGGTTATGTGCGTGATGCATTTTTGGGAAGGGCTTCGAAAGATATTGATATTGTAGTAGTTGGCGATGGACTAAAGCTTGCTGCTGCAGTTGCCAAAGCCATCGGAAAGCATACTGAAGCAAAGTTTTACGGGCAGTTTGGAACGGCCATGATCCGTCACAAAGGTCTTGAAATTGAATTCGTTGGTGCCCGTAAAGAATCTTATAAGCTGTACAGCCGCAAACCTGAGGTAAGGCCCGGATCACTTTCGGATGATTTGAACCGGCGCGATTTTACCATCAATGCCATGGCGGTTAGTTTGAATGAAAAAACCTTTGGTGAATTGATAGATCCTTTTAATGGGCAGCACGACCTTGAGAACAAACTGCTGAAAACCCCGCTGGATGCCGATATCACCTATTCGGATGATCCCTTGCGCATGATGAGGGCTGTCCGTTTTGCTTCTCAATTGAATTTTAAGATTGACCCGGCTTCTTTTGAAGCTATCAAACGAAATAAGAACCGGCTTAAAATTGTTTCGCCCGAACGAATCACAGATGAGCTGAACAAAATTATCCTTTCCAAAAAACCATCTGTAGGATTTAAATTGCTCTTTGACAGTGGATTGCTCCAGGTTTTCTTTCCACAGCTGGCCTATCTTCAAGGTGTTGAAGTGGTTAATGGGAAAGGACACAAGGATAATTTTTATCATACGCTGGAAGTATTGGATAATCTGGCTGTCAATACCGATGACCTTTGGTTGCGCTGGGCCGCCTTGTTGCATGACATTGCCAAGCCAGCCACAAAACGTTTTGAGGCAAAGCAGGGCTGGACCTTTCATGGCCATGAGTTTCGTGGAGCCAAAATGGTTCCCGGAATTTTTAAGCAGCTAAAGCTGCCACTGGGTGAGAAAATGAAATTTGTCCAGAAGCTTGTTTTGCTTCATCTGCGACCCATTGTCTTGGCTCAGGAAATCGTCACTGACTCAGCTGTACGAAGGTTGCTTTTTGATGCCGGGGATGATATTGATGCCCTGATGCAGCTATGCGATGCAGATATCACCTCAAAAAATGAGTATAAGGTGAAGAAGTATCGCGAAAATTTTCAGCTCGTCCGTAGAAAATTACAGGAAATCGAAGCCAAAGATAAAATCCGGAACTGGCAACCCCCTGTCAATGGTCAGATAATCATGGAGGTTTTTGGATTGAAGCCCGGCAAAGAAGTGGGTATCATCAAACTGGCCATCCGTGAAGCGGTGCTGGATGGATTGATTGGGAATAACTTTGAGGAGGCTTATGCCTATATGAAAACTGTTGCCAAACCACTTGGGCTTAAAGTGTTTCGGGAAGTAGAAAACCCACAACAGGTGGAAGTATTACCTCTGCCCTCAGCGAATAAATCGGACAGTGAATCCTGACAAAAAGAAATATGTGCTAGTGATTGCCGGGCCAACGGCTTCCGGGAAAACTGAGACAGCAATAAAGTTGGCTAAAGCTTTTGGCGCTGAGATTGTTTCGGCAGATAGCAGGCAGATATACAAAGAAATGACCATCGGAACAGCTGTGCCCTCAGCTGATGAGTTGGCAGCTGCCAAACATCATTTCGTTCATCATATCTCTGTGCACCAAAGCTATGATGTGGCTACATACGAAAATGAGGTATTGCAATTGCTTGAGGGTTTATTCAAAAAATATGACCTTGTAATTTTATCCGGCGGAACAGGCCTTTACCTGGATGCGGTGTGTCGGGGATTGGACAATATTCCTGAAACAAGTCCCGAAATCAGAGCTCGCGTTGATAAGTTATTCAGGGATAAGGGATTGCCGGCTTTACAAAAGGAGGTCAAGAAAAACGATCCTGATTATTATGCCAAAGTTGATATCAACAATCCGCGCCGGTTGCAGCGGGCACTCGAGGTGATCTGGCAAACAGGACAGCCCTTTAGCTTTTATCGAAAACGGCAAGCAATCCCGCGTTATTTCGAAACCATCTGGACGGCCATTGAAACTGATCGCCAGCAACTTTACAGCAAAATCAACCTTCGTGTTGAATCCATGGTAAACAATGGCTTGGTGGAAGAAGCCAGAAAACTGTATCCGTTCAAAGATCTTAACGCTTTAAATACAGTTGGTTACAAAGAGCTTTTTGCTTATTTCGAAGGGAAAACAACCTTAAACGAAGCCCTGGAGCAAATCAAGACCAATACACGCCAATATGCTAAAAGGCAACTCACCTGGTTAAGGAAAAATACTGAATATAAGTGGTTTAGAAAAGACGATTTCGAATCTTTATTGTCTTATGTGAAGCAAAATATCGAACCAGATTCAAAATAGTTCATCATAATATTCCATCAATGCCCCTGCCGGTGTTTTTAAAACAGCTGAAATTGTAAGTCCTTCTTCAACAAATACCTGCTGAAGGATAGCTTCAAACTGATAGGCAACAGAACCGACAAAACCAATTGGATACCGTTGATATTCGGCCAGAGATTTTATGTTGAAACGAACAAAAGCCTTAAACGAATCATACAGCAGCTTGTGTATCCATTCGTGCTGATAATTGTCAACAGCAAAATAGGCAAATTGAGCAAGATAGGAAGCAGTAAGCTTTTGGTGATAAACAGCATTCATAAAATCCTGAAGTTTTATTGAATAGGCATCGGCAAATTTGTCACGTAAGTCCTTTGGCATTTCCTTTCTGAAGTAACTTATTACCAGCGTTTTCCCGATAGAGGCACCGCTTCCTTCGTCACCAAGCAAATAGCCCAGCGATGGGGGAGAGCTAACTATTTTGTTTCCATCATAATAGCCTGAATTAGAACCAGTTCCAAGAATACAAGCAATACCCGATTTTTGGCCAAAATGTGCGTGGGCAGCAGCCATCAGATCGCTGTAGATTACTATTTCTGCTTTGGAAAAACTTTTTAGAAGAATTTTGTGAATCAATGTTTTGTTTTTATCACTTCCACATCCTGCACCATAAAATGTAAGTTTGGCGGCATCTATAGCATCAGGGTATTTTCTCAACAAATTTTGCAGTATGCTTTCAAGAACCTTTTCATTATGTTGCCAGGGATTAAAACCATCGACACTTACGATTGGTTGCCATATCCCTTTGTTTCTGAACATCCAGTCCGATTTGCTGCCTCCGCTATCAACGATTATTTGCATCTCACTCATCATATTAATTGCTGTTTAAATAATCACAAATTTAGTCTTAAAGCGGAATAAATAAAATTTCGATGAAGTTTAAATTCCATTTCAATGTACTGTAATCCCGAATGTTTCCTTAGTTTTGCATCTTGCAGGAATCAGTTTTGATTTTGCAAAGTTAACGCATTGATTTATAAATACTTGAATTAAGCTGCCTTATGAGAAAATGGCGCATTGAAGATTCTGCAGAACTTTATAATATAAACGGCTGGGGAATTAATTATTTTTCGATCAACAACAAAGGGAATGTTACAGTATCACCCAGAACTGCCGGGGCTGCCGTAGATTTGAAAGAGTTGATTGATGAGTTGCAGTTACGTGATGTGGCGTGCCCGGTTTTATTGCGGTTTCCGGATATTCTGGACTCACGCATCGAACAAATGGAATCCTGTTTTAAGTTTGCTGCTCAGGAGTATGATTATAAAGGACAGAATTTTTTGGTTTATCCTATCAAGGTAAACCAGATGCGGCCTGTTGTTGAGGAAATTGTAAGCCACGGAAAAAAGTTTAACATTGGTCTTGAGGCTGGCTCAAAGCCTGAGTTACATGCGGTTATTGCAATTAATACCGACAATGATTCGCTGATCATTTGCAATGGTTACAAAGACGAAGATTATATTGAGTTGGCTCTGTTGGCACAAAAAATGGGGAGAACCATTTTTATTGTAGTGGAGAAACTCAATGAATTACGATTGATTACGCGTGTTGCCAAACGCTTACGTGTAAAACCCAATATCGGAATACGCGTAAAGCTGGCCAGCTCAGGAAGTGGCAAATGGGAAGATTCGGGTGGTGATGTGAGCAAATTCGGACTTACCTCCAGCGAGGTGCTCGAAGCACTGGATTACCTGGAGCGTAATAAAATGCAGGATTCGCTTAGGCTGGTGCATTTTCACATTGGAAGTCAGGTTAATAAGATCAGAAGAATAAAAATAGCTTTGCGTGAGGCTGCCCAGTTTTTTGTACAGATATACAAAATGGGCTTCAAGCTCGATTTTGTCGATGTAGGTGGTGGATTAGGTGTGGATTACGATGGCACACGATCAGCAAATAGTGGCAGCAGTGTAAATTATAGTATTCAGGAATATGTGAACGATGCCACTTTTGCCATGGTTGATGCCTGCGAAAAAAATGACATCCCACATCCGAATATCATCACCGAATCGGGGCGGTCGCTCACAGCACATCATTCTGTTTTGGTGTTCGAAGTTCTCGAAACCGCACAGCTGCCTGCCTGGGACGATGATGCAGAGCCCGTTGAAGATGATCACGAGTTGATTCATTTGCTTTACGATTCCTGGGACAATATGAACCAGTCGAGTATGCTCGAAACCTGGCACGATGCACAGCAGATTCGCGAAGAAGCCCTTGACCTGTTTAGTCTGGGTATGCTTGATTTAAAGACAAGAGCACAGGTGGAGCGTTTGTTTTGGTCTATTGCCCGTGATATTCAGCAAATTGTATCTGAGATCAAACGGCCACCGGAAGAGTTTAATAACCTTCCAAAGCTTCTGTCGGAGAAGTATTTCTGTAATTTTTCGCTCTTTCAATCACTTCCGGATTCCTGGGCTATTGATCAGATTTTCCCGATCATTCCCATTCACCGGCTGGATGAAAAGCCTGACCGCCATGCGACCATACAGGATATAACCTGCGATTCGGATGGGAAGATTGATAATTTTATCTCCACCCGTAATATTTCACATCACCTGCCGGTTCATGCACTCAAAAGCCGCGAATCTTATTATATTGGTGTGTTTTTGGTGGGAGCTTATCAGGAGATTTTGGGCGACCTGCATAATTTGTTTGGCGACACCAATGCCGTTCACGTTTCGGTGGATGAAAAAGGCTATCACATCGATCAGGTAATTGATGGCGAAACAGTAGCTGAAGTGTTGGATTATGTGCAGTATAACTCTAAAAAACTGGTGCGCACTGTTGAAACCTGGGTGACATTATCTGTAAAACAAGGCAAGATTACAGCTGAAGAGGGAAAAGAATTTTTATCTAACTATCGGTCAGGTCTTTATGGTTATACCTACCTGGAATAACAATGCATTTTTACACTTGTGGAGAGCTTTTACTTGATTTGATTCTGGAACCTGACGGAAAACTTAATGCAGTGGCCGGAGGTTCGCAGGTAAATGTAGCTTTAAATCTTGCAAAAGTAATTCAACAGGTGCAGATGATCGGCCTGCTTGGAAAGGATGGGCCGGGCAATCTGCTTTTGACAAAACTACAATCGAACAAGGTTGATACATCCTTAATCATTCAGGATCAGGCTTATAAAACAGGATTGGCTTTTGCTTCTCTTGATGAGGATGGGAAAGCCGTTTTTGATATTTACAAAGCCAGGTTCAATGATGCTGTGTTTCAAATTCCTTATCCCACGCTCGATGCCGAAAGTGTGATTAGCTTTGGAAGCCTGGCAGCCATCGATCCGGTTTGGCAGGCATTTTTAAGACCCTTGCTTCAGATGGCACGTAAACAGGGAAGCCTTGTCTTTTATGATCCCAATATTCGTTGTGGTTTTAAGGCAGAAAGTGATACATCAAAAGTGGTTGAGAATATGTGGCAGGCCAATATTATCAGGGGATCAGACGAAGATTTCCTGAAAATTTTCGAAACAGATCATGCGGATGCGATTGTTCAAAAAGCAGCTTTATCCCCCGGTCAAATCTTAATCATCACGCGGGGAAGCGGCGACCTTGATTGTGTTCATCAGGGAGATCTGTTCAATTTTCCGGTACCTGCTTTACCATCTGTAAAAAGTACAGTTGGAGCTGGTGATGCTTTTAATTCAGGGTTTTTATTTGCCTGGTCGCACTTGAAACTAAATAGGCAAAGCCTACTTCAGGGACTTTCGGCCAAACAATTAGGAATGTTAGTTGGTGCAGGATTAAGCTTTGCCCGGGATGTTTGTCAGTCGTCAGGTAATCAAATTTCGGATGCTGTGGCCGAGCGAGCCAAATCCCTCGTTTCTTTTCCTGCTGCCTGATTTAAAATATTGCCAATCAAGGTAATATAATAGTTTAATACTAAAACTATTACTGATAGGTGCCTCAAAGGTATTACGCAGATTTTGCCAATAATGCTGCTCCAGTTTTTGACGTTTTTCATTACTGTAGATGGCATTTTTCCAAATCAGAAGCAACTCACTTCCAGGAGCAAAGTTCCACTTGAAAACCATATCGATATTAAAAGCATTCACAGCAAAATCTTCGTTGTTTTGGTAGTGATTAGGGTTTAGATCGCCATCTGACAGCAGATCGTAGAAAGATAAATAATCTACCTGAAGCCAATAGTGCCGGGCACGAAAGGCCAGCGAAACATCCGGACTAAACACATAATCAGCTTCGATGCTGGTGGTTATGTCAAGGATATCTCTTCGGCCAAAAATAATTGTATGGCTGCCAGATGGGTTGAGGCTATCACGCACATATCCTATGTTATTCATGCTGTAATCAATGTAAACAGAAGGAATTACAAGAAAATTGTTTGACAGGCGCCATCTGGGATCCAGGCTGAACCACCAGTTAAAGAGATTCTGTTTCGGAATTTGCCAAATACCAATGGTGTAATCAATCAGAAACTTTTTACGATAATCGGGTGAACCCCAGTGATTGATGGAGTAGCTGGGATTCGCATAGTATTGATGACCCGGAACGCGAGGTTCATAATAATCATGGTGTCCTAAGGGTCTGAAATTTACATTTAAGCCTGCCGAAAACTGATTTTTTGTTCTTATGTTGCCGTCAAATCCTGTTTCGAGATAGCTGAATCTGCGCGGAACATTCAGATAATAATGGTTGATAAAAATGCCCGATCGCAAACTAAGGAACTTCCCAAAAGGCTCGTAAATATTATATTTGAAGTTATATCCATTTCCGATTTCGTTGTTGCGATTCAGATAACCCATATCGTTTGGATTGTAATCGTCCGAAATGTATTTGAACCAGGTTTCGGCCAGAAAATTACCACTAACTTTTTCCAGACGTAGCTGTGCGTATTCGCCTATCTTCGGGCTGTTATCGTTGGTATAATGCTGACTGATGTTGATGTTTCCGGAAGTTTCGTAGCTGTTGCTTTTGTCGCGCAGGCGAAATTCCGTTCCACTTACATTGGCCGAAAATTTTTCGTCAGGCCTGTAAACATTGGTGTTGTACAAACTAACAGAAGAATTTTTCCAAAGTGCCTGATCAAAAACAAACATATTATAATTGGTAAAAGGAGCGGAGAGGATGCGTTGTTCGTTGCCGGCACTATCTCTCACCCTTGCCCAGGTATTGGCAGTCATGGCATTAAAAACACCAATTCCAAGTCCTTTGTTTGTTTTGCCACTTAGCTTAAAGGCATTTATAAGTTGTTCGTTTTCAGGGTTATCAATGATTTTATCAGCTTCATAATCTTGCTGAATCCGGTGATGACCTTCGGCTGTTGAACCAATTCTTCTGCTATAGAAAATATCGCCTTTGCTAAAGAGCTCTGTGCCTTCTGTAAAAAAAGGTCTTTTCTCCTCATAAAAAACCTCAAAAGGCGAGAGTGAATAAATTTTGTCATCGGATTCCACCTGTCCAAAATCGGGTATCAGAGTAACATCCAGCGTAAAGCTTTCCGAAAGTCCGGCCTTGATATCCATCCCGATATTGTATCCGTTTTTCCAATTTCCGGTTTCGCTGTTATGCTCCGTAAAGGCAGAAAAATAAGGGGTTCCGCTCAGGCGAAGTGGTGGAACAATTTGATTGATGCCAAGCAGCTGCCCCGATTGTTGCAGACTTCCGCTTATCCTGGCATCAATAAAATTCCAGGAAGTTATCTCTCTGAATCGTTGAATATTGCGCTCAAAATTGATGCCCCACTCCTGTATTTCAGTTTTGGGAAAACGAATCGCAGCATACGGAATTTTTATCTCTGCAACCCAGCCATCCTCAACGATATTGGTTTCGGAAATCCAGACAGCATCCCAATCATAATCTTCATTATCCTGTCCGTCGGTTTTGTAATCGATTTGCACATTACGAACAGAAACAAAAAATGCAAAACCATTCAGGCCATCGTTGTATGGGTCGAGCACTATACCAAAGTAATCAGCCATTCCCAGATTATCCCGGCTTTTCAGTTCAGTCCATAAGCTATCCGGCCTGGGGTCTAATATGTGAGCACCGATATAAATTGCCTGGTCGTCGTACATCACTTTTACGCGGGTATCGAGGCTTGCCGGACGACCATTCAGTGGTTCACGCTGTATGAAATCGGAGGCTGTGGCAGCGAATTGCCAATCTTCTTCACTCAGTATCCCGTCAATTTCAATATCGGACGTTGTGCGGAATGCCGCCAGGTCTTTGTTTTGAAGTGATTGAGCATCAAGTGAAAATGCAAAATTTATTAGAAAAATCAAGAATAACAATCGCCTCATTGTTTGTGCAGTGGTCTGGTTTTAAGCTTTGGTTTACTTCAAAAGTTGCTGGCTAATTTATTGAAAATGTGATTTTCGATTTTTTGTTTCCTGTTTACGGTTGTAGTGGTTAAGTATGAGGTTGTTAATCATTCGTTGTAAAAGTATGCAGATAGAGTTGATAGTTTTCCTCGTCGAAGCACACGAATTTTATCAGTTCAAGATTTTTCAAATCAGGTGTAGTTTCTTCAATAACTTCCCGAACAACTTCAACAGCTTTTACTCTTGGGAAGCCATACACTCCCGTTGAAATATTCGGAAAGGCAATGCTTTTGCAGTTGTGTTCGTCAGCCAGCAGGAGGCTGTTTCGATAAGCAGCTTTTAAGGCTTGGGGTTCATCCTGATAGCCACCTTTCCAAACGGGGCCAACGGTGTGAATCACATATTTTGCTTTAAGCTTAAAACCTGCTGTAATCCTTGCCTCACCAGTCGGACAGCCGTCAAGTTTTTTGCAGGCTTCCAAAAGAGCAGGGCCTGCTGCCCGATGTATCGCACCATCCACACCGCCTCCACCCAATAGGGAATTGTTGGCTGCATTAACAATAACGTCCGTGTTTTCGCGTGTAAGATCACCTTTTGATACTTCAATTTTTATCATGCCTGATCTGTTTTGGTTTTTCTAACAAATAACTGACCGGTCTGATAACTCACCACCTCCACTGGGCTTTCGCTGTCGATATATCCGCTTAAGGCTGTGGCATCGTAAATTTCGTCGTCAATCCATACTTTACCCGAAGGCCTCAGGATGGTATAGGCAGTGCCGGTTTTTCCGATCATGCTGCTGTAATTTTTATCAGCAGAAGTAAATCCTTCCTCTTTATTTTGAACGGTGTCCAATGCCAGATGACCAAATGTAGTAGTGGTGAATAATCTCTGACTCAGATAGATGGAAATACCTAACGAAAGAAATACAGCGATAATAACTGTGAAGAAGGCCTTCGACAGCGGAATCAAATTCACCTCAAAAGGATTGTCGCCAATACTCTCGACCATTGCAAAGGTGAGCCCGCCAATGATGAACATGATCCCCAATACGCCCGTTACGCCAAAGCCGGGTATGGCAAATATTTCGACAAGTAGTAATACAATACCCAGTATAAAAACGATCACTTCCCAATGCGTTGCCAGTCCTTCCAGATACAGAGGTGCAAAATACAGCAAGGCAGCAAAAACAGCTGCACCAAGCGGAAAGCCAACGCCGGGAGTCTGAAGTTCGAAATAGAGACCGCCAATGATAATCATGATCAAAATGCCGCTTACAGCCGGATGTATTAAGAGATTGATCACTTTATCCGTTGCACTTAACGTATGATGAATGATTTCATAATTATCGTGACCAGCAAGTTTCATCACCTCTTCAATGCTTTCGGCCTTTCCTTCTGCAAAGCCATGTTTGATGGCTTCGGAAGTTGTAAAAGTGAGCACCTTTCCTGTATCTGAAACACCAGGCACATAGATGGAAGGATCCACCATAGCCTGGGCAATATCAGGATCGCGTCCGTTGGCTTCGGCAGTGCTTCTCATCATCGAGCGCATATACGATTGAAACTTATCCGGAACCACATCTCCTGCCTGATCCACAACGGTGGCAGCACCTATATTGGCACCTTCCACCATATAAATACTATCACAGGCAATGGATATCAAAGCTCCGGCTGAGGCAGCATTGTTATCAATCAAAACATACACGGGGATTCTGGAACCCAGTATTTTAGTTCGGATTGAATCTGCAGCATCCACCAGCCCGCCGTAAGTGTTCATATGGATCAACATCAAATCGGCATCGGCTTCATAAGCGGCTTCAAAAGCTTTTTGTGTGGTTCGCCAAACCGGGGGTGCTATTTGCTCTTTAATGTCAAACTTATAAACTTTTAGTTTGAGATTTGTGGTATCAGCCGTTGCTGAAGGATGTAACGAGCTGTCAACCTGTGATATGCCTATAGAATAGAGTGTTAAAATCAACAAAAAGCTGGTGAACAATTTTTTCATAATACAAAGGTGTTCCTGATTAGGGTTTGTAAAAATACGAATTTGCCTTTCAGAAATGATGAAATAAAGCGGAATGTGTTTGAATTAGTTCAATTGTATTAACTTTGACCCATTGACAGCAGCCCAAAGAGCTGTCGTTTATCATTTGTGAAGAAATATAAAACTTAAAGCTGATTACTTGAAATTCTCCGAATTAAACCTACATCCATCTCTCATGGAAGGCCTTGATGCCATGGGATTTGAGAATGCCACTCCCATACAACAACAAGCCATTCCTGTTGTTTTAAACCAAAAAGATCTGATTGCCTGTGCACAGACAGGAACAGGAAAAACAGCGGCTTTTATTTTACCTGTCGTACACAGTTTATTGCTGCTTGAAGATATTCCACCGAAACCACAGGTTTTGATTTTGGCTCCTACCCGTGAACTTGCCATACAGATCGATCAGCAGATAGAAGGTCTGGCTTATTTTACGGGAGTTAGCTCAGTTGCAGTATATGGTGGAGGAAGCGGAACAGATTACGCCAACGAGAAAAAGGCCTTACAAAGCGGTGCGCCCATTGTTGTGGCTACTCCCGGACGTTTGATAGCGCATCTGAATATGGGCTATGTTGATTTTTCGATGCTTAGATTTTTAGTTCTTGATGAAGCCGATCGTATGTTGGATATGGGATTTTTGCCTGATATGCAGCGTATTATTGCTATCACAAACAACGACAGACAAACCTTGATGTTTTCGGCCACCATGCCCGATGCCATTCGCAAACTGGCCCGACAGATATTAAAATCCTTTGAGGAGATTAATCTGGCCGTTTCGAAACCTGCCGAAAATGTGTTGCAAGCGGCTTATATGACCTTTGAGAATCAAAAAATTCCATTGATACAGCATTTGATTGAAGGGCGTGAGCTGCCGCTGGTTTTAATTTTTTCGGCCACAAAGAAAAGTGTGAAAGAGATAGAACAGCATCTGTTGAAGAAAAAACTCAATGCAAAAGCTATCCACAGCGATCTGACACAGGAAGAGCGTGGCAAGGTATTGCGCGATTTTAAACATCGTGAAATTCAGATTTTGGTAGCAACTGATATCGTTTCAAGAGGCATTGATATTGATGATATAAGCCTGATAATCAATTACAACGTTCCAGGAGATGCCGAAGATTATGTGCATCGGGTGGGGCGGACTGCCCGCGCCGAAAAAACCGGTGTGGCGCTCACTTTTATCAATGAGGAGGAGATCTATAAGTTTAATCGCATAGAAGAGTTTATAGCATCCGAAATCAGAAAACTACCGCTTCCGGCTGTGCTGGGCGAAGGTCCTGAATATGTTGTCAAAAGGCGTAATCAGGGTTTTAAACGAAAAAAGTATCACCGGGGTAACAAGCCTGGCAATAAACGCTAATCCTGTTAATTTAAGATCTTACTGCAACAAATACTTTTTGATTTTTGCACTCATTTCATGGTGGATGAGACTATTGCTGGCACAGATTTCTTCGCCAAAAAGCCAGTTGTTGCTTTGTTTGAAGTCCGTTACCCTGCCACCAGCCTGCTGCACAATAAAGGCTCCGGCAGCGACATCCCAGGGATTTAATCCGTATTCATAAAAAGCTTCGAAGCGTCCACAAGCTACATAAGCCAAATCAACGGCTGCTGATCCAAGCCGTCTCAGACCTCTGCTATTGCGCATCAAATCGTCGAAAAGCCTGAGGTAGCCTTCCATTCTGGAAAAGTCGTTGTAAGGAAAACCAGTGGCTATCAGGCTTTCGGCAAGTGTTTTTGTATCGCTTGTTGTGATGACTTTTCCATTTACAAACGCCTGACTTTCGCTCCAGGCATAAAAACATTCATCCCGACTTATTTCATACACAACTCCCAAGATAATCCGATCGTTTTGCTTCAAGGCAATACTCACAGAATAAATCGGAACACCATGCACAAAATTTGTGGTGCCGTCAAGCGGATCTACTATCCAGTTGAATTCCTCTGCTGTTTTCGATCCGCTCTCTTCTGCAATAAAACCTGCCTCAGGAAGCAACTTAGACAAGGCATTCAAAATCATATCTTCAGCCGTACGATCAACATACGAAACAAGGTCGTGCAAACCTTTGTGTTCCGTCATTTCGGAGGAAAAGCTCTGGGATTGTGCTCTGATAAAAGCACCTGCATCTTTTGCGATCACAACAACAGCCTCTGTGAGTTTAGCTAAGGATTTCATTGTTGGCTGCTGGCTTTTAGCGGGAAAAATTTAAAATAGAAAAACAAAACGATACCCAGTAGGATTAAAACTGTTGAGATAAGCTGTGCCTGAGTGATTTTCATGCCTAAAAAATTCATGAGATTATTCACTCTGATCTGTTCGATCAGGCCGCGCTCGATGCCGTTTAGCACCAGGTAAACCGCAAAGAGCTGTCCCGGAACAGGAATGACTTTTCTGAGCAAAAGCAATCCGCCAAAAATAATCAGGCTCATACTGGTTTCGTAGATTGGTGTAGGAAAAACGGGTTCGGCCAGCCGAAAACAATAGGTTCCTTCGCAGCCGGCTATCCGTATTCCCTCCCCAAGTACATTATTGGGATAGTCGTAAGCCCAGACCCATTGCGGTAAAAATGTCAACCAATCCGGCATGGGTGAATTGTTTACGATTCCCCAGTCGCCGTCACCTGCCACCTGGCAGCCAATCCGCCCGATGCCATAAGCCAGTATCAATGCCGGTGCCACAGCATCTCCCATATGTCGCCAGCTAATCTTTTGTTTTTCGCTATACCACGATACGAAAAATGCAGCGGTGATCAGTCCTCCATAAAAGGTCAGTCCGGAAAAAGACAACAATTCTCCAATCGGATCCTGAATAAAGGTGTCCCAATTTTCGAATTGATGAAAGATTTTGGCTCCAATCACACCGCTTATGGCAGCAATCATAAGGATGGCAGCTGTTTGTTGATGAGGCCGTATTAAGCTTGTTCCCGTTTTAGTGCTGGCTTTTTTTTGCTGCCTCAGATTGATCCTGCCCAGTGCAATGGCTCCGATTATCCCTGCTACCCAGCTGCCTTGACCAGAAAGCAACACAGCCTGAGGATCACTCTTGAAAAGTGAATAATTAAGCACCAGAAACACGATTTTAAAGGCCAGGACAAATCCAAAAAATAAGTTTAGCAACAACTCAAACCAGTTTGTCTTATTTTGAGATTTCGATTCGGCAATAGCCTCGATTAGGCCTTCTTTTTCTTTTCGTTTCAACTCCAAACGCAAAACCAAAGCTGCCAACAGAAAGGCCAGTGTCAGGAAAAAACCATAACTCATAATAGGCCATTCGTATTGGGTGCCAAAAATATCATTGATAAAATCGCTGATTCGCGGATACATATATGGTAGAATTGGTTTTCAAAAGTAAGGCATTTTTGGTCAAAACCAAACTGTTGTCTGATACCGAAAGATTAATTGTAGTGCCTATGGCAACTGCTCTCAGAATTGGATGATCAGATTGAAAAAAATAGCAAATCTCTGGTTCAAAGTTTGAACCAATCGGTGCTCAGGTTTTCCTTTCTCATTTTGCAGGGATCATTTTCTGACTTGAGTATCAGGTCTTCACCTTTGAGAGTGAAGCTGTAAGTGCCGTTTTCCATACCGCAAAGATCATCAGAGAGGGTATTTACCAGGTGAATTTTACCTCCCATAATTTTAAAATGTCCTTGTAGCATGGCGCGCTTTTCGATGGATGGAAATTCAAGTTTGAAACGATTTCCTTCAAAACTCAGCATGGCTCCATTTAAAGTGCTCACCCAGGTTCCTTCGATGATTGTTTTTTCGACCTGCTCAACGGGTATTGTCTTTTCTTCTGCCTCATCTTCTGGCTTAAGGAGCGATTCATCAGCAGCTTTTGTGCTGTCGCCAGGTGTTGTAAACAGATTTGTTACCGGCGAAAAAATGCCATCCGATTCTTCTTCTGA
>Ga0334893_1001524_pt1 | contig 21698 bp, 20 predicted proteins | sample GraSluR3_MG_5_FD_207218 | JGI IMG/M metagenome (GOLD analysis project Ga0334893, IMG submission 207218) | Sludge microbial communities from methane-producing bioreactor in Wageningen University, Netherlands - Granular Sludge_09_05-R3 | ecosystem: Engineered > Bioreactor > Anaerobic >...
TACTAACTCAGTAAGCTTGGCAGCCACATAATTATTGCTGGGAAATATGTGATCAAGAGAAGTATAGCTATCTCTGCCAAAAGGAAAGGCATTATTCTCCTACTTATCTGGCCTATGGATATGTCTGCCAGGTTACCTGCAACAAACAGGTTTATGGCCATAGGTGGTGTTATCATTCCTATTGAGGTGTTTATTACCATTATTATCCCCAGTGCTACCGGATCTAGACCCAATATCTGAGCCAATGGCAACAGCATCGGAGTCATCAGTAATATGATTGATTGTGTCTCAAGGAACATTCCAAGGAACAACAATATTACGTTAATAAGCAATAAGACAACGTACTTGCTGCTGAAGGCCCCCAAAATCGCTCCAGCTATTGTAGTTGGTATATTTGCACTTGTCATCAGCCATGAGAATGGTGCTGACATCGCAACTGTAAACAAAACGATAGCAGTGCTAACTGCAGATTTGGATAAAATCCCAGGTAGGTCCTTCATTTTAAGTTCTCTGTAAATAAATTTTGATACAATAAAAGCGTACACTACAGCTACTGCAGAAGCTTCTGTGGGAGTAAATATTCCACCATAAATTCCGCCGAGAATTATCACTGGCATCAGGAGTGCCCATATTGCATTAAAGAAGGACTTTATTACTATTCCAACAGTTATCTTCTCGTGCTGCTTGATTTCAAATCTACCTACAGTCACTATACTTATGAATATGATAGCCCCTGCCAGCATAAGTCCTGGAATTACGCCTGCAATAAACATGGTACCTATTGATACTGAGGCAATTATTGCATATGTAACCATCGATATACTTGGTGGTATAACCACTCCCAGTGTACCAGAAGATGCGGCAATAGCCGCTGCTCTATCCTTGGGATAACCGGCCTTTTCCATATTAGGAATCATGATACCGCCAATTGCCGCTACTGTTGCTGGATTTGAGCCAGATATTGCACCAAAAAATGCCGAAGAAATTGTTGTGATTATACTAAGACTTGCAGGGAGTTTTCCCAATATTACCTGGGCAAATCTAATTAACCTCTTCGATATACCACCCTTTTCCATCAAATCTCCCGATAAAATGAAGAAAGGTACTGCCATAAATGGAAAACTGTCTATTGCAGTAAACATACGTTGAACTACCACTACTATATTGGTGTTCATGTCACCTGTAAGCAGAGCAACCACTGATGCTATCCCTAGTGAAATGGCTATGGGGATATTCAGCAAAAGCATAAATGCCAACATTCCAAAAAGTGTAATTGCCAAATTATCCACCTCCTAATCAATATTTGATTTAATTTCTTTTTCCCTTCTTATCTGACCAATTGCGTACTGGAGAGATCTGATAATCAATAGAAACAGTCCCACAGGTACAGCTGAGTAAACCATCCATGTTGGTATATGAAGAGCGGGAGTTGTCTGTCCCATCTTTTGAAGTCTCATGATCAGATTTCCAGCATTTACAAGCATAAAACCAGAAAAACCGACTATTATTGTGGTTCTAAGTATAAAGAAATACTTGTGGGTTGATGCAGGCATTGCACTAACAAAATTATCAACCGTAAAATGTTGATTTCGTTTGGCACCTACGCCAATTCCTAAAAATACTATCCAAATCATTAGATACCTTGCCAATTCCTCAGCCCATGGGAAATTAGCTAACCCGGTATATCTGAAAAAAGTGGCCATAAATACGACAATAACCATTAGCGGCAGAATTATCGTGATTATCTTCTCTTCAAAATTATCCAGAAAATCTATGATTTTCTTCATTATTAACCTCCTTAATTGCTATGGTTAAACATATTAGGATAGGGTGCAGCATCGCACCCCATTCCCTTATAATTTATTTTCCTAGTAATGCATCAATATATTCTGGATTGATCTGATCTGAGAATTTCTCGTAAATTGGCGCGAATGCATCCTGCCACAATTGCTTGTCTACCTCTGAAACGGTTACTCCATTTGCCTCAATAACCTCGACAAGCTCCTCATCCATTTGCTTGCTGTATGCTCTTTCCCAATCTCTTGCTTCCTTCTCAGCTCTTACAATTGCATCTTGAACATCTGCTGGATAACTGTTGAAAGCATCAAGGCTTATCATCATAACTGCTGGTGAGTAGAAATGTCCTGTAAGTGAAAGATAGTCTTGAGCTTCGTGCAGCTTGTTAGTATCGAAAATTACCAGTGGATTTTCCTGACCATCAATTGTTCCCTGTTGTAGTGATGTGAAAACCTCTCCCCATGCCATCGGCGTAGGTGTTGCTCCAAGAAGTTCAAAAGAAGCTATGTGAACTGGATTCTCCATTGTTCTTATCTTAAGTCCTTTAACATCTTCAGGAGTCAAGACTTCTCTCTTGCTGTTTGATAGGTTTCTAAAACCATTCTCCCAGAAACCTAGACCTTTGATTCCTATTGGCTCCAATGATGCAAGTATTTCCTGTCCAACTTCACCATCCATAACCTCATATGCAGCCTCTCTATCAGTTACAATAAAAGGTAGGTCAAATAGCATAAAGTCTTTTGAGAAGTTTGGCAGTGGACCTGTTGAACTTACTGTCATTTCAAGAGTTCCAAGGCTAAGACCCTCAATAAGGTCTCTTTCATTTCCAAGCTGGCTGCTTGGGAAAATCTGAACGTCTACTTTACCTTCAGTGTATTCTTCTACTTTTTCTTCGAACATCTTTGCTCCAAGTACATAGTGACCATCAGGCTCAGTTGCAGTACCAAGTCTAATTACTATTACATCGTCGCCTGCTGCTGGCTGTTCTGATCCGCCGTTACCAGCAGGAGCCTCTGATCCTCCACCACATGCAACCAAAGAAAGCATCATTACAACTAATAAAGAAATAGCTAATATTTTTTTCATTTTACCCTCCTGTTTTCATAAGTATTTTCCCCTCTTGCTTGCTGCCTATGAACTGATTATGTATTTTCACCTCCCACTTTTAGTAACTAAATAAACATCCAGTTATTTCTGGAGTCTTTCAGATTGTTCCTTCCAAATTTCCATCGAATATTTAATGGCCTTTTCACCTGCTTCAACATCTCTGTTCCTTATTGCATCTATAATCGGTCTGTGGCTCATGAGAGCCTCATGTCCAAATCTTTCATCTCCCTTTTTCTTGTATATCTGAGGGATGTACAGATCCATTATATAATTGTAAATGGTAATTATTAGCTTATTGTGAGTTGCATTGCCCAAGGATGTGTGGAACTCATGCTCAGCCTCTGCTATTATCTCATTTTCATATCGGTTTTCTTCAACCATTCTTTTCGTGTACTTGAATGCATTTTCAATGAGTTCCAGATCTTCTTCGGTTGCATTTTGTACAGCTAACCTTACAATTCCGACTTCAAGCATTTCACGCAATTCCCTAAGTTCATTAAAGCTATCCTGATTTATTATTAGTTTAAATAAAAGTGGGTCAAACCTAGAGCCCTCAGTGCTGTCATTGATGTACGTCCCGTCTCCTCTTCTTACAGATACAATCCCATAAGCACTCAGGATTTTCATAGCTTCTCTTACAGATCCCCGACTAACGTTTAGACTATCTGCCATCTCAGTTTCACTTGGAAGCTTGTCACCAGGCTTGAGTTTCTTCTTCACCAGCAAGTTTTTAATCGTGTCCAGTACCACATCTGTTGCTGACAGACGCTTACCAACCCCTCTAAAGAGATCCTTGCTCTTATCTTGATTATTGTTCTCTGGCAAACGATAACACCTCCTCGCTAAACATCATATGTCCGATGTTTGATGTTTTGCTTTATGTCTCCCATATTACCACTTCTATTCGCTAAAAGTCAATAGCATTATTTGTACATTTCTAAATTTTCAGATTTATTTGTTTTTAATTTAACAAATATTTTGTCATTAAACTGTAACTTGAAAAATGAACATTTCAGAGTAAATTGGGTATAACTAAATAGGTGATATAAATGAAAGGTAAATATTTTATTAAAACGGGTATTGTTTTGATTCTTATATTTGGAGCTATCCTTATTCCTCAGCTGATGGAGAATAACAATTCAGATGATTTTATTTTTGTTGCTGAAGACTCTCTGGGACCATGGTACTTCGACAAATCCTCCATTGAGGAGAGATATGACCAAGTGGAGGGTATCAGTGTCATTGACGTATGGGTGAAGCATGATATCGACCAAGAAGGGAACATTTGCGTAAGGGACGAGCTCCTTTGGCATATCGACCCTGCTCAGATGAGATACAAGTTTTCTGATGCCTTTGCCTTCGATGAGGCAGGTTATCTCATTGAAGCCTGATATCTCAATTATGAGGAGGTCTCGTGGAGACCTGTAGAGCCAGGCAGTGTTGTGGAGGAAATTATTTTAAAGGTATTGGAATACCATCAAAAATAAGAAATATTGATTTATATTTGACAAACTTTTTTTTGCATAGGGAGGATATTGCATGGGTAAAAACAGATTTATTTGTGATTTAAGGTCCCCGCTTTTGGTTTTTATTTTGTCATTGACTGTGATTTTTGGTTTTAACTCAGTGGCATCTGCTGCCGGACTTAATGAGCACTACCAGGAGGTTAATGACCAGGTCTCATATATACAGACAAACAACAGCATCCCAGACAAGGGGAATTTTTTCATAAGGAAAATCGTATCAAAGGCAGACCACACCTACTGGACCAGCTTTCGGATTCCAGGGGATGCAGGGTTTCTAAGATATTTTGATGATGATAAGGATCTTGTGGAGCTTCCAATGGTGGAGGGCTCCCTCCCCCAGGGAAGGATTCTATTTCTTTCCACAGACAGCTATCATTATATACTTGGTCAGCCCTATACCTACAGGGACTTGGGAGCGGGAACCAAGGATGCAATCTCAAGCCATCCAATCCAGCTAAAAAGAGATCAGGACGGTTGGATAGTGACCTTCCGCTATGGCTTAAGTCCTGGCGTTCAAGGAATTCTTTGGGGTGCAGGGTCTACTCAGGAGCTGGTTGACTTTAATAGCATCGATCAGCTTAGAATGTGGTCATACTATGACCTGGACAAAAATGCTAGACTTCTTTATGATGGTTACCATTATAAGAGCCCTTCCACATACTATCCGACAACTTCAACCTCCTATTGGAGGATACCCAGCGACTATCTGACAAATTCCATGGTGCGTTCAGGTGGAAGTAGGGCTTCTGAGATAATTGGGACCTCGCTTCTTAAAATCGCACACAGGAATATCAGTGATGAGGGATATCTACCAACATTACCGAGGAGCATCTGGCTCTTTAAGGATTATGGAATAGAAGCAGGATTCTTTGATACAAGATTCAATGCGGATACAATAGAGACCAACATAGTAGCCTATGGAAGATATGGAGATCCTGTGTATAGGGATATGGCCGTAAGGCTGGCTGAATACTATCTTGAACATGGAAGGAACAATAAGTATGTTCTGCATGATCCTGGAATGGGAGAAGGATGGCTGGTTGAGGATTATTACCATGATTCAGGAAGAAAGAATCATACATCCCTAAATCACCAGCTTCAGGCGATACATTCATTCCTTTTGCTGTACGAATCGGAAAAGAATCCGGATTATCTGGATTTTGCACAGAAGATGATTACTGGAATTAAAATCACCCGGGACAAGTGGATAATGCCAGACGGAAACCTGGAATATGCCTATATGCCAGATGGAACAATGGGTCTTGTGGATTATGATTACCTGACCTACAACGACCTGCTCAATGTTCAGGAGGCTCTTGTAAGGATTAGGGGTGAAGGAGACCAGGACCTGCAGATTCTATTGGAATCCAAGAAATTATGGATGGATAGGAACAATGTTTCCGGCTACAGAAGAACTGAAGACATAAAAGATCCCAGCTGATACTCAGCTGGGATTAATTTTGGCAAAATGAGTCAGAAGAACCGTCCCGGTGACTCACCGGTGACTCAAGGAGATATTCTGATTTGGGTATATTGCACGGGATTCATTATCCTTATTGGCAGTACGCTGTTACCAATGCCGCTGTCAATATGGAGCATTGTCCCTCCGGGAAGCTCCATTAGTCCCTTGTCATAGTGGGGAAAGAAGCCCTGTCCCGGTGAAACTACACCCCCCACAAGAGGCAGCCTCACCTGTCCTCCGTGGGTATGCCCTGATAGGATCAGATCCGCCTTACCATCAGCATACCAGGATGCCCGGACCGGAGAATGTGAAAGCAGTATGTTTAGCCTGTCTCTTTCAAGCTCTGAAAGCATAACTTCATAGTCATGCTCCTCCACATAGAATTCTGCTCCGTAAACATGGACCGTCTTGCCTTCTATGTCCACTTCTGCCCTGTCGTTGTTCAGTATGATAACTCCCCGATTTGAAAGCTCCTCCAGAAGGTCCTTCCTGTGCCTGTTGGCTATCTCATGGTTGCCCTCAACAAAATATATGGGCACCCCGGTTGTCTTCAGGGAATCAACCAGGCTCAGGGAAACGGTCAGGTCCTCCGTATTATGGTCCACCAGATCACCTGTCAAGGCTATCATATGTGGATTGAATTCCTTAATCTGTTCCTTAAGCCTATTTATGTTTATCCTGTGATTGGAATGAAAGTCAGTGACCTGAACTATTCTTATTTCATTTTCCACCTTGCTTGACTGAATCTGTATGCTTTCAGTCCTAAAGTGAGATATCTGATTTCTGTTGTATAAGAACATCCCAAGAGCAATGATTGCAATTGCCATAAGTGTTATCTTCATCTTCATATATTCTCCCGCCTTCGCAGTGTTACTGCCTATAGGATACTATCTTCTAAGTGTTGCTTCAATCCGTTTGGGGTTAAGGAAGAGCCCTATTGCATCTTCAATGGATGTAACAGCGATATGGGCTGACTGGAGCAGTCCTGTAAATGCTCCCTCCTGGCCGATTATTGCAATCCCTATCCTGGCTTCACCCAGCATGGCCATATCATTTCTTCCATTACCAATTGCGGCGGTTCTACCTGATTCCAGCTGGGAAACAATCCGTCTTTTGCTTTCCTCGGCATTTCCCTTGTCAAACACTCTAACCTCCACCGGCAAACCTGAGCATTCATCCTTTACCGTTCCAAAGGTGTCTGCGGTCAGAACAGTAAGATTAAACCCTGCGGATCCCAGCCTACTTATGCCTTCTCTTGTCTCCCTTGACATCCTTCCATCCACTGCAAGGGTTCCGTTGTAGTCAAACACAATATTTTCAATTTCAAGGGGATCTTCATATCCCTGTATTTCAAGCTTTAGCATGGTATCCCACCTAAGTATCATTTTTTGATCAGGCAAACAAAAAGAACCGTCCCGGATGTTTGTGTTTGTAAAGCAAAAATGCCCCGACTGCCTTTTAAGTAAAGCATCCGAAGCACTTTTTAAATGGTGCGGGAAAGAGGACTTGAACCCCCACGTCAATGACACTAGATCCTAAGTCTAGCGCGTCTGCCAATTCCGCCATTCCCGCAAATGGTGACCCATCCGCGACTCGAACGCGGGACACCCTGATTAAAAGTCAGGTGCTCTGCCAACTGAGCTAATGGGTCAAAATAAAATGGGGTGGATAATGGGATTCGAACCCACGACCTCCAGAGCCACAATCTGGCGCCCTAACCAACTAGGCCATATCCACCATGTTTTTTCTTGGAGCGGGTGAAGGGAATCGAACCCTCGCAGCTGGCTTGGGAAGCCAGTGCTCTACCACTGAGCTACACCCGCAGCAACACTTTAAGTACTGCTGAAGACACTCAAATTTACTCCGCACTCCGTAAGCGGATTAACCGCTGACTTATATGATTATAACAGTTCTAAAATATCATGTCAATAATTTAGTTGAAGATTATTGGATTTTTTCCTCCCCTAGAAAGGATAGCTGCTCCATGCTCCTATCCATAAGGTTGCTTAGGGATACACCAAGTAGTCTTAGGCTCTTTTCCCATTCCATCTCATTAAAGAGGATGCTTGCAAGATTGAATATTTCCTCACCATGGGATATGTAGTGGTTGAAGGTCCTGCTCCTAGTGTGGCTATGAAAGTCCTCATCCTTGATCTTCACCGTCAGGGTTCTTCCGTGGATATTTCTGCTTTCAAGGTCCTTTTCAAGCTCCATGGAATACTCTCTAAGCCTTTCCATAAGAAGCTTTTTGTCCCTTGTCTCCCTGAAGGTCCTTTCCACACCCATGGATTTCCTTTCCCTGGTTGTGGTTACAATCCTCCTGTCAACTCCCCTTATCCTGTCGTAAATTTCCTTGCCGCCTCTTCCAAACATGTCCATAAGGAAGTCCTCCGGCAGCCTGTAAAGCTCTTCCACTGTGTATATTCCAATGTCATTGAGGCGCTTTCTCGACTTGCTTCCTATTCCATACACCTTGCTGACAGGAAGGGGAAACAGGATTTCAGGCATCATTTCCTGGGTTATCTTCATGAATCCATCAGGCTTGTTCCAGTCCGAGGCAAGCTTTGCCAGAAACTTGTTGAAGGATACCCCAATTGACAGGGTGAGTCCCGTTTCCGTCATAACCCTTGCCTTTATAAGAGCAGCAATCTCCTCAGGGGATTTTTCCATCCCGGATATGTCCATATAGGCCTCATCGATTGAAAGGGGCTCGATCCTGTCTGTTATGCCCCTTAAAATCTGAAACACCTGTTTTGATATCTCCTGATACCTTTTCATTCTCCCTGGGACATAAATCCCATGGGGGCATCTTTCCTTGGCCATAAAAATTGGCATGGCTGAATGTATTCCATACTTTCTTGCTTCGTAATTACAGGTGGTCACAATGCCCCTGTCGCTTCTTCCGCCTACAATGACAGGATGTCCCTTAAGCTTTGGGTTGTCCTTTTCCTCAACGGCTGCAAAGAAGGCATCCATATCCAGATGTAGAAAGTCCAGTGATGTTTCCATTAATACCTCTCCTACCTGATTCTCTTAATCTCCCCGGTTATCCCTTCACCTATGTGAAGGATTCCATAGGTCCCCTGGGTATGTCCTCCCCTTGGAAAGGAAGGACTTCCAGGATTCATCATAAAAAGGTCTCCCTCCCTTCTCATTTCGGGTATGTGTGTGTGACCAAAGAGGACTGCATCGGCCCTGTTCTCCAGGGCATGATAGTAGAGCCTTTGAAGGCCGTTCTTGACACCCTGCTTGTGACCGTGGATAAGAAGTATCCTCTTGCCTCCCAAATTCAACACCATTTCCCTCTTGTAGTAGGTGGACCAGTCACCATTTCCCCCGATGATATATGAGGGGAGCCTAAGAGAGTCCTTTATCTTTTCTCCATCCTCCACATGGTCTCCCAGAAACACAAAGCCTCCCGCATCCCTTTCATTCTTTAAAGCCTGGATTATTGGCTGCGTGACATGATGAGTATCAGCAACTACAATCAACTTAATGCTACTCACTTAAAATCTCCTCCAGTTTTTCCCTTAATGCATCTATTGCCCTTCTCCTATGGCTTATTGAATTCTTGATTTCTGACGGCAGCTGGGCAAAGGTCTCCGAATATCCACTTGGAACAAAGAGTGGATCATAGCCAAAGCCATTCTCCCCCCTTGGCTCCTCAAGTATTTCCCCCCTGCATTCACCCTGGACAGTCATTTCCCTGCCATCCTCCGTTATCAGTGCTATTACGGTCCTGAAGGCTGCAGTTCTTTCCTTGCCCTGAAGATTCTTAAGAAGGGTCTTGTTGTTGAGGGAATCATTTCCGTCTTCTCCGCCATACCTTGATGAATACACCCCAGGTGCACCGTCAAGTGCGTCCACAAAGAGTCCGGAGTCATCTGCCATTACCATATGGTCAACCAGCTCAGCAAGCTCCCTTGCCTTCTTAAGGCTGTTGTGCTCCAGGGTGTCTCCATCCTCCACAACCTGGAGATTCTCCACACCGGCTTCCTTCTTGGTGAGTATCTCCAAGGGAAGATCCTTGAGTATCTCCCTCAATTCCTTTGCCTTGTTCTTATTATCAGTTGAAAGTATAAGTTTTCTCATGTTTCTACCTCACTAAATAAGCTCTGTTATTGGACCAAGAAGCTCCTTCTGAAGCTTTATAAGCTCACCTGTACCCTTCTCTGCCAGATTCAGAAGCTGATCCAGCTCCTGTCTTGAGAAGGTTGCATTTTCTCCTGTACCCTGAACCTCTACATATTGTCCTTCATCCCCCATCACCACATTCATGTCCACCTTGGCTTTGTGGTCCTCCTGGTAGCAAAGGTCAAGAATTGGCCCTTCTTCTCCAACCCCGACGCTTATTGCGGAAAGGTATCCTGTAATCGGAAACTCCTTCATTTCCTCCTGGCTGTACAGCTTATGAAGCGCGTCCACAAGGGCGATGTAGGCTCCTGTTATGGATGCTGTCCTGGTTCCCCCGTCTGCCTGAATCACATCACAGTCTATCCATACAGTCCTCTCACCAAGCTTTTTCAGATCAACAACAGACCTTAGGCTTCTTCCTATTAGCCTCTGAATCTCCTGGTTTCTCCCGTCTATCCTTCCCTTGGTTGAATCCCTCATCTTCCTTGTCATTGTGCTTCCAGGAAGCATTGAATACTCTGCTGTCACCCAGCCTGTCCCGGTATTCTTAAGAAAGTGTGGAACCTTGTCCTCTACCATTGCCGTGCATATGACCTTGGTATCACCCATCTGTATAAGAACTGATCCATAGGGGTGAAGAAGGTAATCTCTTTCTATGTTCACAGGTCTCATCTCATCGTGCTTCCTATTGTCTATTCTCATCTAAACAACTCCTCTATATTATTCATACTTCCATTCTATCAAACATTGACCCTTATTCATACAACAAGGCAACAAAAAACCCCTTTGCAGGGGTAAAAATCATTTTTTCATCTTTGTGAAGTATCCTCCACGGATTGGGCTGATGCTGTTGACTGTTATAAATGCATTTGGGTCTATTGAGTCCACTATTTTCTTTAGCCTGGCCATGTCCTTTCTGTTTAAGGCAACTGTCAGCATTTCCCTTGGCCCTTCTATTCCCTGGCCTTCATAGCTTGTGACCCCGAACTTCTCTTTTCTTAGGGTATCTATTAGAATATCGTTGTTGGCTGTCTTCAAGATTATCTGAGCTGAGAGATTCCCAAGTGCAATCTTGTTCTCAAGCATTATTCCAACATAATTCCCTGCCGCAAATCCAAGACAATAGGCAAGAAGGTTCATTGGATTATCAAGTGAGTTTACAACCTTTCCAAGGACAGTGACATATATTCCCACCTCGAAGAATCCGATTAATGCTGACTGAAACTTTCTGCCCTGCATGACCATAAGGGTTCTCACTGTAGCCAAAGACATGTCCAGCATTCTTGCAAAGAATATCAGCAAATATCCCATAAGTAATTCCATCAAATAATTCTCCTTTCAAACAAATGCAAGGGAAGGCTTAACCTTCCCCATTTATCAATACTCTTTAAAATACTGATCAACTGCGTTTACGATTCCTTTGACAACCTGGTTCTGGTAGTGGTCTGAGACCACCAGGGAAAGCTCCTCTGGATTTGTCATATATCCTGTTTCAACCAATACAGCCGGCATTTCTGTTTCCCTTAGAACCACAAGCTCAGGTCTTTTAATTATTCCTCTCCCGGTTCTTCCAGTCTGTTGAAGTATGCTGTTATATATAAATTCAGCAAAGGGGAACTGGTCGTCTATCTTCTTGTCGCTTCCATATGAAGGACAATATAGTATTTCCAGACCCTTTATGGACGTGCTCAGGGTTGCATTTGCATGCATGCTTATAAAGAGGTCTGCATTGTTTTCATTTGCAATTCTAGGTCTGCTGTAAAGATCTATAAATACATCTGTTTCCCTTGTCAAAATTACATTGTAGCCTCTTGAAACCAGAGCGTCCCTCAGCTTGAGGGTTGTTTGAAGGTTTATGTCCTTCTCCTTTATTGATCCGCTTACTGCTCCAGGATCCTTACCGCCGTGACCGGCATCCAAAACAATTGTTATATTCTGTGGCAGCACTTCCTCGTTTCTTATTGCCTGTATGCTTATGACCTGGTCTCCAGGTCTTGAAAGCACACTATACACAACCCCTCTTCTAAAGCGTATTGTGATTACAGTGTCATTTCTTCCTCTTTCAACGGAAATATCCCTTACAAGCTGGTCTCCAATCTGCAGGGTTCCATCCGGTAGATCTGTTGCCGTTACAGGCAATGTCACTGTAATTTCTTTTCTAAGTTCATCGTAATTCACTTCATACTGTGTTGGGAAAAGATTCCTGAAATCAAAGCTGCTTTCAGTCCCCCTATTCTTGTATTGAAGTGCATCCCAAGCATTCTCCTCAGGCAGGATGACCAATCTGTCCCTTTCTGGCAGGACAATTATTCCAGGATCCCTTGCTCCCTCCATTACATCCAGTACGACTCTGACAACGTCCCTGTCAGGTCCGTAGTTTTTGTCTCCAACATACTGGGAAGCCCTTACTCTCTTGATGAAGCCAAACTGGAAATCGTACTCCTGGTATAGCTCTCCCACTATCTTTGAATCCATTATATCAACCACAAGCCTTGTTGGATCTGTTAACTTTGTGACCTTATAGTCAGTTGGATCTATTCCATATATGACAATTGCATTTCTTCCGTTCACTATCTCCTGTCTTATCATTTTTGGACCCTTATCCACATCATCACGGTCATCTTCATTATCCTCGGGCTTTTCAACTGCTTCAGGCCCTTCAGGGGCTTCCAATCGATCGTCCCCAAATAGGATAAATGCCTCCTTATCCTCTTGAACTAGTCTGAAGTCCTTCTGTTCAACCAAGGTCATCACAATTCGAGTTGTATATGGACTGATTGTAAATTGTGAGTACTGGAGTCTTGTAAGTACCTCTCCATCCACAAAGAAATCTCCGGGACGGTCTCTGCTTCCCTCAACATCCAACCTGGCGTTTTCAATGTCCACCACCAGCTTGTTTGATGCGGGAAGGAACATCGTGGTGTATTTTATGTCTCCATCGGTTTTTATTCTTATTCTATGGTCTCCATTTGTTCCTTTTTCGGCTGAAATGCCTGAAATGGTAACCATATCCTTTCCTTCATTCTTCTTAGGGGTGTTTATCAGGGCAGTGTAGCTTGCTGCATCCCAGCCTACCTCATAGCCCATGATTTCTGAAACAAACCTTACCGGTACCATGGTCTTTGCTTCGTTAAGCGAGGTATAGACAACCAGCTTGGGGATTGAATTCTCCTCAAGACTCATGGGGCTTCCGTTTAATAGAACCACATTGCTGTCAATTGTTAGGTCCAAACGGTTTCCCTGGTGGATTACTGATGCCGTCTTTGTTGCAGCATCCCAGTCAACCTGGGCTCCGAAGCTTTCAGCCACGAATCTTATGGGCACAAGGGTCCTATCACCCATTATAAATGACGGAAACTGCGAATTTGCAGGCCTTCCATCCATCACCACTGCCACCTGAGGTACCGCCATTGGGCTGCCGTTAACGTTTATATCCACTATGCTGTTTCCAAAGGAAATTGAAAACAGGGTTATAAAAAGCATAATCATTATTGCTGTCAAAATAGTCCGTCTCATAAGTATCTCCCCCGCTTCAAAAAATACAACTCTACCTAGGATATTTATATCATTTTAAAGGCTTTCATACAATATCGTCGGGGACAATGTAACCATAATGTAATATGGTCCCTTACACCTCAAGAGCCCTGTAAAGCTCGTCGCTTCCAGGAGATTGTATCTGGGTCCTGCTTCCATTTGAAACACTGTAGATTTCTGCTTCTGTAACCTCTGCAATCACTGTTGCCGGTATCTGAATCTCTTCAAGGGCATGAACCAGTTCATCTGCCCTTTCCCTTGGCACAACCATTATCATGCTGCCGCTGGATATAAGCTTTCTCACGTCAATCTCAAGGTGTTCACAGATTCTCCTGGTGATATCCTGGATGGGAAGCCTGTCCTCATAAAGGTCAATCCCCTTGCCTATTGCCTTCCCGGTTTCCCAGATCGCTCCGTAGATTCCACCTTCTGTTATATCATGCATGTATTTCACACCATAGTCCTTGGCAAGGAGTCCCTCCCTTACGACACTCAGGTACCTTCCAAGGTCCAGTGCCTCCTGAATCTCACCTTCTGTGAAATGGTCCAAGAGAATCTCCCTAAGTTCACTGGCAAGGATATGGGTTCCCTCAAGTCCTATCCACTTTGATATGATAACCTTGTCGCCCTTTCTTATGGATTCATAGGTATACAGGTTTTCCCTCTTCATTCTGGCTATTACAGTTGTACTTAGAACCATTCTGTTCACTGCGTCGGTAACTTCCGTGTGGCCTCCTATTATTTCAACGTTCACATCAGCTGCTGCCTTCCCCGCCTGCTTCATAACCTGTTCAAGCTCATCTTCACTTGTCCCCTCGGGGCACAGGATGGTCAACAGCAGCCCCACTGGCTCCGCTCCCTTTGTTGCAGCATCATTGCAGGATACGTGCACAGCCAGGGCTCCAAGCTCCTTTGTTGCCCCTGTTATGGGATCTGTGCTCACTACGCAAAGGTCTCCTCCAAGATCCATTACCCCAGTATCCTCACCTATACTTGCCCTTACAAGGACCTCCTCACGTCTGAGGGATATATTTTCAAAAACAATTTTTTCAAGCAATTCATTTGGTACTTTTCCTATCTCCAACCATCTCGCCTCCCTAACCCTATGGTAACAGATAAATCCCAAAATTAAAAGCCCTGACTTAGGTCAGGGCCTCTTTTCCTAGGAGTTGAAGATTTCCTCGTTCAATCCTCCTTCAGATTTTGCGATAATTGTTGTACAAACGGCATCACCGGTTACGTTGATGGCTGTTCTAGCCATGTCCACAAGTCTGTCTATTCCCATGATCAGTCCGATACCCTCAAGTGGCAGTCCAACTGATTGAAGCACCATTGTAAGCATTATTGCTCCCGCACCAGGAACTCCAGCTGTACCTATGGAAGCCAGGGTAGCTGTCAGAACTATTGTAAGCATCATTGGGAGTGTCATTTCAATCCCATACACCTGTGCTACAAACAGTGACGCAACACCCTGCATTATTGCCGTTCCATCCATGTTTATGGTCGCGCCAAGTGGTACTGTAAATGAAGAAACCTCCTTTGATACCCCCATGTCCCTCTCGGTTATTTCAAGGGTTACAGGAATTGTTGCTCCTGAGCTTGCAGTTGAAAATGCAACTGACATTGCAGGAAGGAACTTCTTGTAGAACTTCCTAAGGCTAAGTCCAGCAAAAATCTTGAACATTGACCCGTATACAACAGTTGCATGGATCAATAGGCCGATGTATACCGTACCTATGTACTTCATTAGGGGTATCATGGCCGAGTAGCCAACTGTGGAGAAGGTCCTTGCTATAAGTCCAAACACACCTATTGGCGCGAATATCATTATGATCTCAACCAGCTTCATGATAAGGTCGTTCAGCTTTTCGAAAAGTGTTGAAAGATACTCTCCCTTTTCACCTAGCAATGAAATTCCAACCCCTGTTAAAAGTGCGAAAACTATGATCTGCAGCATGCTTCCAGCTGCCATTGCACCTACGATGTTGTTTGGAATCATCTCGTAGAATATCTGTACCAGCGGCACTGTCTCCCTTGCGGTTACCTCAACCGCCTCAACAGCTCCCATGTCAAGACCGATTCCCGGCTTTAGAAACACTCCAAGAGTCAGTGCAATCACAATGGCAATTGCTGTTGTCGTCATGTAGAACAGGATCGTCTTTGAGCCTATCCTACCAAGCTTGGTAACATCCCCCATGTTTGCGGCACCATTCACCAGTGAAATAAATACCAGTGGAACTACCAGCATCATTATGCCCCGCAGGAACACCTGTCCAAGGAACAGGAATATTCCATCAACAAGTACTGTGTCCTTCAAGGTTCCCGACGGCATAGAATATACCAAAATACCTACAATAATACCTGCTACCAGTGCCATCAGGACCTTTGTGGTCAGTCCATATTTACCTTTTTGCATATTTTTTCCCCCTTCCATTATATTACATCTATTATATGATTAATACTTTAGAATGTCAAAGCAAAAAACAAGGCAGAGACCAGTCTCTGCCTAAAATCACCAAATTTATGCAATTATCTCTCTTTAATTCTTTCTGTCAGCAGCTTGTTTACCAGCTGTGGATTTGCCTTTCCCTTTGTGGCCTTCATGATTTGTCCAACTAGGAAACCAATGGCTCTGTCCTTTCCGTTCTTGAAGTCCTCAATGGATTGAGGATTCTTGTTCAGGGTCTCCATGACGATCTTCTCAAGCTCTCCTTCGTCTGAAATCTGTATCAGACCCTTCTCCTTGACAATATCCCCCGGTGCCTTTCCGGTTTCAAACATCTCCCTTAAAACCTTCTTGCCCGTATTGTTGTTTATCTTTTCTTCCTTCACAAGGTTTATAAGCTCTCCCAGGTCCCCTGATGAAATTGGCATATCTTCAAAGTCCTTGTCCTCATCCTTAAGTCTCCTGAGGACATCTCCCATCATCCAGTTTCCAAGAAGCTTGGCATCCTTCACATGCTCCAAGGTCTCCTCAAAGAAATGGGCGAGCTCCTGTGATTGGGTGAGGACGCCTGCATCGTACTCACTTAAGCTGTATTCCTCCATAAATCTCATTTTCTTTGCATGGGGAAGCTCAGGTAGACTCTTTCTTATCTCCTCGATCCAATTCCTGTCCACAGGGACTGGAGTTATGTCTGCCTCGTTTGCAAATCGGTAGTCATCAGCTGTATACTTCCTTCTCATGATGATGGTCTCACCAGCTACCTCATCCCATCTCCTGGTTTCCTTTACATTTCCTTCAGCCTCATTGAGAAGCTTCATATGCCTTGCTTCCTCATACTCTATGGCCTTAACCGCGGATCTGAAGGAATTTAGGTTCTTCACCTCTGTCACACTGGTCTTTACGCCCTTTTCCTCATCCACAACGTTGATGTTGATATCACATCTTAAGGAGCCCTCCTCCATCCTGACATCTGATATCCCAATGTATTTAAGGGTATTTCTAAGCTTCTCAAGAAACAGCTTAGCCTCTTCAGCAGAGTTCATGTCAGGGTTTGAGACTATCTCAACCAGGGGAACCCCAGACCTGTTGAAGTCCAAAAGGGATGTTCCATCCTCTGTATGAAGCTGCTTGCCTGTATCCTCCTCAATATGGATCCTATCCAGGGTTATCCTCTTGGGGCCTGCCTCCGGCTCTATCTCAAGATAGCCTCCTGAGCACAGGGGATGGTCTGACTGTGAAATCTGATAGCCTTTTGTAAGGTCCGGATAGAAATAGTTCTTCCTGTCCATTCTTATTGTATCTGCAATTTGGCAGTCAAAAGCAAGACCAGCCTTAAGGGCATACTCAACAGCCTGTTTGTCGATTACAGGCAGTGCTCCTGGGAGACCTAGACAAACCGGGCACACAAGTGTATTAACATCTGCTCCATACTGGTTTTTGCAGTTGCAGAACATCTTCTTTTCCGTTGAAAGCTCCACATGTATCTCTAGACCTATCAAAGTCTTAATAGCCATTATCTCACCACCCTTTCATAGCCAAGGCCGGCTTTGAGTATTGTTGAGTCCCCAAATCTTGGACCTGTTATTTGCAGCCCTACCGGCAGTCCATCAACATCTCCCATGGGCACGGAAATTGCGCAAAGACCTGCAAGGTTTACCGGTACTGTATAAAGGTCCGCCTTGTACATATCCACAGGTGAATTTATCATTGAATCAATCTCAAATGGAAGCATTGGAGCGGTCAAGGACAGAATCACATCGTGATCCCTGAAGGCATTCTCATAATCCTGCTTTATAAGGGTCCTTACCCTCAGTGCCTTCTTGTAGTTTTCAGTCTGGTACCCGGCACTCAAGGAATATGTCCCAAGCATTATCCTTCTCTTTGTTTCCTCACCAAAGGCTTCAGTCCTTGAGTTTGTGTAAAGTTCATCCAGCGTTTCGTAGTTTTCAGTCCTGTATCCAAAACGGATTCCGTCAAATCTTGATAGGTTTGTGCTAACCTCAGAGGACATGATTATATAGTAGGTTTCAAGTGAATATTCAAGGGATGGAAGAGAAACATAGTCGATTATGGCTCCTGCATCCTCAAAAACCTTCACCGTCTCCCTGAATCTTTCCTGGATCTTTTCATCACCTGTGATCCTCAGGTTCCTATACTGCTCAGGCAAAGCAACCCTGAGCCCCTTTAGGGAGTCCACTCCCTCTATGGAAATGTCCCTGTCCGCCTTTTTGGAGGATGTTGCATCCAGGGGATCATACCCTGATACGCTTGTCAGCATCATATGGGCATCCTTAACGTCCCTTCCAAATACTCCAATCTGGTCAAGGGAATTTGACATTGGAACAACCCCATACCTTGATACTATTCCGTAGGTTGGCTTCATCCCAACTATTCCACAAAAGCTGGCCGGCTGCCTTACAGAGCCTCCGGTATCAGATCCAAGGGCCAGTGGTGCCTCATGTCCTGCAACCGCTGCAGCAGATCCTCCTGATGATCCACCTGGAACCCTTGACAGGTCCTTGGGATTTCTGGTGTTACCATAATAGGAGGTCTCAGTTGACCCTCCCATGGCAAACTCATCCATATTTGTCTTTCCAAGGATTACACCATCTGCTTCCCTGATTTTCTTAACCACTGTTGCATCGTAGGGAGGATTGAAGTTTTCTAGCATTCTGGATCCGCAGGTGGTCCTGAGGTCCTTTGTGAGTATATTGTCCTTAAGCCCCACTGGCAACCCTGCAAGAGCTCCCAGGCTTTCTCCCCTTTGTAGCTTCTCATCAACCCTTTTTGCTGCCTCCCTTGCCCCATCCCTGTCCAGGGTGATAAAGGCATTCAGGTCCTTTTCCATCTTATCTATAACATCCAGATGGGCATTTAGTATCTCCGTAGAGGAAATTTCCTTTTTCAGGAGCCTTTCCTTCATCTCCCATCCTTTTAAGCTGGTTATATCCATATTCTCCCCCCTATTCTACAACCTTAAGTATCTTGAAGTATCCGTACTGGGACTCAACAGTGTTTTCCAGAACCTCTTCCCGCGATAGGGTCTGGCTTTCACCGTTCTCCTTCATGGTTCCCTCTTCGTCATTGATTGTGAAGGTTGGCTCCACATTTTCCGTGTCCACCTCTTTGATCTTTTCAACAAAGCCCATTACCTGTCCGAACTTTTCCTCGAATTCATCAAGCTCCTCGTCCGTGAATTTAAGCTTTGCCATGCCTGCAATATGAACAATCTGGTCTCTGGTAATCACTGCATCTCCTCCTTAGCTCTATTTCAATATATTCTTAAGCTCTTCCTCCCCGATTATTGGGATATTAAGGTCTTGTGCCTTTTTAAGCTTGCTTCCGGCATCTTCTCCAACTATCACATAGTCCGTCTTCTTGCTTACAGATCCCGTGACGGTTCCACCCAGCCGGATTACCTCTTCCTTGATTTCATTCCTGGTCATACCCTCAATAGTCCCTGTTATTACGACGGTCTTTCCGGTGAATACCGATTCCTCCGCCACCTCCATCTGCTGATGATGGGGGGCAACCCCCTCATCAAGGAGCTTATCTATTCCCCTTCTGATCCTTTCATCCTGGAAAAACTCCACAATGGATTTTGCGACTATCTCCCCAATGTCAGGGATTCCCACCAGGTCTTCCTGGGTGGCCTTTATCAGTCCCTGAAGGGAACCGTACTTCTGTGCCAGATCCCTGGCGGTCTTGATTCCAACATTTGGAACTCCAAGGGCATAGATGAATGAATGGAGACTTACACTTTTGCTCTTTTCAATTGCATCCACAAGGTTTCTTGTCTTCTTCTCCTTAAAGCCCTCTAGCTCTATTATATCACTGTATTTCAGCTCGTAAATATCCGGCAGGTCCTTTATGTGGAGCTTTTCAACAAAAAGTTCCGCTGTCTTCTCTGAAAAGCCCTCGATATTCATGGCATCCCTGCTGGCAAAGTGCACAAGCCTTGACACCAGCTGAGGCTTGCAGGACAGTGAGTTTGGACAGAATATATGGACCCCGTTCTGGTACAGCTCACTTCCACAGGCTGGACAATGTGTGGGCTTTTCAATTTCACTCACAGGCTCCTCCGTTGGCATGCTCCCCAGAATCTCTGGTATGACATCGTTGGATCTCCTGATAAGAACTCGTCCGTTCAGCTTGACGCCCTTCCGTTCAATATCATCGTAGTTGTTGAGGGTTGCCCTTTTAACTGTCACACCTCCGATATCAACAGGCTCCAATATGGCTGTCGGAGTTACCTTTGCAGTCCTCCCAACATTCCATTGCACCCCTATTACCCTTGTGGTGCGCTCCTCGGCCTCGAACTTGTAGGCTATTGCCCATCTGGGGAACTTGTTTGTATACCCAAGAATTTCCCTGGTTTTTAGGTCGTTTAGCTTTACAACCATTCCGTCAGTCAAAACGTCCAGGCTTTTTCTGCTTTCCTGCTGGCTATGAATTTCCTCCATCATCCTATCTATGGATCTATAAACCTTAATGTATGGGAAAACTGGAAGCCTGTTTTCCTTGAGGAACTCTATCATTTCAATATGCGTACTGAAGCTTTTTCCCTCGATGTGTCCTGTGTTGTAGAAGAAGGCGGAGAGCCTTCTCTTCTCAGTCACCCTGGGGTCAAGATTTCTCAAGGCTCCAGCTGCTGCATTTCTGGCATTTTTTAAAGGTTCATCGGCGGTTTCATTGTAGCTCTCAAGAACTGACAGGGGCATTACACCCTCTCCCTGAATCTCCACCTTTCCCTTGAAGTCAATCCTCAGTGGGATTGACTTTATTGTCTTGAGCTGGGGAAGAATGGCCTCACCCTGGATACCATTACCCCTTGTGGCACCCTGCACAAGCCTTCCTTCCTGATAGGTCAGGTTTACAGTGAGACCATCAAATTTGAATTCCAGTACAAATTCAGGCTCAGGAAGCTTATCCTCATTGTCCCTGTTGTATTCACTTATTGTCCTTGCTATCTTTTCAGCCCAGGCTCTCAGCTCTTCCTCGCTCTGGCTCTTGTCAAGGCTCCAAAGCCTACCCTGGTGAATGTGCTTCTTAAACCCTGGCAGAACCTCTCCCCCCACACGTTGAGTAGGTGAGTAGTCATACTGTATACCAAGCTCCTTCTCCAGCTGCACCAGCTGGTCATATAGCTTGTCGTACTCTGCATCACTGATTTCCGGACTGTCCAGGGTGTAGTAGCTGTAGTTGTACCGGTCAATGAGCTGAATGAGTTCATCCAGTCTCTCTTTGTCAGCCATGCCAATCTCTCCTTTTATCATATTATTGTTATTGGCGCCATGGACAGCATAAGGGTCTTGAGACCACCGCCATCAAAGGCAATCCTTATCTTCTTGTCGTCATTCATCTCTTCAATGCTCACTATCATTCCACTTCCGAATTTATCGTGCTTGACCTTGGTTCCAACGGCAACTTCAACATTGGAGGTCTTCTTTTTCACCGGTTTTGGTACAAAGTTGTCCTTGTTGTACTCCATGGTCCTCTTTACTTCCAAAGGATCCTTCTTTATCTCCTTTTTCTTTTCCTGTGAGGTATCAATTTCCAATGTATCTCCCATTTCATCCAAAAAGCTTGAGGGAATCGTATAATCGGTTCTGCCGTATATTGTCCTTGCCTTGGCACTGGTTATGAAAAGCTGTTCCTCAGCCCGTGTCACTGCAACATAGCAAAGCCTTCT
>Ga0334893_1001536_pt1 | contig 21538 bp, 17 predicted proteins | sample GraSluR3_MG_5_FD_207218 | JGI IMG/M metagenome (GOLD analysis project Ga0334893, IMG submission 207218) | Sludge microbial communities from methane-producing bioreactor in Wageningen University, Netherlands - Granular Sludge_09_05-R3 | ecosystem: Engineered > Bioreactor > Anaerobic >...
CTCTGTTGGACCTAGTACAAATTTTGTTCTTGTAGCAGTATCAGGTTTACAAGAAGGAGCGGTTTTAGAAGGAACATTTTCTGAACTTTTTGACAGCAATGGCAAATTGAAAGATGTTAACTCTCTTAATGTAGCAGAGAACACCTCTTTGTATTTATCATTCCCAGAGGAATCTTTCTTGGGATCTGCCCCTGAAGAACCTGTTGAGGAAGGAGAGGTAGTTGTTCCTGAGCAGGAGAGCGGACTCTTAGATGAAGAAGATTTTGAGAGAGATTACCAATTAACTCAAGATGTGGAGTGGACAAATATCGTTTCCTCAGGAGGTAGTACAGTAAGCTCTCCTACAGGGGAAGATAGTGTAAGAATTGTTAACCTTACAGACACAGGCTTTAGTGTTGTCTGGATCTCCGAAGAGAGTGAGGAGGGATATATAAAATATGGGACATCTTCTTCGAGTTTGTCCTCTGAAGCTGTAGATGAAAGAGATAGTATATCTTCTAAAGGTGACTACTATGTTCATATGGCTTCTACCTCTAGGTTACTTCCTGAGACAGAATATTTCTTTGAGATAGTATCAGGTAACCAGACCTATGATAATAATGGAAGTAAATACTCAGTAACAACTGGCCCTACTTTATCCTCTCCACCACCTTTTGATTCCGCAAGTGGGGATATAGATGGTCTCCCAGATCATGGAGAGGCTGTAGTAGTTGCTTATGTAGAAGATGGAGATGGAACTGGAACAGGAGGGAGAAGTTCTGAAATGGCAACTGTTGTGGATGACAACGCTAGATGGATATTATCTGTTGCAGACATTAGAAACAGTGATGGCACTTCCTACTTTGAATACACCTCTGGAGATATTCTTAAACTAGATGTAGTTACAACATTCCCCACAGATTCTCATGAGGAAGGGACTCAGGGAGTGGGAGAGAGAGATGTTAGGATAGTTGTAAATGAATCTCAAGCAGCCACGGGGGCAAAGGTAAGTCTTTTAGATAACTACGGAGTTCTTGGATACAGTACAGGCGATCCAATAGACTTTGATGGAGTGGAAGATATTAATGAGCAATATGAGGTGGAAACAGGTACACAGACCCCTAAGACAGGTCTTTTTGATTCAACACTAACATATCTCATAATACTTCCTGGTCTTATAGTAATAATGGGGATATTCTCGGTTCTCAAGATGACAAAGAAAAGCAAAAAAGGTAATATGAAAGATAGTATACAATGAGTAGAAAGAAGAGAAGTAACAAGGCAGGATTAGTTTTAATATCGCTGATTTTAGTCGGTTATATATTCATTAACCTAGGAGAAAAGGTTACCTTTGGAAATGAGAGTGTGCAAGCTCCTGTGGTAGAAAGTCTTCCTGAACCTCAACAGGATGGTACTAATGGAGTACAGGAGGTTGAAGAAGAAATAATACAGGAAGAGCCACAGGCTATGATAGCTCTAGTGGGGGAAGAATATACAGTTGATGTCACGGGAGAGGTTAAAGACTGGAGTGATGTGTGGAATTTTATTATAAATTTCCCTACATGTGCCGACTACCAACCTGCCCAAGGGCTAGATTCTGTTAGCAAACTGTGTGGTACTGGTGGAACACCCGTGAACTTAGATGAGAGAAGTACTGGTCAAACGATTTTAGACTGGCTTCAGGGAAATAGTCAGGTTGATGCTTCCGCCATAACAGATATCAAATTAACAACTGTGACCTATCCCTTGGCTTTCTTCTTAGGGCAATTCGTTATAAAGAATAGTAATAGAGAAGCTAGCTTGGAGAGTCCTAATTATCCTGCGAACGGACAAATAATAGATAAAGACTATACTATTAAGACACATTCTCCGGGGGAGAATATGGGATATGCTGAGGCTTTTGAAGAAACTGTAAGAGAGGATTATGAGGTAAGCGCAAATATTGATGCTTCAGGTACTGATGGGACTCTTGAGACAAATGACACAGAAGAAGGAAAGTATGGTGTAATGAATGTTGATGATGCAGAATGTGCTTGTGAGGAACCGGAAGTGAGCAATTCAGATTATAATCCTGGTTCTCCTAACAGACAGGGGTCAATAGGGGGTGGGTGGTTTAGACAGCAAGCTCCTGGAGGTGATAATTATGAAATTCCAGATCTTAATCAATGTCTAGCAAGAGGTGAGGATTACCAGATGATGGCTTTTGGAAATGTAGCAGCCTGTTTTAATTATGCAGGTACAGTAGCAGGAAAGGTTAGTGGACTTTTCTCCAAAATTTTTACTCGTGGAGACTGGGAAAATTGTAATGAGGGAACCGAGGTATGTGAACCAGATGGACAAGGAGGAGAAGTATGTACAACAATCCCTCCATCAGAAAACTGTACAGGGAGTATGCAGTTAGGTGTAAAGATGACCCCAATATATGGGGATCCATATAATTGCGAAGACGAATTATGTGCAAATGCTTATTTAACGAATTCTTATAAAGCTGGCCTGAGCCCAAGCGAAGCAGATTCCAAGGTTCTTGAGGGAGGGAGCTCCGAAGACAGCCTGATGTTTTTTATTGGAACGCCATGTGAGGCAAATGTTAGTACAGGGAATTCCATGAGGAGTGTCGGAGTAACTTGTCTCTGGGATGTATCTCCATACCTATTAGATTATAAATTACAAGCAAGCAATGAGGCTCCTAATGACGAGGAGTTTCCTTCTAGTTTTGATGTATACTGGGATTTGGTAATGCAGGCAATGGAGTTATCTGCCGATTATTACGGTTTAGATTAGAATGATATTAATTAAAATATAATTATTAAAATAAAATGAGAAAGTACATTCTTCCTATACTAGGAATCTTTCTAGTTGCCTTGTCGACATTCGGTTTTGCATTGAAACCAATAAGTATGGTTTTAGCACAGGACTCTGTGGCTGCGGCTGAAGAGCCAGAGCCAATAGACAACCAGGGGTTGTGGGCAAAGATAAAGGGAGGCGTCCAGAAAATAACCGGAGCTGTAGGAGAGAGTATTTCTCAATTAGTTTCGAAATTCTTTACTGCTATAGGAGACTTCTTCCTTAGTACAATCTGCCCTCAGTGTACTGTTGGAGGTCAGGATATGGCTGAAGATGAATCCCTGCCTGAAGCTATGCGGTTAGGGCTCACGGGTGTTGTAGAGAGGGAGGTAACAGCGATGTTTAATTCTCAACCAAATATAGATGTTGTAGCCCACCTGTCAGAAGAGTGGGTCCCAGGATATAAAGAGAAACAATCTGTATATGCCGCAGGTTATGATGATTTAATGGGAACAAACATAGATAGTCTGTGGTCCGTTACAAGGAATATCGCTTATATAGGTTTTGTTGTTGTAATGATAGTCGTTGGATTCATGATAATGTTTAGGAACAAGGTCGGTGGTCAAACTGTTGTAACTATAGGAAATGCTATCCCAAAGGTTGTTATCGGTTTGGTACTTGTGACCTTCAGTTTTGCAATTGCTGGACTAATTCTAGATCTTGCAGGAATCTTCATGAGGGTTCTTGCGGGAATATTAGACTCGAACATTCAGATACACAATATCTTTAAGCTCATCGGGGGAACTTTCGGAGTTGGAGGAGGTATAGGGACAGGTGTAATAGGTGTCGCTGGATTAGTCCTTACCTTGACAGGTTTCTTAGGCCCTCTTGGCCCGATCCTTTTGCTTATTGCACTCGGCGTTCTTCTAGTAATTCTCTTTGGTGCAATAAAACTATGGTTCACTTTAGTAAAAGCATATTTCTCTCTCCTAATAAATGTAATAGTTGCACCGTTGGCTATCATGGCGGGTTCAATTCCGGGGAATGAAGGAATGACAGTGAATGTATTTAAATCGATGTTAAGAAATGCCTTGGTATTTCCTTTAGCATTCGCAATAGTAAACCTACCATACTTCTTAGTAGAACGAGGTAATAGAGTGAGACTTGAATTCCCAGAGACAGTCTTTGGAGAAACCAATATGGGTGACACCATAGGTCCTGTTATGTTGGCTCTTGCCAAGGTAATTGCAATATTTGTTGCTGCACAAGCTCCTGAATTTGCTAAAGCATTAATCCCCCCAACGGCTTCTAAAGGAGGTGCTGATGCTGCAGGTGCTATAAAGCAAGGATTAAGTAAAGTCCCATTAGTTGGAGGTATGTTTAAATAATTGATATTTAGAGACTTATGCCTCAAGGTAAGCAAGAACAGTATGAAGACGCAATAGGGTCAATATTTGACTTCATATTTACGGAGTCTCAAAAACCTCCTGGTAAAACAAAACCCCTTAAAGTAACTGGTGTAGATGGTACCTCTGAAATAGTAGATGCCTTGGCTGCAGCGGTCGAGAATCCTGCTCTTTATGTGAATAATGAGACAATGTCTGCTTTCCAAGAGTTGGCAGATATTGATCTTGCAAAGATTAAGCTTGATGGAAGGGGAGGTGCTGTAAAGTTCAACCTTAAAGACATAGGGCAAATAATTAAAGACCCAGACAAGTATATAGATTCTCAATTCGCGAGGGCGGAGGCTATTAGGAAGTCCCAAAAGATGGCAGCTACTGGAGAGGTTATGAGAGGTGTGGTTGCAGGGAGTTGGGCGGCAAAGAAAGGACTTGATTATGAAACCAGAAGGGCTCTTGCTGGAGTTGGTAGACCTCAAGAATTCAGTCATGATTTTATGAAGAGGGCAAACAAACTGATGGAGTCCCGTTTCGCAGGAGGGACTAGTTCAGTAAATAAAAGAGGCTTAATTGCTAAATATGGTAAAGAGAAGGGAGAGAGGTTATTTAATCTCTATAAGAAGGCAGAGACTGCCTATACAGGAGGAACCCCACAAGATAGAGCCAAAATATTCTCAGGCAAGGATGGAGCATTTGAGGATGAAAAAACATCTATATCAGAATTTTATTCCTTTCTAGAAGCAGAGAATATTCGAGAAAAGGCTCGTCTCGAAACAGATCCAACAAAGAAACTGGATTACATCTCAGCTGCTCGTTTTGTTGACAACATCTCTGCAGTAGGACAGGTCCGGAAATATATGGACGATACTAAGAAAGCGATGAAGTTTCATAGGGATCAACTTCAAAAGGATAAAAAAAGTGGTGCTCCTAAACATGTCCTAGATAAGCATAGAAAAAGAATAAAGGATCTTCGTTCTGGTTACAGTATGGCCCAGCAGTATGAATTTGCTAGTAAGATGGGAACTTTTGAGGGAAATTGGAATACTGCTAAAGACTTGTTTGTAGATGGGAATCTTCTTCCTAATATTATTAATGGTAACTTTTTTAACGAAGGAAGGAATCAGATTAAATGGTTACAACCTGCTGCCGAAAAGAAAAGAAGCTTCAGTACCACGTCGGGGCTAGGCGGTAAGAAGAGTGTTAAGGGTACAGTAGCATTCTTAGGAGCTAAGGAAGGAAGGAATAAATACCAACAAGCATACTATGATGCTATGATCCCCTTATATTATCTCTCGCCAGTCACTTTACTTAAGAGTCTTTCTACAGGAGAAGTTTTTGCATATAGGGCTAGTGTAATAGAGAAAGCATTTAAGAAGAAAATGGGAGATGTCTTGGGAAAGAGTATTGCTGGTTTTGATATGGAAAAATTTATGGGAGAAGTACTTAATGGAAATGGAACGGGTTATATAAGCTCTCTTACAGGCTCTATTGCTCCGGATCTTTTAAAGAAGATGGAAAAATTTATTGGTCAACAAGAGAGATGGAATAAACTTGCATACAACTTCTCTGCAATATCAAGGCTAAAAGATACTGTTACCAAGAAGGTCAAGGCCATGATTGAAAAAAGATTAGGAGGTGAAATAAAGGAAGTTATTGGGAAAAAACTGCTTAAAGTTGCTTTCATACAAAAATTTGGGAAAGAGGCTATAGAGTCTTGGATGTTAAATGGTGGATTAAATGCTCTTGTGAAAGGTGTTGTTGGAGCAGCACTCCAAGCGATTGGTTTTTCCATTGCTGGCCCTGTCGGAAATGCTGTTGTGACAGCCTTAACTTGGGTGGCCACAGAAGTCATAATGAAGATGGCAAAGCCCGTTATTAAGATTGCTACTAAGGTTGTAATATTTTACGTAGGAGGTTGTTTCACCTTAGCCGTAGTTGTGTTTGGTGGCTTCTTCCTTATGATTTTTGGGAGACATTCACATGTTGCTCCGAATGAAATAGTAGAATGTGAAGCTTACACAGATCTAGGTCTCACCCCAATAGAAGACGAACTTGTCTGCTGTGATGGAGAAGCATTCTCCAAAGTACAAGGCCTTCCAAGTTATAGTAGTATTCCTAGCCAAGCTAAGGATTACTTCAATTCCTACATACAGACTTTGTTAACCCCAGAATTAGCAGAGGTCTACACTAAAGCACAAGAAGAAACAGGAATACCTTGTGAGATTATTATGGGAATTCACTATATGGAAGGTGGAATGGGAGCAGATTCCTCTCTGTATGATGGAGGTGCGCTTAGAGGGGGAGATTTACTAAAAGACGCAATCGGTGCTATGGAACATCTTAAAGGCAAGATGGGAATGGCAGGGGTGTCTGCAGATAGTGTCCAATTAACTTACGACGAATTAGTTGTCGGTCTTTCTAACTACAATGGTCCAGGAAATGCGAACTGTTCTACAAGCCCAATGACAGGTGCTCCAAGACCAACGAGATGGAGAGATTCTGGTAGATGTCCTGTCCCTTATGGATTTGACCATATATATCCTGTTAATTGGATTTCCCCACAACACACAAACATGGATCTAATCTACTGTATGGATACAGTAGAATTTACCTGTAACAGGGAGGCAACCTCTGCAGATGCAGCTTCAATAGCAGCACGTTATCAGGAAGTTATGTTGAAACCTCCTCCTGTTGGTTTTGTAGAAGATGCTATGAATTTCTGCTTTGCTGGGAGTAATGTCTGTAATCCTGCTACAACAGATAACAATACTAGAAAGTATCCACTATTCCAGAGACCAGGTGTCCTAACAACTGCGATAATAGCTCATCAATCAAGCCTGATTTGTGGTGGAGCAGGAGGAGGTGGTGGCGGTGGAGGTGGTACTGGAGGTGTTGTTTCTGGTAGTCAGTGTCAAGACCTCCCAGAATATACAGGGGATACCTCAAATAATCCTTATGGGAGTAAGATAGTTAATGTTGCAAGAACAATCACCGCGTCCAGTTCATTAGGGCAAGGACACTGGAACTACTTTAATAGACCTCTTCCAGGTATGCCAGATCAGTATGCTTATGATAATGGTAGATTGAAGTGGAATCAAGACAAGTTTATTAATAACAGAGATGACACGGCATATCTTTCTCAAGACATATTCTCTCTCTACTGGTGTACATGGTTAACACACGACTCGTATGTCGGAGGAGGGGTTCCAGGCGCAAGCTCAGTCTTCAACGCTTTTAATTCAAGAACACAACTATCTCAATTTATTAGTTATGGGAATGGATATGACTTTGTATGTAACGGACCAGGAGTAGTTAAGGGAATCTCTCCAGGAGATGTAATCTTCTATACTTGGTTGGCTCCGAGTGACCCCGGCTATGGAACTGCAGCTGCACATGTAGGAATAGTTGCATCTGTCTCTGGGACGACCATAACGACATATGAATCAAATACAAGCAGGCCAAGCATTACACTAACAGTCAATGCCGATGGTAGTATCGGAAGACAGGCAGGACTTTACACATTAGGGTTTGGTAGGTACAGATAAACTTAGTTATAATGGTATTATGGGAATGAAGATAAGAATAAAGAATAAAAAAACTTTTATGTACATACTTATAGGTGTGATTATTGTAGTTACCATTGGTATCTGGATATTCATAATCCAGAGAAATGCAAAGCAGGACGAATTTGAACTCGAAAGGGAGAGGCTGCAAAAGCTTGAGGAAGAGTCAGGCTATGTAGATGCTAAGACCAGACCTCTTGTAGATTTCAATGATGAAATCCTCGGTGATGTTGAGGATATGATCCGCGTAGGAGAACAGCAAAAAGAGATAGAAGAAGAGTATCCTTGGTATTTTGATCTTCCAATAGATAAGGACAATTACATAATCCTGTGGGATTGGGAAAAAGAAAAGTTTAAAATAGTTCTAAAGGCCGATGAGGATATCCCCCAGAGTACAAGAGATGCCCTTATAAGGAATGCAACCAATGACATAGAAGAACTTACTAAAGAGGATGTTCAAACCCAAGGTTACTATGTCGTCTTTGTGGATTAAGCTGGAAGAATCCTTACTAAATAATCCCAGAGTAAACAAATTGGAAATGCTCTCCATATAGATGATAGAATAAGCAATATGAATATTCCTAAGAAATTTTCAAAACTGTTTGTAGCAATAATAACCCTTATGCTATTTCCTCTAGGGGTTTTTGCATTCTCCTACTATTCTGTAGAGAGCCAAGAATTTGATACAACCCTTTCAGATAAAGCAGACACAATATATACAAACCCAACAAAGATATACATTACCCAGATAACCACAGAATCAGAGGAACTCTCTAGAGATTCAGCTACTTGGGTTAAAGCTCTATACTATTACAGCATAACAAGACTTTACCTCTCAGATATCCCTTACACATACCTCTTAGACGAAAGTGGACTAATATACCAGGGGACAGAGGGAGGAGTAGGTGCAAATCCTCAATTAAAAGATGTAGATGGCGCAGTAACGATAGGATATCTTTCCAACAATACATCTTTAACTAACAGGGCAAGTGATTCCCTTTATGAAATGGTCGAAGATATCTCTTTTAACTGGGGAATTTCCGAAATCTCTATAGTCGATCTTCTAATAAACAAAGGAGAGGGACAACTCTCTACAATATCAGCAAGGGAATCCTCAGGGGATTTTGCAAACTCTGTTCGCGAAGCTCTAGTAGATTGGGAAGGTTATGAAGAAGAGAACCTAGAATACAAAGCCCGCATAGAAGAAATAGAATACGAAGAAGAAATTCCAATAGGAGAAAGGTTAAATGTGAGAATAAAGATGAGGAATATGAATGACTTCATATGGTTTACAGATAAAGACCCAATATATGTGTCTGTAAAGGATGGAGAAGAAAGTGAATTTGCCATTAACCAAGAGTGGGATAGCTTCACCAAACCTGCTAGTATATCTGACAAGAATATTCTTCCAGGAGAAACCGTAGAAGTAGAATTTAATCTCGAAGCCAGAGTCCTCCTAGGAGAAGCAGTCGAGTCCTTTGAAATTCTCAAATTCGAAGGTCAACCATTTGAAAACTCTGACTTTGAAGTTAAGTTCAATATTACAAAGGGAGACAAACAGCTCGTAGAGGTTGATTCTGTAAGGTACGGCTTTGTTAATATTCGAGATTGTAGATGGTATAGTTGTGAGATTTTGGATAGTGCTGACAATGGAGCAATATTTATACTAGAAGGTGAAGAATCTGGTTGGTCTAGAATTAGATTTGGTGTAGAGCAATTCGGTTGGGTAAACTCTGCATATCTTAAGAAGATCTAGTGCAAGTTTCAGCCTATTTTGAAACAGTTTTTGTTTAAGTTAAATTAACTTTTACTTCTTGTGAGTAAGACGGATATTCTAAAAGGATTAAATCCAGAACAGAAAAAAGCAGTGATGTGTACCAGTGGTCCACTCTTAGTTTTTGCTGGAGCAGGATCTGGCAAGACCAGGGTCATAACAAATAGAATAGCCTATTTAATAATGGAGGAAAGTGTTAACCCCTTTAATATACTTGCAGTAACTTTTACAAAGAAAGCAGCTGGAGAGATGCAGGAGAGAGTAGAGGGACTTCTTAGAGAACTGAATTACAATTTAGGTTCTCTCCCGACCATTGGGACTTTCCATTCCATTGGGGCAATGATGCTGAGACAGAATGCACAAGAGTTAGGATTTACAAACAACTTCTCCATTTACGATTCAGATGATTCAGAGAATATGGTAAAGGAGCTTTTACTTGAAAGAGATATAGATATCAAAGAGATTCGACCTAGGTCCATAGCTCACTACATTAGCGCAGCAAAAAACGAAATGATATCTCCAGAGAATTTCAAGTCTCACTACGGAGGTTTTATAGAAGATATTGCTGCAGAGATATATCCTGCATACCAGAAACAACTTAAAGCGCAAAATTCTATGGATTTCGGGGACCTTCTCTATTTAACGGTTAAGCTACTAAATGACAATGAGAAAGTTAGAAAAAAATACCAAGAGAAATTTAAGTACTTATTAATAGATGAATACCAAGATACTAATTTTGCACAATATAAGTTTGCAAAACTACTCTCGGAAAAGCATCAGAATATCTGTGTGGTAGGGGATGATGATCAAGGGATATATGGTTGGAGAGGTGCAAATATTAAAAATATTCAATCATTTGAAAACGATTTTAAAAGTGTCACTGTTGTTAAGTTAGAACAGAATTACAGATCTACTAAGAACGTAATAAAAGCTGCTGTCCAGGTTATCGAGCAGAATAACTCAAGAGTAGATAAAGTTCTTTGGACAGACAACAACGAGGGAGAGACAATAACTGTTTACCAAGCAAGTGACCAAGAGAACGAGGCAGAATATGTAGTTGAACAAATCAGAAACCAAAGACAATTAGGAGTCTCCTTAAAGGACGTTGCAGTTTTGTACAGAACAAACTACCAATCCAGGGCAATTGAAGAGGCTCTGTTGAAGGCAGGCTTACCATATAAACTCGTTGGCGGCTTTAGATTCTATGAAAGAAAAGAAATTAAGGATGTAATTAGTTACCTAAGATTCTGTTTTAACCTTAAAGATGAACTAAGTATAGATAGAATAATAAATACCCCTACGCGAAAGATTGGTCTCAAATCTCTTGCCAATTTACATGAGTTATCTAAGGAAGCAGGTTGTACTTTAGGAGAATTTCTTGTCTCCGCCTATCTTGTTTCAAGTTCTAATACAGGAGAGATTTTAGATAGTAAATTTAGTGATTCCTTATTAAACAGAGTGACCACATTAAAGGATGAATGGGGTAAATACACAAAAGTAATAAATCTGTTTGGAAGGATGTATCTTTTTGCTAAAGGAAAGACCTTATTAGAGTTAATAGACTACATTCTTCAGGAGACAAAATATGTAGAATGGTTTGATGATCGTACAGAACAGGCTGAAATGAAGAAGGAGAATATTGGAGAACTTAAGAGTGTTGCACATTCCTATTCTGAGAAATACGGAGAGAAGAGTTTAGAGATGTTTTTAAATGAGATAAATCTTATCGAGCAAGAGCAGGAAAAGAACCAAGATGGTAGTGGGAATTATGTAAACCTTATGACTTTACACTCCTCTAAAGGTTTAGAGTTTGATTATGTCTTTATGATAGGTATGGAGGAAGGATTATTGCCACACTCAAGATCATTTATGGAAGAAGATGAAATGGAGGAGGAGAGGAGGCTTTGTTATGTTGGAATTACCAGGGCTAAACAGAAGTTATTTATGACCTTCGCAGAAAGAAGACAGACCAGAGAGGGATATACCTCTCAAATACCATCGAGATTCCTAGGGGAAATACCTCAAGAGATTTGTGATTATTATAGTAACGCGGACTACCATACAGACAGTTACTGAAGCCAGCTCAGTTCACCATAGGTGTTTTTATATCTTCTATGACATGCAGGCCACATTTGATTTGGATTAGCCCCTTCTCTTAATTTCTGTAGCGTCCTTTTAATCTGTGCTTCTCCATCAAAGATATTATCATTGGGATATTGCTTATACCAAAGACAGGGGTTCCATTGGAACAAACCTTTATAGAAAGATTTGTTGCTTTCTGCATTACATCCAGATTCGCAATACATTATAAATTTAAGCCAAGTCTTCTCTTCTGTAGTTGCATTAATACTGTTGTTTATATATGTCTCCCAGTGTCCACAATCATAACCTCTCTGTGGGACAGAATCTGGAAGATCCTGGGGTCCCCTTATTACTATAATCTGTGGCCTTGGCTCTCTCTCGATTGTCTCGTCAACAATCTCTTCTGCAATAAGCATATCTCCCTTGTAAGTCCTTTTAATTCTCTGAGACATAACTCCCAGGACACCTTCCTGTTCGATAATCTCTTGTGCAAGACTTCTACATAGTATCTCTCCATTTAAGATTGTTTTGTAGGGGATTTCTAAAAGGATTTCATCTATTGTTGTCTTATATGTGTAGACTTGTATGTATGCACCGTCATATAGATGAGAGATGGGAGAAGTGGAAACAATTCTATTTCTGTTGCTAACAGAATAACCAGAATCTATTAAGGCTGTTACTGGAGACTGGGAGCGAGAAAAGAATTTTTTTATCTCTCCATCATAATTAACAGTGACAAACTTTATACTGTTGTCTCCCAGGGCTTCCTCGGAACTAACGCCATATACCTTGTAGACCTTCTCCGGTAATTCTACATAAGCATAACTCTCTGGGTGTAAGTTGTATAAACCGAAGAGAATAAGTATAAAGATTTTTAGTACTAATAGTCCCCTTAAAATGGGCCTTGTTTTCATAAGTAGGATATTCTATCACATATACAAAATTTGTTGACATAGATTGCCTACACGAATATATTAAAGTAGTATTAGGCAAATACTGAATATGAAAAACAATATAAAAAAATACATCCCCTGGATAATACTAGTTCTCCTAGTCGCCTCTCTTGGTACTTGGTACTACCTAAGTAGGAGAGTAAGCGAGGAGCAGTTATCTCAGTACGAATCCAAAATAGGAGAGGCTTTAGATTATGAGGAGTCTAGAGATTTCTCTATGGCTATGAAAAGATATTATGAAGCTGCTGAGATCGTTCCTAAGAGGGTGGAGGCCTATGATGGAATAATCTCTGTCCTTATTGAGAAAGATAAGCTAGATGATGCAGAGGAAGTTATTAAGCAGTCAGCCAAACCCCTGAGCAATGATGACAGGTCCAGTCTTTATAAGAAAGTAGGAGATGAATACTATTCAAGGAAGCTCTTTGACAAGGCCTATGAGATGTACGATGCAGGTTCTTTCTTGGGAGTTAGTAACCCTGGATTGGAACTAATGCTAGGGAAAACATATCTGAATCTAGGAGAGGTTAGTGATGCTCGAGGTAAGCTCAGTCAATCTGGGTATATAGGTAAAGAGTTAGAAGAGGCCAATCTCCTCTTAGCATACATAGATGCTATAGATAACACAGATAAAGCAAAGAGTACCCTTAACTCATTAACTAATTCAGATGAGATGGAAATCTATTATGAGGAATTTAGAGAGACATTAGAGGATTTAGATGATGACAAGAAATTTAATGCAACAAAACTTGCCAGAGTTTATATAAACAATGGTTACCCATACTTGGCAATTCTAGTTTTAGAACCCCAAAGGGAGGAAATAGGGGAATATTTAGAGGGTTTATACTTTTTAGGTAGAGCATATTATGATTATGGAGATTATTCCAAGTCTATAGAGACACTAGACGGAGCACTTACACTAGGGGGAATGGAAGGAGAAATTTTCTGGGTAAAGGGTAGGGCATATGCTTTCACAAATAATTTGGAGAATGCAATTAATAGTTATGACTCTGCAGTAGGATACTATTCGGGAGAAAGCTCAGCTGCTCTTGTTGAGGAATATTTTAATTTCCTTGTAGAGAATAACCAACTATTAAAGGCAGAAGGGTTAGTAAAAAGTTTACTTATCGCATTTCCAGATGAGGTGTACTTAAACCTGTTGGCGGTGGAACTCAATTATATTCTTGACGAGGGAGCTAAAGTAGAATTCTATCTTGATAACCTAGAAGAACTGAGAGAAGAGGTTACATTTGTAAGAAATGACGAGAAGGATTTCCTAAGATGGAGAATAGCAACACTAATAGATAGATATGAGAGGAGTGTGGGGGATGATTCAGAAGGAGGGGAAATGGTCGATATAGAGAGATATATGGACGAACTTTTCGAATTAGATAGGTATAGTCCTTACTACAGATATTTCTTAGGGAAGATACAAATTATAGAAGGAGAAGAGGAAATGGCAATTCAATCTTTAGAACAAGCGATAGAATATGACTTAGATTATTCCGTCACGGATGACTCTCTAAAATTGTTGTCTTCTCTTAGATAGTTCTGCTATAATCGCAACTGCGAAGGTTTCAATTCCCCTTCTCGTGTTAATAAATTTTAGGTAAATATTATGGATAAGAGTACATACAACGTAAAAATGCCTTTAGACAAGGTCAGAAATATAGGGATTATTGCCCATATTGATGCTGGTAAAACAACCACAACTGAGAGATTACTTTACTTTACTGGTCAAGTACATAAGATTGGAGAAGTGCACGAAGGTGCTGCTACTACCGACTTTATGGAACAAGAGCAGGAGAGAGGTATAACAATCATGTCCGCTGCAGTTACATGCTTCTGGGATTATGATGATGAAAGATACAGAATCAACATCATAGATACTCCAGGACACGTAGACTTTACTGCAGAAGTAGAGAGATCTCTTAGAGTTTTAGACGGTGCAGTTGTAATCTTTGACGGAAGAAAAGGAGTAGAACCACAATCTGAAACTGTTTGGAGACAAGCAAATAAGTATGGCGTTCCTAGAATCTGTTTTATGAATAAGATCAATCTTATTGGTGGAGACTTCGAGAAGAGCTTTGCAACAATAAAGAATAGGTTAAGTAAAAATGCTGTTGCTGTAACATTCCCAATAGGAAAAGAGCAGGAACTTCATGGTTATGTAGATCTTGTTAAGATGCAGGCATATGAATATAAGAGTATTAACACACCAGACTTAATAGAAATAGATATCCCTGAGGATATTAAAGGCACAGTAGAAGAACTCAGAAAAGAACTAGTAGAGGTTCTCGCAGAGCAAGAGGATTCCCTAATGGAGAAATATTTTGCAGGAGAAGAACTTCCTGTCCAAGAGCTTTATGATGCTCTAAGAAAAGGAACACTTGCAGGAGAAATATTCCCTGTATTAGGAGGAGACTCAAGAACAGCAATGGCAAAGACATTGCTAGACTATATAACAATGTGTCTTCCATCCCCAGTAGATGTCCCTGCTATTAAGGGTATTGATCCAAAGTCACATGAGCCAATGGTAAGAAAAGCAGAGGAATCTGAACCTTTCTCCGCATTGGTCTTTAAGATTGTAAATGACCCACACATTGGAAACCTATCATACTTCAGAGTTTACTCTGGAAAGATAGAGTCCGGTTCCTATGTTTTAAATTCCACAAAAGGGATAAAAGAGAGGGTTAGTAGATTAATCTTAATGCATGCAGATGATAGGGAAGAAGTAGACGCCCTAAGGGTTGGAGATATTGGAGCAATAGTCGGACTAAAGGACTCCACAACTGGAGATACCCTATGTGATGAAGATAATCCAATAATACTTGAGAAGATTACATTCGCAGAGCCAGTTGTTTCTCAGGCTATCGAACCTGCAACTAAGTCAGATGAAGAAAAAATGTCAGAAGCGCTTGGAAGACTCGTAAGAGAGGATCCAACTTTCCATGTGAGTACGAATCAGGAAACAGGACAGACAATTATTCAAGGAATGGGTGAATTACACTTAGAGATAATGGTAGACAGAATGAAGAGAGAATTTGGAGTCGTTGCCAATGTAGGTAAGCCACAGGTTGCATATAGAGAAACGATCAAGAGAGTTGTTGAACAAGCAGAAGGTAAATACATTAAGCAATCTGGTGGTAAAGGTCAGTATGGTCACTGTTGGTTAAGATTGGAACCTAATGAGACTGGTAAAGGATTTGAATTTGTAAATGAAATTAAGGGAGGATCTATCCCTAGAGAATATATACCTTCAGTGCAGAAAGGTGTAGAGGAGGCAATGAAGGCAGGTGTTGTAGCTGGATACCCAGTTGTCGACATTAAGGTCGCCCTCTTTGATGGTTCTTACCATGAGGTAGACTCTTCAGAGGCTGCATTCAAAGTCGCAGGATCTATGGCTTTCAAGGATGGTTGTAGAATGGGAGACCCAATACTCTTAGAGCCAGTAATGAAGGTTGAAGTTGAAACACCGGATTCCCACATGGGAGATGTTACAGGTTCCTTAAGTAGTAAGAGAGGACAGATTCAAGGAACTGAGAGTTTAGGAAATAGCATAAGTAAGATTATTGCTCATGTTCCACTTTCCGAACTTTTCGGTTATACTAATGAACTAAGATCTATTACAAGTGGTAGAGGAAGTGCAAACATAGAGCCTGCTCACTACGCTGAAGTACCAAAGAATATTGCAGAAGAAATATCTGGGAAAGGTAATTAATAGATCCTGGTAGATAGAGATAATTGAACAACCTTTGTAATGTCTAATAAAAGCAAAGCTAACAAAGAGAGATTATTAAGAATCAACGAATTTTTCAAAGAAGGGAACTTCCAGGGAGTAGTAGAGGAGATCAAGCACTGGTTTGAGGATATCAGGACAGGAGAAATAGTTTTTGATTTAGAAAATCTCAGAGTTGTTTACAAAAGAGATTCCCAGCAGGCTATCAATACGGCAATCACAGCTAAGGCAGAAGAGAGGGCAAAGGAGATAATTTGTCCAAGAATTCCTAAGTGGATTGGTCCAGATCATCTTACATTTATAGGGATAATAGGAATAGTAATTGTTTCAATAGGTTTTGTTTTAGGATATTTAAACAGATATTATCTGGGATTAGTTCCTCTTGGTTTGATAATTAATTGGTTTGGAGATTCCTTCGACGGGAGTATTGCAAGATACAGGAAAAGAACCCGACCTAATTATGGCTACTATATAGATAAGATAGTAGATGCTGTTGTAATGATAATGTTTGGTCTGGGCTTGGGACTATCTGGTTTCGTGAAGATAGAGATAGCAATTCTCATGACTACTATCTACTTGGCAATGATGATAAACGTTGATTTACTAGTATATGTGAAGGGTGAGGCAAAGAACTCTTTTGGGTGGTTTGGCCCTACAGAGATTAGAATAATAGGGATAATAGTTTCTGTTGTAATGTTCTTTATTCCAGTTAAATCTTACGACATCTATGGATATTTGGTCACACAATATGATATAGTTGTCCTCGTCCTTTCTGTTCTAATGTTTCTCATTCTTATATCCGAAATAGTCAAGAATGGAATTCGTTTGAACAATGAGGATACGAAAGACTGGTAAAAATAGTTAAAAACCCTTGCAACTATTACCACTTTTTGATAATATTCAACGCAGATTCTTAAAATTAAGAATCTGTGAAGTAGGAAAATAATATATTTAATTTTTTAACAATATATTCATGGCAGATTTTGAAAGAACAAAGCCACACATGAATATCGGAACCTTAGGTCATATTGATCATGGTAAGACTACATTGGTTCGAGGTATTCTGAACGCTTTCTCTCCGGAGGCAGCAAAAGTAATGATAGACAAACTAGATAAAGATCCAGACTCTAGAGCAAAGTCTATTACAATATCAGTAGCTCACGTTGAGTTTGAAACTGATAGCAGGCACTACGCATTAGTAGATTGCCCAGGTCACAAAGACTATATAAAGAACATGATCACAGGTGCAGCACAGATGGATGGTGCAATTTTAGTTATCTCCTCAAATGATGGTGCTATGCCACAAACAAAGGAGCACTTGTTACTTGCTAAGCAAGTAGGAGTACCTAAGGTTGTAGTATATATCAACAAGTTTGGAGAAGCTGACGAAGAGATCTTAGAGCTTATTAAAGCTGACGTTCAAGATCTTTTGGAGAAATATGGTTTCGATGGAAACGCTCCAATAATCGTCGGAGATGCACTTAAGGCAGAGAAAGGTGAAGAGGAAGGATTAGAGTCTGCAAGAGAGCTATTGAAAGCAGTTGATGAATATATTGATCTTCCTGAGAGAGACATCGAGAAGCCATTCCTTATGCCTATCGAAGATGTATTCTCCATTGAGGGAAGAGGAACTGTTGCAACAGGAAGAATAGAGAGAGGTATTATAAAGGTTGGTGAGAGTGTAGACATTTTAGGAATGGGAAGAAAGCCTCAGACAGTTGCAGTAACAGGAGTAGAGATGTTTAACAAGACATTAAGCGAAGGACAAGCAGGAGATAACGTTGGTATTTTGTTAAGAGGTTTGAAGAGGGCAGATTTGGAAAGAGGTCAGATATTAGCAGCTCCTGGTTCAGTTACAACACATACTGAATTCAAGGCAGAGGTTTACGTCCTAAGTAAGGAAGAAGGTGGAAGACACACTCCTTTCGTAACAGGATATAAGCCACAGTTCTATGTAAGAACTGCAGATGTTACAGGTGAGGTTGTCTTAGAGGAAGGAGTAGAAATGGTTGCTCCTGGAGACAACACCGAGTTTACTGTTAAATTAGTATCTCCAGTCGCAATTGAAAAGGGAGTTACCTTTGCAATTAGAGAAGGAGGACAGACAGTAGGTCACGGAGTTGTAACAGAGGTTATTAAGTAGGTTGAGTATCAGAGGGTAGTTTAAAAGAGCTACCCTCTGAATAGAATAATTTAATTTAGCTCTTTTAAATAGAATGGCAAAAAGTACTGCAAAGATTAGAGTAAAGTTGAAAGGATATGATTCTGTAGTTGTGGATAAATCCGCAAAAAGTATTATAGAAACAGCAATAAGCACAGGTGCTAAGGTTGCTGGACCTATTCCTTTACCAACTAGAAAAAGGAGGGTTGCTGTAAACCGCTCGCCATTTATTTATAAAAGCTCAATTGAACATTTTGAGATAAATACTCATAAAAGAATAATAGATATCATTGATCCTACCCCAAAGACAATAGATGCCCTACAGCATCTACAGATGCCCGCGGGTGTAGATATCGGGATACAGTAATTAGTAATTAATAGATAAATATAATAGATAATGAAGGCTTTAATAGGAATAAAAAAAGGAATGACAAGAGTTTTCAAGGATGACAAAGTCGTTCCTGTAACTATTATAGACACCACCGGGTGTGTTCTTTCACATATAGAACCCGAAGGTTTTGAATTAGGTATTGGTAACAAGAAAAGAAATAACAAAGCAATGCAAGGTAAATACAAGGCATTAGAAGGAGTTCCAGTATTAAGGAAATACTTCAAAGGTGAATATTCTGAAGACTTAAAGCCTGGAGATGAAATAAAAGCCGAAATCTTCTCTGTTGGAGATAAAGTTACAGTAACTGGTATTTCCAAAGGAAAAGGATTCGCTGGAGTAGTTAAGAGATGGGGATTTGCAGGTGGACCTAGAACACACGGACAATCAGACAGATTAAGAGCACCAGGTTCTATCGGTGCAGGAACAGATCCAGGAAGAGTTCTTAAAGGAAAGAAGATGGGTGGAAGAATGGGACAGGACAGAGTCACCTTAAAAGAGAAAGAAATAATGGCAATAGAGGAAGGTTTAGTTTTAATTTCAGGCCCAATCCCAGGTTCTAAGGGAGATATGGTTGCAATATTTGAAGAATAATCATGGCAGAGACAAAGAAAACCACAACAAAAAAGACAGAGAAGAAAACAGAAGTAAAACTTAATCCTTCTGTATGGGAAGTTCCTTACAACGAAGACTTAGTAGCACAAGCTTACTACGTTTATTCAACAAACGAGAGAAAAGGTAGTGCTAAGCAGAAAGGTAGAGGAGAGGTGTCTGGTGGAGGAAAGAAACCATGGAAGCAGAAGGGAACAGGAAGAGCAAGACACGGTTCTATTAGATCTCCTTTGTGGATAGGTGGAGGTGTAACCTTTGCAGATTCAGGGAGAAACTTTAGTAGGAAATTAAACAAGAAGATGGCTAGAAAGGCCACAAGTATAATGCTCTCTGAAAGATTAAGAAATGAAGAATTGGAATTTGTAAAAGTAACTGCAACAACAGCTAAGAAAATTAGAAGCGCTAATGACAAGAGAGTCTTGTTTGTAACCGCAGATGACAACGTTGCATTACTTTTGAGAAATTCTAAGAACTCAGAGGTTAAGAACCCTAACAAATTGAATGCGAAGCATTTGGTTTTAGCAAAGAAAATATTGGTAGATGAGAAAGCAGTTAAAGTTTTAGAAGAGAGATTATCAAATGACAAATAATAAAGAAATTAAAATAGAACCAGTTATAACAGAGAAGACATATGATATGGCAAATGCCTTAAACAAGTATACATTCCTAGTACCTAGGGGTGTTAATAAAATAGAGGCAAGTAAGGTTCTTGAGGAGAAATACAAGGTTAAGGTCGAGAGTATAAACAGTGTTGTAAGGCCAGGAAAATTAAAAAGAGACTGGAAGAGCAATAAGAAGAGAAGAAACTCCGACATGCTTAAAATGGTATTTACCCTTAAGAAGGGAGATAAAATAGATGAATTTTTGAAGAGTTAAAATGGCAGTAAGAAATTTTAAACCCACAACTTCGACAAGAAGAAATACAAAATTGGAAGATAGATCAAAGCTAGAAAAGAGCTCTGGTCCAAGAAAGTTAAGTATTGCTAAGAAGCAGAAATCTGGTAGAAACAACCAAGGAAGGATTACAGTTAGACACCGAGGTGGTGGTTTTAAGAGAAGAATTAGACAAGTAGACTTTAAGAGAGAGAAGTATGATATTCCAGCAAAGGTGCTTGGATTCTACTTTGATCCTAATAGAACAGCACATTTGGCACTTTTACAGTATGCAGATGGAGAGAAAAGATATATAATCGCTCCTCGAGGAGTTAAAGTTGGAGACAACTTAGTCTCAGGAGAGAAAGTAGATGTCCTTCCTGGAAACTCAATGATGGTAAAGAATATTCCTTCGGGAACAGAAGTTCACTGTGTTGAGAATGTCCCTGGAAAAGGTGCAGTATATGCTAGATCCGCAGGACAAGTAATAATTGTTCAGGGACCTGATCCTTCTGGGAAATTTGTACAGATAAAGATGCCTTCAGGAGAAATCAGATTGGTATACGCAGATTGCATGGCAACAATAGGTCAGGTAGGGAATGAAGACAAATTGAATGTCAAATTAGGAAAAGCAGGAAGAAGTAGAAACTTAGGAAAGAGACCAGAAGTAAGAGGTATGGCTATGCATGCAGTTGAACATCCACACGGTGGTGGAGAAGGTAAAGGACAAATCGGTGGACAGGCTAAAGATATATGGGGTAACAGAATAGGAACAAGAACCAGAAAGAACAAGAAAACAGATAAGTTCATAATTAAAAGAAGAAGGACTAAACAAAGGCCTTATTCTAAGAAATAAATTATTGATTAAATATTATGTCTAGATCATTAAAGAAAGGACCATACACAGACGAAAAGTTGATGCTGAAAGTACAGAAGGCAAGGGCAAGTGGAGATGTCTCTCCTATAAAAACATGGGCAAGAGAATCCACAATAACACCAGAAATGGTTGGAATGAAGTTCCTTGTTCACAATGGTAAAAAACATGAAGAAGTATTAGTAATAGAGTCAATGATAGGACATAAATTAGGAGAATTTGCTCAAACAAGAAAGTTTAAAGGACATGCTAAGAAAGGTAAGCTCTCTAAGGTATACGGTAGTACAGGTAGATTTGAAGAAGAATAAAAATATATACAAAAATTATGGAAGATAAAATAGTAAAAGTAAAAGTAAAAG
>Ga0334893_1001543_pt1 | contig 21430 bp, 19 predicted proteins | sample GraSluR3_MG_5_FD_207218 | JGI IMG/M metagenome (GOLD analysis project Ga0334893, IMG submission 207218) | Sludge microbial communities from methane-producing bioreactor in Wageningen University, Netherlands - Granular Sludge_09_05-R3 | ecosystem: Engineered > Bioreactor > Anaerobic >...
TCAGGGTTCCCCAAGTTCTTTTTTTAACTGGACGTGCTCCTCCAGCAGCTCCGCCACGACTTCGTTCTTCCTCTGCAGCTTGGCCTGAAGCTCGGCGATCTTCCGCTCGGCAGCGGCTTCCTGCCGGCGCTGGTTGGCTTGGTTCGGCCGCCGCTCGAAGGCCTGCGCAGCGTTCTCGAAGAGCTGTTTCTGCCAGTTGTAGTACTGCGTGGCATGGATGCCCAGTTCGTCGCACAAGTCGGAGACCGGGACCCCCTCCAAAAGGTGCCGCCGCACAATCGCCACCTTCTGTTCAGCCGTAAAATGCTTTCGCTTCGACATCGAGCTTCTCCTGTCGGGATGTGCTAAACTCTAGCACATACGCAAAGCTCAACGTCCTTCGGGAGCAAAACAAGGGGACCTCGCGCGCCAAGGCACGGCATAGATCGACGGCAGCGTCGTACAGAGAGAGCTTGTGGACCGCCGCCCAGAGTTCCAGTTGGTTGCCGCGACTGTGGCACTTGTGGCAGTAGTAGCGTCCGTTGGCCAAGTTGACCGAAAGGGTTCGACTGCCGGACATCTGGGGACATCTGGGGACATCTGGGGTCAGAGCGCCGTTAGTCAATAGCAGCGCTCGCCTAATGATTAACGCCGGCCTGACCCCATTCGTCGCCCCGTTCGAGCAACGATCGGCGGCGGGTGGCACTGCTGGCTTGTCCAGCAGTGCGCACCTGCGCCAGACTTTCCGAGATTCACAGCCGCGTCCGCCCTTGCCGCATGTGTGCCACTGGCTTTGCCAGTGCGGAGGGCGCGTGGGCGCTGCGTCGTCGAGATGGCGGACCTGGGGCATCGTACACGGCGGAGAGGACGTTCCTTGGGCGGAGCCTGAGCAAGGGCACTGGCCGAGCCAGTGGCACGCGTCGACGGTGCCACGCCGCCGCTGCCAAGCGGGAGCTTGGGTACGAGACCGAAGGCAAAGTTGCCTGCTGTGGGAAATACGCGGCAGCCGTCGAGAACGCGAGCGAGGCTGTGCGGAGGCACGCCGGGCGCCGGGCGAAACAGGCGGGGCCCGGGTGGGAACTAAGGGGTATGGTTCGTGTCAAGGTCCGGGGCGAAACGACGGCGAAATGGTTCCCGAAACGAATGGCACGGCTGCTGGCGGGGGTCGCGCGGGCCATTTTCCGCCGCCCGCTTGACACAAGCCGCCGAATCGCCGGAGAATACGCCACTTTGGGAGACTGTCGGAATCACGGTCGGAGGCTCTTCCATGACGACCCATCATCGAACGTTGCGAGGGATCAGCCGCCGCGCGATGCTGCGAATGGCCGGGGCCGACGCGCTGGGGCTTGCCGTGGCCAACTGGCTGCTGGTCGGCCCGTTGCGCGCGGCGGGCCAGCCGGCGAGCGAGGCGATGGCCCCGCTGAACCGGTTCCCTCGCATGACGCAGGAGTATTTCGTCGGCCGGGTACGGCAGGCCGAGCAGGCGGCCAACCGGGCGCGGGCCGCCCTGAACACGAAGGCCGACGCCGAGGCGTACGTCCGCAGCGTGCGGGAGAGGATCCGCGAGAGCTTCGGCCCCCTGCCCGACAAGACGCCGTTGAATCCGCGCATTACCGGCGTGGTCGACCGCGACGTCTACAAGATCGAGAAGGTGATCTTCGAGAGCCGGCCCGAGTTTCTCGTGACGGCGAATCTCTACGTGCCCAAGGGGCGGTCGTTTCCCCTGCCGGGCGTGGTGGGCACGTGCGGCCATTCGGCCAACGGCAAGTGCGCCGAAGCCTACCAGGCGTTCGCCCAGGGACTGGCGAGGATGGGCTACGTCGTGCTGATCTTCGACCCGATCGGCCAGGGCGAGCGCCTCCAATATCCCGACGAGAACCTCAAGTCGCGAATCGGCGTGGGGGTGCGGGAACACCTCTACGCGGGCAACCAACAGTCGCTGGTGGGCGAGTTCCTGGGCACCTGGCGGGCCTGGGACGGCATGCGCGCGCTCGATTATCTGCTTACCCGCGAAGAAGTCGACCCGAACCACGTGGGGGTGACGGGCAATTCGGGCGGTGGAACCATGACCACGTGGCTTTGCGGCGTCGAGCAGCGTTGGACCATGGCCGCCCCGTCGTGCTTCGTGACGACCTTCCGCCGGAACATGGAGAACGAGCTTCCCGCCGACACCGAGCAGTGCCCGCCCCAGGCCCTGGCGCTCGGGCTCGACCACAGCGACTTCCTGGCCGCTTTGGCGCCCAAGCCGATCATCCTTCTCGGCAAGGAAAAAGACTACTTCGACGCCCGGGGTTTCGAAGAAGCGTACGATCGGCTGAAGCGTCTCTACGGGCTTCTGGGGGCCGAAGAGAACGTTGCGATGTTCATCGGTCCCACCTATCACGGATACACCCAGGAGAACCGCGAGGCCATGTACCGGTGGTTCAACCGGGTGACGGGCGTCTCCGACGCTCAGACCGAGCCCGAGCTGGTCATCGAGAAGGATGCGACCCTCTGGTGCACGCCGAAGGGGCAGGTGGCCGAACTCGGATCGCGCACCGTGTTCTCGTTCACCCGGGCGAAATCCGAAGTGCTGGCCGAAAAGCGAAAGCCCCTCGAGGGGGCCGCGCTGGCCGAGACGGTGCGCGACGTGCTCAGGCTGCCCGAGCGAAGGGGTGTGCCCGAGTATCGCATTCTGCGGCCGTTGCGTTCCCGCAAGTATCCCAAGCCGCGTTTCGCGACCTATGCCGTCGAGACGGAGCCGGGCGTTCAGGCGGTGGTCTATCGGCTCTGCGACGAGCCGCTGTATTCGCGCCCGCCGCGAGGATTCGATCGGGCCGTGCTCTACGTGTCGCACCATTCGAGCGATGCCGAGCTGCGCGAGGAGCCGCTGATTGGCGAACTCATCGAGGCCGAGCCCGAATCGGCCTTCTTCACCTGCGACGTGCGCGGCATCGGCGAGTCGCAGCCGAACACCTGCGGCGAGAATACGTTCCTGCAGGCGTACGGGAACGACTTCTTCTACGCGATTCACGCCATGATGCTCGACTACCCCTACGTCGGCCAGAAGACCCACGACGTGCTCGCGGTGCTCGATTGGCTCGAGGGATGCGGGCACCGGGAGATCCACCTGGCGGGCAAGGGTTGGGGGGCGATTCCGGCGGCCTTGGCCGCGGTGCTCTCCGAGGCGGTCGTGCAGGTGACGCTCAAGAACGCCCTGACGTCGTACCGCGAAATCGCCGAGTCGGAAGATTACGGCTGGCCGCTGTCGTGTCTGGTGCCCGACGTGCTCGAGAAGTTCGACCTGCCCGACTGCTACCGGGCGCTGGAGACGAAGCGCCTGCGTCAGATCGACCCGTGGGGGGCCCATCCGGCAACGTGACGCGGTTTTTCGGCACCGCGATCGGCGGCCCGGGGCGCATGGGGTCGACGCGAACCAGCGGCCCGCGTCAGGGCGATGCCGGATGCTTGTCGCGGTTTTCGTTGACCACGATGATCGGCACGGCGATCGCCGCGGCGATCGCCGTGTACGTGATGAGGTAGTGCTCGGAGATCCAGCTGTAAATGGCTCCCTGGCGGTTGACCACCGGATTGAGTCGCCCGCGAACCGCGGGGCCGTTGGCGACGATCAGCACGCCGTCGCGGGCCGACGGGGGCGCGGTACGGGGAGCCCAAAGGCGATAGTGGCGCACGGTTCCGGCGGCCTCCAGTCCGTAGAGACCTCCCCGGAGGCCGTGGAAGGCGAATCGACCCCGGGCGTCGGTTGTGGTCGTCGCGACCGGACCGGCTTCCTCGAAGAGCGTGACCGGGGTGCCGACCACGGTGGCCCCCTGGGGATCGAGCACCTGCCCGCCGAACGTCTCATGCGAGTCGAGGGCCACGTCGAGCACTTCAGGCATGCGTCCTGGCGGCACGGGTTGCTGCGCCGGCAGTTGGGCCGCGAGAAGCACCGACTGGGGTAGGACCAGACCAGAGCAGCACAAGGTCAAGACTACGCATTTCAGGGGCGTCGGCACCCTCATGTTCGCTCCTCCGCACAGAAAAGGGCCTATAGTCGTTGCTATCGGCCCCGGCGGATGGATTTCTTGACCTCCGCATTCGAACGAAGCGATTTGGGACGGATCGCCGTGTCGCCTCGCGACCGTGCGCCGGTTGCGCCGAAGAGTCAGATTCCACGGAGCAGGCTCGGCGGATCGGCTGGAGGCGGAAAAGGCGCCGGCTGAGTGAGCGGTGTGGCCTCGGCAGGAGGAGCGGGCGCCTCGGTCGTTGCCTCGGGTCCGGGCATCGGCTGGGTCGGGTCGGCGGGCGAACTTCTGGATTGCTGCCCGTCTTGGGAAGGCGATGCCCCTTCTGAAGATGTGTCCCGAGGCTTGCTATTGGCGGGGGGCTTCGCTGGTGGCGTTTCGTTGGCGTGCCCGGCCGCGACGACCTTTGCCGCGGGCGGCTTCTCGGCCGTTTCGGCCTCCGGCGGCGAATCGGGAGGGTCGGCATTCGTGGCCAACTCGGTGCCGTCGCTCTCGCGGAAGTAGGCTTCGTCGGCGACCGAGACGGGATCGTCATCATCGCCGCGGAGATCGGCCAAGGGGATCTTCAGCCGATTGCCGGCGAACTCGGTGCCTTCGTAGATGGTGCCTCGCTGGAACGGCCCGGCGCCGAAGACCCAAAGCGCCTTGGCTGAGCTTTCGACGGGGATCGCTCCCGACTGCCACACGCGACGACCCGTTTCGCGATTGTAAGCGAAAACCGATAGCTTGGTCACGGCCCGCTGGTTGGTGCGCTTGACCAAGGTCATCTCGGGAATGCTCGTGGGAATTCCCACCCCCGGGGTGGGGAGGCCTGCCGGGATGTCGACCCCCGGCACCCCGAAGGACACGTCGTGCCGGTCGGTGCCGACGGCGCCGGCCCGAACCTCGACAACGTAGTCGGCGTCGTTCTTCGCGTCTTTGAGGATGCATCGACTGGCCAACAAATGCTGCCGCAGCGCGCTGACCAGATAGGCTTCGTCGGTAACCCCCTTCAGCGGGGCCGAATCGAGGTAGACCGATTTGCCGGCCAGCACGCGGAAGTCGATATGGCTGACGGCACGGTCCATGGCGTCGGTGATCAGCAGTTGCTCGGTCGCCGACCGTCGCGTGTCCGTCCAATTCGTCGTGCCGCATCCTGCCAGGGCACCGCCCAGCAGGAATGCCGCCAGCCATCCATATCGCATGGTCTGCTGCGATTCGCGAAGGAACCGTCCAGGAGTGTCGGTCGCTCCCACCGCAGGGACGCGGCCGAGGTTGGTGGGCCGCGGATTATAGCCAAACCAAGCCGTCGCCCAGAAGGGCGATTTGCGGAAGAACGGGGGCCGGCCTTTTGGGGCCCGCTCGGCTCGAAATCGTCAACCCGCTCGACTCCTCCCGTCGGTCTCAGCAATGGCCCCCCTCGGACGGAGAATGGGAGACGAGAGGCCCTGTTGGACCAGGGCAAGCTGATCACCTGGAGCGACTACCGGAGGGAAGACGGAGACCTGTGCTTTGCCAGATGTCGCCCGATGGCCGGCACGGTGAACGACCGGGCCCCGGCTGTCTATCAACCGGAGTTGATGTTCTCGCAACGCTTCTTTCTGGTCAAGGGCCTCCTGGCGATCTGCGACCGCCAGGCGAAGACGATTCGTTCGCTGCCTGGCACCGACACCCCCGACTTGGTGCTGGAGCTCCCCGCCGGAAAGACGATCATGTTCGCCCGCTCGACGGCGTACGAACTGGAGGGGCTCGAACATGTCCGCTCGGTCGTGGTGCCGCCCGAGGTCGCCGAGGTCTTCGTGAAGGGCGAGCGGACGTTCCGGTACGACCTGTACCGCATCCCGTCGAACGAACGCCGGGGGGGATGTTGAGCCCATACGGGCACGCCGTGAGAAAGCGCGTTCTGTGTGTGGTGGCGATCGAAAAAACGCAGGCCCCGTGCCAAGTTTGCCTTGGCAGGGGCCCGGTTGATCAGCCCGCAATCATCCGACGCTGATTCGCCAGGACAAGCCCGGTATTGGTTCGGCCGGCCCGACGACATCGACACCGAGAACGCTCAATAGTCACTGACGACCACTCCGTCGGCCATTCGGGCGATGGCCAAGCGTGTCGCGTAGGCGGTCGTCTCGCTGATGAAACGCACCGAGCCGTCGGCCTTGGCGACCTGGCAGCCGCCGGGATGCAGGCTGCCGGGACGTCCCCAGTAGGCAACCCTCCCCCGGTCAACGAGGGCGCAGGGATCGGCGTGCCACGAGCAGCAGGGCCAGTAGTTGATCCCCCAGTCTGCGTTCAACCCCAGGATGGGGTTGCACGCACCGGTGCCGGAGCGCCAACCGATGTCCACCCCCGCGGCCGTCCAGTTGCTGTATCCCCAGGGCGCGGTGTAACCGTCCTTGACGTCCAAGGTAGTCTCAGCGAGCATAACGGTATTGCTCGTGCCGTCGAGGACGTCGCGGATGCGGCAAACCGACTCGACGCCAAACATGTAACGCGTGGTTATCGAGCGATTCGACCACAGAGTGCACCCGGAGGTCTCCAGATGCGCGTTGAAGTCGTAGCTCGTCTTGGCGCCCTGTTCGGAGGAGTTGGCCGGGTCGATCTGGTAGGCGGTGCTTGTGGTTGTGATCTTCGGGTTGCCGGGGTCGCTCGGGCAGAGAAACGCACTGAGCGATTGGGAGACGACCAGGTGGTTACCGCTGGTCGTCGGCGAGCCGGTAATGCCGGTCCCTCCCCGATCATATGCCCCCGAAGCCTGGCTGTAGTCGAAATTGTCGTACAGTGGGCTCTGCTCAATGTACGGCAAAACGCCCACCCACCCACGATGGTTTTTAATCTGTCCCGGACCCGGCATGGCGCTACCCGAAGTGCACGAGCCCTTCATCGAGGTGGAGTAGGGGAACGCCTTGTACGAGTCGTGATAGTTGTGCAGTCCCAAGGCAAGCTGCTTGAGATTGTTGCTGCACTGGCTTCGCCGAGCCGCTTCGCGAGCGGCCTGCACGGCGGGCAACAGCAGAGCGATCAAGATGCCGATGATCGCGATCACTACCAGCAGTTCCACCAAGGTAAACCCTGGGGGAAGCGTCTTCCGATCCTGCACGGGATTCTTCCGGTGCATCGTCTCATCCCTTCTTGATGAAGTAACGTGGGAAAAGAAAGCCTCAGCGACTCCGGAGTCGGACTCGACCAGCCCCGCGCCGACAAGCGGGCGACATTGCCAAATTCACCAGAAACGAGTTGCACGGCCCTGGCCCGGCTGATGCGGCGCGCCGGGCCCCAGTGCCCGAAAAGGTCTACGGTTCACGTTGAGCTTTACTCTTGGGTCCGTTGCTCGGGAGGCAGGCCCGCGTCGGCGCCCGTCTCTTCGAGTTGGCGTACGTCATCGTCGGCCTGGGCCTCTTGGACTCGAACACCCTCGGGCGACGGGGCCGGCTCAACGCGATCGCTTCCGCCGCTACAGCCGATCAAGGCGACACCGGTAACCATCGCTGCCAGTTGCCCTTTGAAACCTCGAAGCATCATTGCGCATCTCCTAAGATACTCAGTAGTAGGTTCCCGACAGATTACGCCAAAGAAGTCGCTCGAGAGGAGAGGCACCCACGGCCTACCTATCGGACAACCAGGGCCATCCGAAAGACCTCCCCGCTCCGCACCCCAACTCTCTCCAAGAGCAGGGATCAGTATAGCAGTCCGTGACCGCAACGCAATAGTTTTGCAGGATTCTTTTCGGTCTCGGTGAAATATTGTCGATGCAGTCCTGTTGGCTAGAATGGACTCGCCCGCCAGGAGGTCAAGGCTGCCACGTCTGCTGCACGCCTCGTCAGAGGGGTAGTAACGCGACTCGAGACTCATGCCTCCCTGCGGCTTGTCTTTGGGGCGCGACTTGTTTCTACTTCGCTATTGAGCCTCCCGAAATGATGAGCCGATGATCATGCGAGAGCTTCGAGCGGCGTCGAAACGGCGAATACTCGTTGCGTTTCTCTTGGTTTTGATGATGGGCTGTTCCCCGTCACGGCGAGAGGAAACAGCGACTGGGGCCGCTGCCAGCCGAGGCCATGCTCGAATCGCGCTCGACGTGGCCGATGCGAACCCGGCTCGCGTGGACATTATTTACCCACCCGATGGAGCGGTGTTTCCGCCGGAGATCGCCGCCCCCACGTTTCGGTGGGAAGACCGCCACGCGGACCCGGATGCTTGGCTTGTCGCCTTCCGGTTCTTCGACAGGGCGGACTACCTGGAATACCGCAGCCAGAGCGCGACTTGGACCGTCCCCGATGAGGTATGGGAGACCGTCAAGGAGCGCTCGCGCGAGCAGGAAGTGGAAGTGGCCATCTCGGGCATTCGAGAGGCCGGCGGGCAAACGGTGGTCTCTCGCGGTTGCGTCACGATCAGCACGTCGCGCCACGCGGTGGGGGCGCCCGTGTTCTTCCGCGAGGTGAACCTGCCGTTCATCGAGGCCGTGAAGAATCCGGCGGCCCACATCCGCTGGCGGTTTGGCTCGATTGCGTCGAAACGACCGCCGCCCATCGTGCTCGAGAAGTTGCCGGTGTGCGGCAACTGCCACTCATTCTCGGCCGATGGCTCCCTGCTGGGGATGGACATCGACTACGCCAACGACAAGGGGTCCTACGCCATCGCCGCCGTCGACCGCGAGATCACGCTCGAGAAGGACGCGATCATCACCTGGAGCGACTACCGGCGTGAGGACGGCGATCCGACCTTCGGCCTTCTATCCCAGGTGTCGCCCGACGGGCGCTACGTGGTCAGCACCGTCAAAGACCGATCGGTGTTCGTGGCGACCGACGATCTGGCGTTCAGCCAGTTGTTCTTTCCGTTCAAGGGCATCCTCGCGGTCTACGACCGGCAGACCGGAGCGTTCGAGGCTCTGCCGGGGGCGGACGACCCGCGATTCGTCCAAAGCAACGCGAACTGGAGCCCCGACGGAACGTCGATCGTGTTCGCGCGGAGCGAGGCCTACGACTTGAAGAAGCTGCTCGATAAGAGCAAGGTGCTGCTTTCGCCCGAGGAATGCGAGGAGTTTTTGAAGGGGGGGCGGCGCTTCCGGTACGATTTGTACCGCATCCCGTTCAACGAAGGCCGGGGCGGCAAGGCAGAACCGATCGAGGGGGCGTCGAACAACGGCATGAGCAATTACTTTCCCCGGTTCTCGCCCGACGGCAGGTGGATCGTCTTCTGCAAGGCCGACAGCTTCATGCTCTTGCAGCCCGACAGCGAGCTTTACATCATTCCGGCCGAAGGGGGCGAAGCCCGCCGCATGCGGTGCAACACGTCGCGCATGAACTCGTGGCACAGTTGGTCGCCCAACGGGAAGTGGCTGGTGTTCTCGTCCAAGATGTACTCGCCGTATACCCAGCTTTTCTTGACGCACGTCGACGACGCGGGGCGAAGCACGCCGCCTGTGGTGCTGGCGAACTTCACCGAGCCGGAGCGCGCGGCCAACATCCCCGAGTTCGTCAACGTGGCGCCTGACGCGATCGGCGCCATCGCGGCCGCGTTTCTCGACGAGGAGAGTTACTATCGCGCTGCGGCGGAGTATGTCAAGCAGGGTGATTCGGTCGGTGCTATCCCTCTATGCGAGAAGGCGATCGAGTTGAACCCAAAACACGTTCCCTCCCGATTTTGCCTGGCGGCGATCCTGACGGAATTGGGAAGGATGAATGAGGCAAGGGCTCACTTGCTCGAGATCGTCGAGCACGATCCCGGTTTTTTCGCGGCGCACGTCAACCTTGGCTTGATCCTCGTCGAGGCGGGCGAGATGGACGAGGGCGAAAAGCACTTGGCCGAGGCGGTTCGACTGGAGCCCGAGGATTCGATTGCCAACTACTACTACGCCTACGTCCTGCACCGCCGGGACAAGCTGCCGGAAGCGGCCACCCACTACTCCCGCGCGGTCGCAAGCGACCCGAATTCGGTGCGGGCGTTATTGGGTCTATCCGCGATGCACGTTACACCCGACCTGGTCGAATGGTATGATCCTGAGAAGGCGATCCCCCTCGCCGAGAGGGCGTGCGAGTTGACCGAGCGCCGGCTGCCCGACGCCCTGCAGATGCTCGGTATGGCTTACGCCCTGGCCGGACGCTACGGCGACGCGCTGCGCGCGGCCGACGAGGCGATCGGCATCGCCCGGGCGGCGGGCGACACGCGGTTCGTCCGCCAGATCGAGCAGGATCGGGCCGCGTACGAGCAGGCGGCTGCGCGAGCCGAGGCGGGCGCGCCGTGAGCGGGCCGCGCCCCGGCCGACGCCGGGGGCGTGAGCCATGGCCGCCAAATGGGCTCGCGCTGGCCGGGCAGAGGTCGTTCCATGGCACTGCTTCCGGCGGACGAGCCCGTCTTCCGCGGCGTCGCTAGCGCGATTCGAGTTCGAGATCGACGGTGTTCTTGCCGGCCGTCACCTCGGCCGTCAGGATCGTGTCCTTGTTGTATTTGGCGGGGATGGTCTCCTGGATCTTTCGGGCGTCGGGGTCCGATTCGTCCTCGATCGGCGTCGTGACGTAAACCCTGTGGCTGCCGACCTTCGCGCCCTTGGTTCGGCCGATGTAGATCAGTTCGTACCTTCCTTCCGCATCGGTGATTCCGTGCGATGCCCTGCCTTCGCTGGGGGCAAAACTGACCTGCACGCCCGCAAGCGGAGCGCCGTCCATGGTTACCACGCCCGAGACCTGTCCCAGGTCGGGCTGGTCGGCTGACCGCGATCGGCACGCGCCGGTCGAAACCAATGCAAGCACGAAGACGATGCCAGTTCGTTTGACGGACGAATTCATTCCGATTTCCCTACGTTGGTGAGAGTGATCGTTCCGTCGCGATACAGCGACGAAGTGTCCCAAAGAAGGCCCTCGGGCGGTTCGGGCAACACGACCTCATCGAACCGGGCGCCGGCGTGAGCCATTCCGCCGATGAGAGGGAACCTCTTGCCGGCTTCCAGAGCGACGCGTTCGCCGGCCACCCAGAGAAGCGTCCCGTCGAGCGTGGCGCCGACTCCCTCGGCAAAGGACAGCGACGCGCGGTCGTGAACCGCCAACACTCCCTTTCCCATCGAGAGGCGGCCGCCGACCTCGACGCCGCCCGGCCCGCGGACCTCGAGCCTGTGGCCGTTCAACGCGAAGGGGCCGCCCAGGGTCAGGCTGGCACCGCTCTCGGCGCGCAGGTCGGTATCGCAGGCAAGCTCGATCGCCACGCGAAGATGGTGATCGCCGCGTTCCACGGCGAGCACGCCGGCGCCTTCCGTGGCGGCGATGGTCAGACGGCCGGGCCCTTCGATCGTGTAGGCGGCGTCGCCGCGGAATCGAATGCCTTTGATCGTGAACGATTCGGACGCGACCACCGTGGAATCGGCGACCGCCGCACTGCCGAACACCGCCACCTCGTCGGCCCCGTCGGCGCGCCCCCAGTAGTACCAGTTCGTGGGCACGAACCACTCGCCCGATCCCGGCGCGGTCCAAGTGCAATGTCCCTTGGGTGGTTGGGCCACGCGCAGCTCGGTCGGCAGCGAGCTTTCCGGCGCCTCGAGCAGGGAGGCCCGGACCTCCGAGGGAACGCTCGACGCACGCGTCACCGCGTCGATGAAATTGCCGGCCGCGTCGAAACGCAGGACGCGGCCCGACCGCTCCCGGATATACACGTCGGAGTCGGCGGCCTGGGCCAGGGCGACCGGTTCCGTCAGCGGAGCACCGGCGAACGCCGAGCCGAGGGCAAACGGTCCCAGGGGGGCTCTCTTGTGCTGGGTCTGCTCGAAGCGCCAGACCGATTTGCCGTCGGCGACGAGTACGTGGTCGGGCGACAGATTCCGGAAGTCCTCGATCCGATGGAAGGTCATCAGGTTCGTGTCGTGACCTCGCGGGGGCCGGTTCTGGCCGTCGCCCACGTCGATCGCGGTCCGGGCGACGACGGCAAGATCGTCGCCGTCGATGACGAAGTTGAAGTACTGAAACCCCTCGCCGAACGTGCCGTCGTCGAGATTCGGCGAATAGAGAAACAGCTTCTCGACGTTCCAGTGGACCAGATCCCTCGACGAAAGCACCCCGGCCGAGTTGCGGATCATTTCGGGCTTGTCGGCCAGTCCCGGATGGTTGGCCTCCAGGGGCAGGACCGGGTTGCTCAGGACGAAGAACTTGCGCGACACCCGATCGTAGCGAGCGCCGAACTTCTTCTCGCCGCCGGGAAGCGAGGGAAAGGCGTTGGGGGCCGCGCCGTCGAAACGCATTTCACCGGTCGCTTCGTCGACCTGAAGCAGCGCGGTGCGCGGCAGGGCTCGAATCTTCGGCATCAGCACGACGCCCGTTTGCGGCGAGGCCACGGCCTGCGCCTCCGACCATCCCTGCCAGCGCGCTGCGAAGTAGTCTTGCGCGTGACGATCGGGAATCGGCGCGCTGACGTGCCAGGAATCGGCGCGCAGCAGGTCGGCATCGGCCGGAGCCGAGGCGACCCGCGTCCCGCCCTGGGCGATCCAGATCCGTCCGCCGTGGAGGACCGGGGCGTTCGGGGTGCCGCCGTAGCGGCCTTCGCGGATCAGGCCCGTGGTCGGGCCGGTCGGCTCCGTCCACGTGCGCCCGTAATCGGTCGACTTGCGGGCGATAAGATTGCCCCCTTGGCGTTCCGGGCCGAAAAGGTACAGATCGCCCCGGTGCTCGAACACGGTCGACCAGAACTGGCCCACGATCGTCGCTCGATGCGACCACGTGGCCCCTCGATCGGTCGAGAGAAACACCTTGGTCGTATCGTAGTTCGTGCCGCTGTCGAACAGATCGTGGCTGGCCACGTAGTACCCGTTGGGCATGACCGTGATGGACGGCGACGCGATGTAGATCTCGTTCACGTTGGCTAGCTTGTCGGGCAGGGTCGGCGCTTCCTGGTAGTCGATGACGACTCCCGGCACGCGCGTGAAATCCTGCGCGGGCACCTCGCGTGACGCGACGCCGACCGCCAACCATCCCGACAGACACCACAGCACCGCGGCCGGTGGCCGGGTAGATCGAGCTTTCATGAGCGAAACCTCCTCCAACGCTTGCATTGTGGCGTGCACGAAGCGCCACCGCGGTATCGTGCCGCGGGCCCCGGTCGGAACCGCTGCCCCGAACGAGCCTTTGGGGACGCAACCACGGGTCGCCGCCTGGCCGACGGCCCGGGACGGCAAGGAACCGGGCGCGGACGAGGACGGTTTTCGGGCGGGGGATCACGGCGCCTGGGCGACCTTGCCGTCGTTGATGGTCCCCAGGGCGGAGATCATGTCTTGGTCGGCATTCTCGCTGACGAATCGGCAGCTTCCGTCGGCCATGGCGAACTGGGCGCCGCCGGGATGGAGGCTGCCGAAGGCGTTGATCGAGTTGCCGTTGATGGCGTAGGAGCTGGGCGCGGGCGCCAACTGGCCCACGCATCCCGCCGCACGCGTGTCGGGGGCAATGCCCAGCCAAATCCCGCCATAGTACGCCGCAAAACCCGGAAGGATCGGCACATCGGGCGACGTGGCGCCCGTGTTCTGGCGGTTGTTGAAGGTCTCGCCGATGGCGAAGGAGTTCGTCGTGCCGTCGCGCACGTCCCTCATGCGCGCGCAGCCGTGCACGTAGATGTTGCGGAAAATGCCGGCGAGCCCGGTCGTCGCGTGGACGCCGTTCCAGTCGACCCCGCACACCCCCTTGTAGTTCGACTTCCCGTAATAGTTGTTCGATGCCCACAGGCGGCCGTAGTTGAGGTCGGGATCGGGGGCACTCGGGCAAGTGTACGCCGATAGGGGCGTTCTCTGCAGGGCGGGCTGGTCCCTGCCGCCGGCCGTGGCCAGCGCCAGTTGTTCGCCGGTGGGGTGATCGCAGACGACCTGGCCCCGGTTCACCCACAACGCGTCATAGAGCGATTCCTGCTCCTGGAAAGGCAGGATGTAGACCGCCCAGCCCCAGCCCAGTCCGGCGGTCGCCGTGCCCGGGCAATCCACGGTGCCGCAGCCGGCGGGTTCGTTGCGGGGGTCTCCCTGGTAGCCCGCAGGAAAGCACTTGTGAACGTCGTGGTAATTGTGCAGGGCGAGGCCGATCTGCTTCAGGTTGTTCAGGCACTGCGATCGCCGGGCGGCCTCGCGAGCCGCCTGCACGGCGGGCAGAAGCAAGCCGATCAGAATGCCGATAATCGCGATGACCACCAACAATTCAACAAGGGTAAACCCACGCGATCGTCCGGTCTCTTGCCACTCTCTCATGTTCTGGCTCCGCAAAAAAAAGGATTCGGATGTCACGCGACTTCCTTGTCCTCTTCCTCAATCCGCTTGAGTTCCTCCACCAGATCCCCGGGCAGATCGTCGGCGATCGGAGCGTCGGGATCGGTCCAGTGGGACTGGCGGTCGAATTCGTCGAGGGTCTGCCGGCGGCTGGTCTGGATGTGCTCGGCCATGGCGCGCGACGCGGCGACGCCGTCGCCCGAGCGCAGGGCGTCGACGATCCGCCCGTGGCATTCGTGCGCGCGAACGACCACTTCGAGGGTGTGCCGCTGCCGGCGCATGCGAAACAGATGCGAAATGGTCCGCGTCTGCCGAACGAGCTTCATGATCCGCGCGTTGCCGGCCGTGCGCACGATCCGCAGATGAAAGGCCATGTCGGCGGCCAGGAACCGTTTCAGCGCGGAATCGTCCAACGCGGTGGCGCCGCTGGCCGCGAGTTGCCGCGCCAGGCTGCGCATTTCGTCGCAATAGCGCACCAACCGCGCCAGAATCGAATCGGTAATCCGCGCCGCGGCTCTTCCCGCGGCAAACGTCTCCAGCGCCTCGCGAAGCTCGAACAGCTCCTCGATCTCGCGCCGGGAGAACGCCCTGACCACGGTCCCCCGACGGGGCTGCTGCTCGACCCAACCCTCGGCCACCAGCGTCCGGATGGCCGCCCCCACCGGAGTGCGACTGACCCCCAACTGAGATGCAATCCGGTTTTCGGAGATGACGCTCCCGGCCGCAAACCGGCCCGAGAGGATCTCGGTCTGGATGTGATGATAGGCGCGATAGGTAAGAGGGGAATCCTGTTTCATGCCGTGACCAAAGCGCTTTGCAGGGATTCCACTGGAATTCCAGCCACCTCTCCACTTTTACGTCCGAGACGTAGCCGAGTCAAGCGTTTTTCGCGAAACAAATGGTGTCGCCCCCCGGGCAGCTTGTCAGAATCGCGTCACATCGATGTATTCCCCGCCGTTCCTGGTGCCCAGGGCGTTCCAGACCTCGAGGTCGATGTCCAACGAGGTCTGTCGCACCGATCCGCCGACCATCAAGGTGTGGATGATGGTCGGGTGGCTCGACCCGAACCCGGCTTTCCCTTCGAGCGAAGTGGCTCCCGACACGTTGGGGCGAGGCGCGATGGCCATGGAGCGTGCCGTATCGGTGGCCCATTTGGCCGGCTCGACGTCCGTCGTGCACGGGGGCAATCCGCCTACCCAGCCTGCGATCTGACCCGGGCGCTGCATCCCCCGCTCGTCGGGCTGGGCATAGACCTCGGAAAGCAGCACGGTAAACTCGGCCCCGTCGGCGAAGCCCGAGAAAATGTACCGATCCTCGCTATTCCGGCCGAGGGGCCCGTTGAAGGGCAAGGTCGGGTCCTGGCAATGTGCCGGAAACGGCACGTCGGCGCCGACCTCGGCCGTGCCCAGGTTGAACGCGAAATCGCTGCCGCCGAACGGGAAGCCTTGGGTCCAGAGCGAATCGCGGATTTTGAACGCCCGGCCCCGCGACGGGCAGTAGAGCACTTGCGGCGAAGCGGCCATGACCTTGTCTTTGTCGGGCTCACGAAACAGCAGGGCCTCGTTGTCGAGGTACGGAGTGAGGCGGTAAAACGCGCCCCAGGAGGTCGTCTTCCAGCCTTTTTCGCCCATCTCACCGTTGCCGAGGGTGGGAAGCTTCCCGTCCTTGTGGTCGACGAACATGTTGAAAACCAGGCCGATCTGCCTCTGATTGTTCATGCAGCTCGCCGCTCTGGCTCGTTCCCTGGCGCTCGAAAGGGCGGGGAACATCATGGCCGTGAGGATGGTGATCATCGTGATGACCGTCAGCACCTCGATCAAGGTGATGCCGCGGCAGCCGCGCCAAGGCCGCGCCCCCCGATCGGCCCGGGGCACGTTGCCGGGCTCTCCGGTCCACCCATGGAAGAACTTCGACTCGAACACGGCAGGCTCCTCGATTCTGTGGATCTGGGCGTGACGGACACGCAGGTTCCGAAGCCCCGGCTGGCCTCGGAACCTACGTGCCGGATGACGGGGCCCGGCTCGGCGGCCCTTTCGAGAGCCGTTGCCCGCGCGATCGGGCTCATGCCGTTTTCCGGGTCGCACCGAGCCGCGCCGGCAGCTTCGCGCCGGGCGAAGTTGGACGCACGTCGTTGAGGGGACGCCTCAGCCGGCGTGCTCACCTCGGGGGCAGTGCGTCGCGATCGCCCCAGGCGTGGGCAATGTCTGGTTCGGTTCGAAACGATAGAAAACCTACCGCTCCCGACCACCTCACAAAGTTTGTGCCGCCGGGATGGGGCCCTCCGAACAGGGCGAAGTTTTCAACGGGAATGGCCTCGCCAGAAAAGTTCTGTACGGGAGGCTGCCCGAGGGTGCGCGCGGTGCCGTTGGTCCAGTAAAGGTAAGGGTCGTCGCAATCGCGAAGCCCGAATGTCCATTCCGATTCCCCATAGCTCCATTGGTTTTTCGCACGCTGTTTAGGGTCTTGGAATGAATCACCAGCAAGGGCGAGGTTTTCCAGGCCCCCGCCGTTGCTGATTGCCTCCATGTCCACCGTCAACCTCCCGTCAGGCAACGAAAACCCTCCCTTATACTTGCTGTCGTCGAGGCATGCGTCCGGAAACGACGGCGCATGACGATCCTGCCCTGGATTCATGTTGCCGATCACGACCGCGTAATCGGAACACCCTTGTTCGTACGGGCTCAGGCCGTCATACACCAGCTTCTTTTTCGGTGGGTTGCCGGTGGAGGGGCACCGGAGGACGGGAAGCGCTACCCGGGCGTCGTCCGCCCAGTCGTTGCCGAGGCCTAATCCTTGCGACTCAAAAAACACGACGACCTGATGAAAGACGCTCGTGTTTCCTGAGCCATGCCCCGAACCGGAGCCGAGATCGGCGGTCTTGCGGTCGTTGGCCGCGGCATCATGGAGCACGGCGATGCCGATCTGCCTCAAGTTGTTCCCACATTGGATCCTCCGTGCCATCTCCCGCGAGGTGAGCACGGCGGGAATCATGATCCCGACCAGAATCGCAATGATCGCGACGACCACCAGCAACTCGATCAGCGTGAAGCCGCCGCGGGCGCGGCGGGGCCGCCGTCGGCGCCTCGCCCGGGGGGGGCTCCCGGGCTTGGTCCGAAACCTGTTGAATCGCGTTGACTCGAACATGGCAAACTCCTTTGGTCTGCTGTTGGCCCGCGCGGTACAATGAAAGGGCCGTCCGTCCCGGGCGCGCGGACCGTGAGCCCGGGCTTCAGGCACCGGCCGGTGAGACATGCTTCGCGGTGTGGGCTCACCGGCCGGGTTTTGTGCAAGGTGCGCGATACGCACCGTCACGCGGCTGCGATTCCTACCTTGGTTTGCTGTCGGCCTGCGCGGTACAAGCCGCGGTCCAGGTCCATGGTCTCGTGCGTTTCATGCTTCAAACCTCTCACTTCGTGCGGTCCGCGCGGTAAAATAAGAGGGCCGTCTGGCTCGGGCGCGCGGACCGTGGGCCCGGACCTTCAGGGACCGGCCTCCTGGGGTGTGGTTCGTCCTACAGGCCCAGGTGGCCGGGTTTGTTTGCCGTTTGCTCGACTTGGATATGCCGTCTCACGGATTGGGGTATCGCCCGCGAAGCCCGCGGGTTACAACTTGGTAAGGCTCATAGAATTCGGGAGGAAAAAAAATGTCCATCACCGTCGAGGCCACGTACGAAGACGGCGTGCTCAAGCCGAAGCAGCCGCTGCCGCTGCAAGAGCACGAAGAAGTCCGTGTCACTGTGGAGCCGGTGATCAGCCGGGCGCGGCGCACCGCGGGAATGCTCCCTTGGAGCGGCGATTCTGAAACGCTGCGTCGGCTCGCCGAGGATCCCGAATACGGCATCCTGGAGTCGCCATGATCTTCGATTAGACTGCGTCCGGCACGGAGGTCTTTCTGGATGCCAACACGCTGATCTATCACTTTGCCAACGATGCGGCCTACGGAGCGGCGTGTACTCGCCTGGTGGAACGAATCGACCAGAACGACCTGAAGGGATGCACGTCGACGGCCGTCATTTCTGACTGCGCTCACCGGATGATGAGCATCGAGGCGATGGATCGCTTTGGCTGGCCGATGGCGGGCCTGGCCGCGCGATTGCGCAAGCGTCATGCGGAAATCCGCAAGCTCACGGTCTTTGAGCAAGCCATCAACGAGGTTCCTCAGCTCGGCATTCGTGTGCACGAGGTCACGCTTGATCTCGTCCTGACGGCTGCGAAACTGAGCCGGCAGCACGAACTCCTCTCCGGAGACGCGCTGGTCGTGGCGATGATGCAGGCGAGCGGCTTGAGCAACCTGGCCAGCAACGACGCCGATTTCGACCGCGTGCCGGGGATTGCCCGCTACCGGCCGGCGTGACGCGTGCCGAGGGATGCTATGCATTTTCGCCTTCCGGTTGTGATTCGAAGCGGTTCAAACGCAAGAGAGGACAACGCAAAACGGGGACATCCCGGAACTGGCCGAGGAAGGCAAAGTGGATTCTCTCCTCATTTGACAAATCAGTGATGGCCCGTTTTATTCTCTCGGATAGGCTCTAAGCATCAAACGGTCCGAGTGGTCGTTGAGATGCAGGCGGCAAGCCCTGAGGAATACTGGTGGGGGCGGGAAGGTAAAACGTCCCGAAAAGACTGAAAAGACTGCCGGCGGACACAGCAAAACCCGGACCGGTCTTGAAATTCGCGATGACAACTTTGCCAAAGGGTCCCGTTCCAAGGAACTCGAACGGCCCGAGCTCAAACAGGCTTACCCCACCGCCATAGGGGCCAACTTGAAGACTCACCGCGGAAAACTGAAGCAGTCCCGTAAACTCGTGGACGTAACACCGGCGCTTAGTGCGAAAAGGATTCCAAGGCCCGTTTTCTGTGACAGCGGGAAAATTAACGGACGCCCCGACACCGACAAACTTATAGTTCTGCCGCACTTGCGGGCGCTCCGCGGACTGTATCTCAAATCGATAGATGCCCAAAACGACCACATCCAAGCTCTTTTTTAGGCGTATTCTCCATCGAGTGTAGGCAGGGTCGATAGGCGAAGGCGGCTGACTGGGCTGCGGTGTGCTGCTTTGCGCTTGGGGCTGCGAGGGGACTTGATACGGAGCCACATCCACCAGGACAGCACGATCCCATTCTTCGTTCGGCGCTCGTTGATCTGATTGGCTTTCCCCGTGGCTGATCATTTGGCCCATCTGGTACAATTCAACGCCGTGAGAAATCATGTAGTTTCCCACGTTGTCGAGACGTCTCCGCGACAACCGAACATTGTAGCTTGCGTTTCCACAAGCGCTTGCGTAGCCAAAGAGCTTGCCCTTCAACGATCGGTTGCCCACCAGCAGCGGAATAGCCTTCGACCTGAGCGCAGACTTGTGCTCTCGCTTGAGTCGGGCTCCGTCATGGTCAAAGTTGTACAGACGAAGCTTGATGGAGTTCGCACTCTGATCATGGATGCGCGATTTCCCCGCGCCTGTCGCTCGCCAAGTCATTTTCGATCCTCCTCGCATAAAGAGTACACGCCGGAGTCGGGCAGGACGTCCTCCAAAGTGAATAAGGTTGGAAACGTGACAACTTGGTGCCGAGGACCCAAATAGGTTGTGCGGCGGAGTTCGACTGGAGTTCGTGGAGCTGGTTTTGTGTGACACCTCGTGGATCCTTGTCGAAAGTGCGACGCAGAGCCTGCTTTCGATGCGAGGTGCGCCGGAAAAGCAGTCTTCCGACAAGGCCCAGCACCTACGACGCCGACTTCTGCGTCTGGTACGTGGCAGGGAAGTTGCCGGCCTCGTTGCCCATGTTGTCGAACTTCTTGTACGTCCATTCGATGTCGGTGTAGTTGAGGGTGATCTCCTCGGTGGGGACCGGGTCCTGGCTGCCTGAGCCGTTGAAGCTGTAGCTCGAGATGATCACGTCCTTCAGCTTGACCTCGAGGTTCGTGACGTTCCTGTCGTTGATCGTGCTGCACAGGTGAATCACCACTTCGTCCATGTACTTGCCGTTGGCGCAGGCGGCCGCCAGGCTGGGGGTCGAGCTGTCCCAGGTCTTGACGACTCGGATGTCGCCCAGCGACGTTTCGCCATTGCTTCGTTTTACGCCCGTGGCCGCTTCCTGGATGGAGCGGTGAATCGGCAGGCTGACCGACTCCACGTACACCCACTTGTCGTGGCCTTGCTCCTGGCTCTCGCCGTCGATGTCGGGCATCTTGATGTAGGCGGGCATGACAATCTCCAAAGCAAATCGAATGGGGAACTTGACTCGGGCGACCAACTGCCCCACGTGCACTCGATCGCCCACGGGACGGTAGACTCACGATCCCTTCCGGCGCGCAGACCGTGGGCCCGGTTGGCGGCCGTTCGGCCGGTGAGGCCTGTTGGGCGACGCGGGCTCACCGGCCGGGTTACTTCTGCGCTCCAAATGCGCTGCGTCGCATGTTGGCACGAACAGTTCAGGAAGAGGGCTCCCACGCTATGCAAAGCCTACTCCAAGCGCCATCCAACGATGGTCAACCCGTGTCCGTAAAACGACATCGTGACGTCGCCCGTCAGATTCGTCGGCGATTTTCCGTCGTGCGTGCACCGCATGATGTCGTAGTACCAGTCGAATCCGCTTGCGTCGAGGTGCCGATACAGGATGAACTGGCCGTCCGGCGACCAACTGGGACGATCAACATACTTGCCGTTGACGCCATGGTTTCTGGCCTTGGCGACAACGGTGATCGACAGATCATCGAGGTGGATCGTCTCGATGGTCGTCCAACTCTCGGCCCGGGCGCCATAGGCGATGCGGGCACCATCGGGCGACCATCGCGGCTGGAACAGAATAGTCGTCGGCAGCATCGCGTGCTGATCGGCCAGCGTATCGTAGATCCAGAGTTCCTTGTCATTTCGATAGACGATGGCGGTCCCATCCGGCGACCAGTCGTAGTCCCAGGACGTTCCGTAGACGTACTCCGTCGACGAGAGATCGAGGCCTACGATTTCTCCCGCGTCACCGGAGATCACGGGGGCTCGAACCAGCACACCGTCGGTCATGCCGGCGCCGCCGTCGGCAACCTCGTACCAGGAAACAAATGCGTCGGCGCCTAAGGCATCGGAAACCCATCGCTCTCCGGAAATGGTGAAGCCCTCCGGCGCCGAATAGAGTTGGACGGTCGTATTGGCATCGTCCGTCAAGTACAGATCGTAGTAGCCGTGCAAGAACCACCGCTTGCCGTCATGCTTTGCGACGCTTGGGATGGCATCCCCGATGGGGAGCCCCAGTATCGTCTTGTT
>Ga0334893_1001547_pt1 | contig 21400 bp, 22 predicted proteins | sample GraSluR3_MG_5_FD_207218 | JGI IMG/M metagenome (GOLD analysis project Ga0334893, IMG submission 207218) | Sludge microbial communities from methane-producing bioreactor in Wageningen University, Netherlands - Granular Sludge_09_05-R3 | ecosystem: Engineered > Bioreactor > Anaerobic >...
TTTTATGTAATATTTTTTTACTAGTCATAATTAAATTTTACACTAAATCTCAGACTTTTTCGAGCCTGAGATTTTTTATTGCAACAAAAAAGACTGTGCACTAACTTATGTTAGTGCAACAGCCCCCTCTTTATTTTGAATTTTATTCGATAATATAGTTTATTTGTAACTGGATATCTTGATCATAATCACCGAAGCCTTTTCCATATATATTGATGCCGCCTTTATTCTCGGCATCATCTTTTATGCCTATTTTTATGTCGATACTATGACCGTCCAAGGGGACATCGCTGATTTTTATATCAGATATCTTGTTATTATTTAAGTAGGTTCCGTCTGCATTTATCTGCACCTGAACGAGTAATCCGTATTGTGAAAAATGTACCCGTTCCCAAAGCGTTGATTTGAGCTTGCCTTTGCGATCCCCAAAATCAGATGGGGAGGTCCAAGTTAATAGTTCTATACCATTCATCCAAAAGGTAATATCCGAAGGCCAATCCATTTCATAATTTGGAGCTTCTGAACATATCTCAAGTGAAAACTGAATATTTTCTAACTGGGCACCATTTAAGTTGTTCAAGTGGTATGGGAAACGATAGGACATATATCCTGTACGAAACCAAATATGTTTTGCATCCACACGACCCGGATCAAAGAAAGAGCTTTCTAAGTCTTCAGAAGCAATTACGCCTTTTTCTCCTATCATACCGCAAGTTGGGGAGACCTTGCAATCGGTAAAGTGTCCGACAGGCATATTGATTTCATATTCTTTGTATTTATCACCGTGAGGATAACGATCGTCAAGATTAATGAAAATATCGGCATAATTTTTGGTGCACATGCGTTTGGTCCCACGCGTTGCTGACGAAAGCTCGGTAATGATGAGGCCGGCGTCTTCTAACACCTTAACATTTGAAGCAATTGTGGATAAAGATGTATTTAATTTATCAGACAAGTCGACAATAGACATGGTCTTCTCCGAGATAGCTTGTAGTATTTGAACTCTCAATTCTGTAGATAAAGCATGACATATGGTTGTTAGCTGTTTTGAATTATTTAAAGATAATTTTAACATCGTGTTTTGCCTCCTCTTTATTTCTTTATATTATACTATAAAATCGATAAAATAAAAACTTTTTATAAAACACAAAAAGAAGAATGAAACAGAAAAAATAAAATGAAACAAAAGATTGACTTCAAAACAGAAAAGATGTATAATAAGTTTATCTTACGTAAGAGATGTTTAGGTTAACAGGTTAATATTCTATTTAAAATGAATTATTGGAGGAGTTACTGATGAAAAAAATTATGGTGTGGCTACTTTCTTTGACTTTAATGATGACAGTTATCGCGGGGTGTAGTAACGAACAAGACAATTCAAATAATACAGGTGCAACAACAGGAGACGCAGCCAATGCAAACGAAACATCTGATACCAATACGACAAAGGGGGAACTTGTTTTTTGGACTCCCTTTGGTGGTGGAGACTATGAATTCATGAAAGAAATGGTGGATGAATACAATAGCACATCACCGGAGTATACGGTTGAGATTGTTTCAAAGGCTTGGGATACATACTATCAAGGTATTAATGGTGCATTAATTTCTCAAAGTGGTCCGGATGTTTTCATAACGCATCAATCAAAACTTGCTGAACTTATTCCGACGCAACAACTACAAAATATTCAAGAGATTAACAGTAGTATTGACTGGAATGAATATAATGAATCACAACTTGCTGGAGTTACTGTTGATGATGTTCAATACGCCGTGCCTTTAGATACACATGCAGCAGTTATGTTTTATAATAATGAAATCCTTGAACGTGCCAATTTAACAGCAGAAGATCTTGCCTCAGCGAATGATATGGAGAGCTGGAACAATATTTTAGAGGCTTTATTACCTGTTATTAGCCAAGATGAACATGTCCTTGATATTGCAAATTCAGGTGCAAATACGGTTCAACAATTTTGGTCATGGTATGTACTTGCGGTTCAAGATGGTGGCGGATATCTGGAGGGAGACACTGTTATTATGAATGACGAACCTGGCGTTGAGGCCCTTGATATTCTTATTGATTGGAAAGAAAAGGGATATCTAAAAAGTGGAATTGATGATGGAGCAAGTTATGATATCTTTAAATCCGGAAAAGCAGCAATCAACTTTACAGGTGTTTGGGCAACAGGAAACTACGAGACAAATCCTGATCTTGATTTTGGTGTCATGCCTATACCGGCCATTAATGGACAACAAAAAACGTGGGGAGATTCCCATACCTTTGCTATTCCGTCGTATGTAGATGGAGAACGTCAAGAAGCAGCATTATACTTTGCAGATTGGATTAATAGCCATGCAGTAACATGGGCAAAAGCAGGACATGTTCCGGCAAAGAAAACAGTGACTGAATCGGAAGAATATTTGAACTTACCATACCGTTCAGATTATGCAAAAGTCGTTGATCAAGTTGTTTACTATCCAAGTAATGAAAAGTTATGGTCAGCAAATGATATTGCAGCTAAACTTATCAATACAGCATTTATCGGCGACATAACATCACAGGAAGCGCTTGACTTGGCCAAGGAAGAGATTGAAGCAATAATGGAGTAAAAATGGTTTAATGCATTTGGGCCGACAGGCCCAATGCATATACTTAGGAGGGTGTACATTTTGTCAACGAATCGAATCAAATCAAGTTATAATAGTTGGAAAGCAGCATTTGTATTTTTGTTTCCATTCATGCTTTTATATGGCTTTTTTACAATCTATCCACTATTTAACGGTTTTATTATGAGTTTTCATACAGGACGTTTTGGGATTGGGGAAGAATTTGTCGGACTTGCTAATTACATCAAAATGTTTAGCGATAAACATTTCTATGGAGCACTTTTAAATACTCTATTTTTTGTAGCTATATCAACACCACTTATTGTCGTTTTTGGTTTATTATTTGCAGTGATTTCAAATTCGAGATTTAAAGGCGCAAATTTTGTAAAAATTGCAACCTTTTTACCCTATGTTTTATCTATATCCGTTATTACAAGTGTATGGGTATATATTTTTAAACCACATATCGGACTATTAAATAATGTATTAATGAATATTGGGCTTATTTCAGAACAAATTATGTGGTTTGACAATAGCCTGTTTGCTTGGACGACAATCACAGTTGCAACACTTTGGTGGACGATTGGATTTAATATGATTATATTGATTGCCGGATTACAAGATATACCACATAGCTTATACGAAGCATCATCGATTGACGGAGCAAATCGACTTCAGCAATTCCTGTTTATCACACTACCATCTCTAAGTGGTGTCTTAAAAATGGTGATTTTACTTCAAGTTATTGCATCCTTTAAACTATTTGGACAGCCTTGGTTGATGACAGGTGGAGGACCGGGAAATTCAACAACACCCATGGTACAATACATATATGAAACAGGTTTTCGTGATTGGAATTCCGGATATGCATCAACACTGTCCTATATGTTACTCTTTATCATGGTTATTGTTGCCATGATCTATAATAGATTGACAAAAGAGAAAGAGGTGTAATATGACAAATACAATAAAAGTGAAAAAAGTTGTAGTTACACTCCTGATTATACTCATAGGTTTGACAATGTTGCTACCTATTTTATGGATGCTTATTGCATCATTTAAAGTATATGAGACAGATGTAACAACGCTTCATGGTTTGTTTGGTACATCGTTTACAGTAGACAATTTCAAAAAAATTGTTGAAACATCAAAAATTTGGCGTTGGACCTTTAATAGCTTTTTTATTGCGACCGTTCAATCCTTGGTTGGTATATTATTAGCATCATTGGCTGCTTTTGCATTGTCTGTCATTGATTTTAAAGGAAAAAAACTTGTCTACTTTATTATTTTAGCAGGTTTGATGATTCCGGTTGAGGCGCTTGTAATTCCCTTATTTAAAATTATTATTGACCTTCAATGGGTAAATACATATAAAGGTCTCATATTGCCCGGATTAGCTATGCCACTTGCTGTTATTATCTTTAAACAGTTTTATGATAGTATACCTCGGGAATTAATCGAAGCGGCAAGTATGGACGGGGCGAGTATATATTGGGTGTGGTATAAAATCTTCCTTCCCTTATCAGGAAATACAACATCTGCACTACTCATTTTCTTATTTATTCAGTCATGGAATAATTTTTTATGGCCGCTACTAATTGGAACCGACTCGTCGCTCATGACCCTAACGGTTGCGCTACCGGTCTTCCAAAGCACCTTTTCAACAGATGTAACGATGCCAATGACAGCCAACTTATTTGCAAGTGTTCCGGCGATTATTGTGTTTTTGATTTTCCAAAAACAAATTGTCAAAGGTATTGCAATGACAGGAATAAAATAAAAGTAGGTGGATATAATGAAACATGAAGAAAGAATGACATATCATAACCCACAATGTATTCGTAAAAATTGGACCGATCTTTGTGGAGAATGGGACTTTGAATTTGACCCTCAAAATATGGGGCTCAAAGAACATTGGTATGAAAGCCATGAATTTTCTCAAAAAATCAAGGTACCTTTTGCATACCAGAGTCCATTATCCGGACTTGAAGAAAAGGAAAATATTCCTGTGGTTTGGTACAAAAAACGTGTTGAAATCCCCTTAAATGAGGAACGCATACTTTTGCATTTTCAAGCAGTTGATTTTTCTACAAGGGTTTGGGTTAACGGACATAATGTCTATAGCCATCAAGGTGGATTTGTACCCTTTAAAATTGATATTACGGACTATGTGGTGTCCGGATCAAATGATATTGTTGTGCGGGTTGAGGATATGACCTTAAGTGAACAAATCTTAGGCAAGCAGTCATGGAAGGATGAAAACTTTTTGTGTTGGTACACGAAAACTACAGGTATATGGCAACCGGTATGGATGGAGACAGTTCCTCAAAACTACATTGATGAATTTTATCTTGTTCCTAATATTGAGGAAGGAACCCTTGATATTGAGATATATACCAATCCTATTGGTTCGTCAGGGCAACTCCAAGTTGACATAGCCTTTAATGAAACAAAGGTTGCACATAGTACCATTCAAATTGTTGATCATTATGGCCACCAACGCATGTATATTCAATCCGATGACCCGAATTTTCGTTTGCACTTTTGGACACCGGAAGCCCCGAATTTATATGATATCACCCTTTCTTATAGGAATGGGCAAACGGATGATGTAATTTATTCCTATATTGGTATGCGAGCCATTGATTCTCGTGAAGGAGATATACTTTTGAATAATGAAGTCTTTTATCAAAAGTTGATTCTCAATCAAGGCTATTATGCAGAAGGTCTTATGACGCCACCGGAGGTTAACTGGTTTGTTGAAGACATCTTAAAAACAAAAAAAATGGGATTTAATGGAATGCGTATTCATCAAAAAGTCGAAGAGCATAAATTTTTATACTTGTGTGATTATTATGGATTGGTTTTATGGGCTGAGATGCCAAGTTTCTACAAGTTTAACCGTTATTCCAAGCGAAATTACTTGGAAAATTTGGAATCCTTTATCCGAAAACATTATAATCACCCAAGTGTCATTGTATGGACCTTATTTAATGAATCATGGGGGGTCAATGGCATATATCGCGACCAAAAGCAGCAGCAATTTGTTAATGCGATTTTTGAATTAATAAAAAGTATGGATTCGACGCGTATGGTTATTGGAAATGATGGCTGGGAACATACAAAAACGGACATTTTATCCATACATGATTATACTTCTGAGCCTGAGAAGATAAAACAACAGTATGCAAAGATCAAGGAAAAAGTGAATGGTTCCTTATCGATGACCAGCTCAAAATACAATTATTGTAAAGGGTATCAGTATAAGGGTGAACCCATATTCTTAAGCGAGTTTGGTGGTGTTGCATATACCCAAATTGATGCAGCCGATAATGCTTGGGGATATGGAGAGCGATTGAAGACAGAAGAAGACGTCATAGAAAAAATAGCGGAGTTGATGAAAGCAGTCATGGAAATTGATGGAGTATGTGGCTTCTGTTATACGCAGCTATCAGATGTGGAGCAAGAGATTAATGGCTTACTTGATCATCAGCACGAATATAAATTTAGCCAGAAAAAAATAAAAGATACATTAAATGCATATAGAACCACCGGATTTGTTTTTGAATAATAATAGAGACCAAGCAGAAAAAAGAGTTTTCTTTTTTCTGCTTTTTTTTGCAAAAAGGTACCAAAATATTTTTTTGTTCACGAATTATATAGTAAAAGAAGGTGATTATATGTCTGAACGTGTGAAACGACTGGGAGAGATTCTTGTTGATAATAAAATCATAACGGATGATCAATTGCTAGAGGGATTGCACTTACAAAATGAGCGGAAAGAATTACTGGGGAAGATACTCATCGATGAAGGTTTTACAACAGAGAAACAAATCATTGACGTGTTGGAATACCAATACGGAATACCCCGAGTCCAGTTAAATACATATGATGTCAATGAACGCGCCACAGAGCTAATCAGTGCAAGAATGGTGCGACGTTATACCTTGATTCCGATAAATAAGGATAACAAAAATATAGAAGTGGCTATGGCAGATCCACTTAATCTGTTTGCGATTGATGATTTGAAATTAGCCACCGGATTGAATGTAAAACCATATTTAGCAACGGAAAAAGAGATTCTCCTAGCGATTGAACAGTATTATAAAAAACGATCGGCCGAAGCTGCGGTCAGTGAATTTAGTCATAAATTTAATGATATAGGCAATGAAGAAGAAATCGACCTAGAATCTATATCAGATGTTAATAACGCCCCAGTGGTTAAACTTATCGATTCTGTCATTTTGCAAGCGGCAGAAAGCAATGTAAGTGATATTCATATCGAACCTGATGCTCAATCCGTTCGTATCCGATTTCGCATGGATGGGGACTTGTATGAACATATGGAGCTGAATAAAAAATCCCACTCATCACTGATTACCCGTATTAAAATTATGGGATATATGGATATCGGAGAAAACCGAGTACCACAAGATGGTCGTGTTGAAGTGGAATACAATGGACGTTTTATTGATTTACGTATATCCGTTATGCCAACCATATATGGAGAAAAAGCGGTTATACGATTACTCGATCGAAGTGCAAAGCTATTAACCATAAAAGAGCTAGGAATGACAACCTATAAATCCAAGCGGTATGAGCGTATGATTCACGTGCCCAATGGCATTATTTTAGTCACCGGTCCGACAGGAAGCGGAAAATCAACCAGTCTCTATGCAACCTTAATGGAGATTAATAATATAAAACAAAACATCATTACCGTGGAAGATCCGGTGGAATATCGTATCAAAGGAATTAACCAAACCCAGGTGAATGCAAAAGCCGGTTTGACTTTTGCCAATAGTCTTCGGGCGATTTTGCGACAAGATCCGGATGTGATTATGATAGGAGAGATTCGAGATGGTGAAACAGCAGAGATAGCCGTACGAGCCGCAATCACAGGTCATTTAGTTTTATCGACACTCCATACTAATGATACCGCATCCTCAATCCCAAGACTAGTCAATATGGGTGTAGAACCCTATCTCTTATCAAGCTCAATCAAAGGGATTGTAGCCCAACGTCTGGTTAAGCGCATATGCAACAATTGCAAAGAAGCCTATGAAGCTAATGTGCATGAATTGAAGCTATTAGGAAGAGACCAAGCAAGGCTATATAAAGGCGCCGGATGTAATCTATGTAATCATAGTGGATATAAAGGTCGCATTGCCGTTTATGAGATTATGCCGATCACACATGCCGTTCGGACCTTAATTGATGAAAACAAAAGTGCAGATACACTAAAGAAAACAGCACTTGAAGAGGGAATGACAACGCTATACACTAGCTGTCTGGATCTAGTCATGCAGGGAACAACAACCGTGGATGAGTTGTTGAAACTGTCGAGTGGAATCGATTAGATAGAAGGGGGAGATTCTTTGGATTTAATGGCGATTTTATTAAAAGCAAAAGAAACAAAAGCATCGGATATTCATCTCAAAGCAGGTACAAAGCCCATATTACGCGTTGATGGAGTGCTCCAATCCATTGGAGAAAACACCGTATCTAACGAAGAAATATATCAATTACTCAAAACAATGTTATCCGTCGAACAATTAGAAAGCTTAGAAGAATGTGGCGAGTTTGACTTTTCTTATTCTGTTCCCGGAACAGGCCGATATCGTGTCAATGGGTATCGCCAGCGAAACACCTATTGTTTGGCTATGCGTATGGTGAACTTTGATATACCCACATTGGCAGAATTAAATATTCCCGATAGCTTACTTCGCTTAACCGGGCTAAAAAATGGCCTCGTTCTGGTGACCGGTCCTACCGGAAGCGGAAAATCAACAACATTAGCCTCACTCATCGAAGAGATTAATAAAACGCGGCGGTGCCACATCATTACATTAGAAGACCCGATTGAATACCTGTTTTCCGATAAAAAAAGTGTGGTAGGTCAACGGGAGATTGGCACCGACTCACAATCCTTCAGTAAAGCCTTACGGGCAGCATTGCGCCAAGACCCTGATGTTATCTTAGTCGGAGAAATGCGTGACCTTGAAACCATAGAAATCGCATTAACAGCAGCAGAAACAGGACATCTGGTCTTTAGTACACTCCACACTATCGGAAGTGCAAAAACGATTGACCGGATCATTGATGCCTTTCCGGAGCACAGTAAAGCACAGATTCGTATGCAAGTTGCCTCGGTCCTACAAGGTGTTATTTCGCAACAACTATTGCCGACCAAAGAGTTAAAAGGTCGAGTGCCAGCTGTTGAGATTCTACTTCCGACGATGGCTGTTCGCAATCTGATTCGGGAACAAAAGACCCATCAGATTTTAAATGAAATTCAAACAGGCAAGAACATCGGAATGATTACCATGGACCAATATTTAGAGTCCTTATATATGAAAGGCAAAATTACAAGTGAGGTAGCTATTGAATATGCTTTTGACCGAGAAGAGTTGGTGAAAGAACTCTCTTACTAAAGAAGGTGAATTATGGAATATCAATATAAAGCTATGAAAGCAAATGGAGAAATGGTTGAGGGTGTTTTTACTGCAGATAATCGCCGTGACGTTATAGAGATGTTGAAAAATAATAATAACTTTCCGGTCGATATCCGTGAAAAAGAACAAGTCGGAACCAAAGAAGTGGCTTTTTCAACCGGAGTCGGTGCCAAGGAACTCTCCTTTTTCTGCCGACAGTTACACGCCATGTTAAAAGCAGGAAGTACTATATCCAAAAGCTTAGATATTATGAAGCGGCAAATCAAGAAACGTAAGTTTCGGGAAGTGGTGAATGACATTCATCGTGATGTTCAAAAAGGAACGGTCTTATCCCTTAGCATGAAAAACCACCCCAAAGTCTTTCCGGAACTCATGATTTACATGGTCGAGTCCGGAGAGATGAGTGGGAACTTAGATACAATTTTCCTCCGGCTTGCGGATTATTTTGAAAAAGAGAATAAGCTAAAAGGAAAGGTTAAGTCTGCCATGGTATATCCCATTATACTTATGGTTATGTCGGTCCTGGTTGTAGCATTTTTAGTAACATTTATTTTACCAACTTTTGTATCAATGTTTGAAAAAAGCGATGTCCCATTACCACTGATGACTCAGATGCTATTAAATTTTAGTAGCTTTGTTCGAAAACATACGGTCATCATCGTCATCGGCATCCTAATCATCATTATACTTATTCATCAATATATTCATTCAAAAATAGGGCGACGTCAGATTGACGTGTTGAAGCTTAAAATACCTATTGTAAAGGATGTGAATACAAAAATTATCACAGCCAGGTTCACACGTAACTTATCAACCATGCTCTCAAGTGGAGTTCCAATGTTGACCGCTTTGAAAAACTTAGCGGATGTCATTAGTAACCAAGTTTTTGCAGAGGCAATCCTATCCTTCCGCGAAGAGATACAAAAGGGGAATGACTTGCACGAAGTTGTTCGTGAAAGCCATCTATTCCCACCAATGGTCGACGGAATGATGGAGATCGGAAAGGAGTCGGGTACACTAGACGAAATCTTAGACAAAACAGCAGATTTTTTTGATGAAGAAGTCGAAACTGCATTAGCTCGCCTGGTGACAATGTTTGAACCACTGATGATTCTCTTCATGGCGTTCATCGTCGGTTTCATAGTCATTGCCATGGCACTACCCATGTTTGATATGTTTCAAACCATATCAGGTTAACAAAAACTATAAAGAAGATTGAGGAGGAATGGAAAATGAAAAAACTTACAAAAGGATTCAAAAAAAATGAAGGATTTACACTCATGGAAATCATCATCGTCATCGTCATCTTAGGTATCTTAGCACTGATTGCCGTGCCAAGATTGATTGGATTTACAACACAGGCAGAAAAAGCTACAGATAAGGAATATGCAGCTGTTGTTGCAAGAGCGGCAGAGCTTTATTGGGCATCGAATGAACAACCGGCTACTATAGATATCACAGATATTGATACTTCTACTGGAGATGGATTAGTTGAAGATTGGGACGATGCACTTCAATATTACAATAATTCAGAACCTGATATTTCCATATCAAATGGAGTTGCAACAGTAACCATATATGGTGATGGTGAAAGTGTTTCTTATACTAGTCCGACAGGATACACAGAAACGGTTAGTGGAGGCTGATAATTCTAACACAATGCGCTGCAAGACAGCGCATTACTTCCTTTTTACATGTAAGCGACGTAAAGGAGATGAGCGGGATGCAAGCACAGAAAGATAAATTTAAGAAAATTAGTAAAAATATCATTGCCTTAGAAATGGGCGGACATTCCATGAAGATTGTTTATGGAGATGTGCATAAAGGGCAATTAATAATTAAGGATATAATTATCGAATCCATTCCCAATGGCTTATATTCGGATGGTGAGATTAAGGATATAGAATGGCTGAGTAAAAATTTGAAGAGTCTATTAAAAAAGTACCATATTCGAAGTGGCAAATGCTTTTGCACGACGGATAGTGGACAGATTATCACGAGAGATGTGAAAGTTCCCAGTGTGAACAAGGAGAACTTACAAGAAATAGCCAAGTTTGAAGTGGAGCAGTTTTTACCGGTCGATATGGAAAACTATAGTGTACAATCCATTATTTTGGAAGAAACGCGTACTAGTAGTAGTCCCTTTGCAGAGATGTTGGTTACGGCTGTTCCTAAACGAATGATCAAGCAACATGAAGCTTTTATTGATAAAGCCGGTTTGAAACCTCTTGTATTAGACACACAAGCCAATACCCTAGGAAAACTCATTGAAAACCAAGAGCGAATCAACGGTAAGTCTAGCTTTAAAAACTTAACCGTTGCCTTTATTGATTTTGGATATGAAAAAGTACGTGTGAGTATTTTTAAACATGGCAAGTTTCGCTTCCAGAGACTCTTGAATTTTGGAGCCAAGGACATAGATCAAGCGATTGTTGAGTTTACAGAGTTATCTTTAGATGAAGCGAAAGTACGTAAGCAAGAAATTCATGATATCAGTCAATATAGTATTGATGAATCTTTGGAAAGTAGAATTGCTAGGGCAATACAGTCCGTTTTAGACCAATGGATGGATGAAATCAGTAAAATCTTTCGATACTATTCAACCCGTACCAACAATTCGGAACAGATTGACCAAATATACTTATATGGAGGCATATCTAAAATTAATGGAATTGAAGCCTATATACAAAATAGGTTTAATCTACCGGTTGAACGGGTCAAGGACATTAGTTCCGTAACCCTGAACAAAAACGGGCAACATGAACTAGCAGAAGTTCTTAACGCGCTTGGCGTTATGTATCGAAGGTAGGTGAGGATATGTTTGATTATAATTTTTTTCAAGATAATGCGAAGAAAAAGAACCCCAAAAGTCCAAGTGTGATTATTGTATCCCTCATTTGCCTATTCCTCTTATTAGGTGTGGCAGGAACAATCGCATGGACCTACAATGAAAAATCGACACTCCAGACTAATCTGAATGATACCAAAGATCAGATTCGAAAGATAGAAGCCAATGATGATATCGCACGTATTATGGAAAAAGAAAATTTGTTTAAGACATTAGATCAAGTGGCAAGTAATATTGATCGGGCCAATACAAGTATTCAGAGTGAAAATCGCGTAACAGAAAATATATTGGCCCTCATTAGTGATAACATACCTATCGATGTCCATCTGGATAACTTAAATATTTCAGAAGGTCAGATGAGTATATCGGGACGTGCATTTAGTCGACCGGCAATTGCCGAGTTTGCCCATAATTTACGACAAACAGATTCGATAGAAGATGTCTTTGTTCCAAACATTGAACAAAGTGATGATGAAAGCTTGGATTATAGTTTCTCAATGCAAGTATTGATTGGAGGTGGCCTTCAATGAGAATTTCCAATCGCGAGCATATTTTACTTATGTGTTTGATTACATTTATTATTCTATGGGTAGCCTTTGTCTATATCATTGAGCCCCAATGGCTAGAAATAGAAACTATGCGCCAAGAACTACGCTTAGAAACCATGGAATTGGAACGCTTAGAGAATATGGTGAAAAATGAAGACAATTTAGATGCACAGATTCAGGAGACCTATATAACCATCGAAGAAAAAGCGTCAAGATATTTTAATACCACGCCTCAAGAGGAAATGATTCTCTTATTGAACGATTTTTTAAACATTCCGTTTTTGGAAGGAAATTCTTTAAGTTTTCAAACACCGGAATGGGTTGAAATTGAAGGGATTACCTTCCAAAAAAATTCAATCGGAATCTCTAGTGCCGGACAATATGGTTCTGTCCTAAATATGTTTAAAAACATGTGGCGATTCCAAAAACAAGTGAACATGGAGTCAGTGACCCTGTCCAAAAAATCCATTGACGAGGTGAACGGCGAGATGAATCTATCATTCTACACCTTAGTTGCAGATATAGATCTAGTGGATGGATTATACGAGTGGTATGTGGATGATTTGTTTTATAAAGAAGATCCGTTTTCACCATATGAAGAAAATCCGGATGTTATTCGATATCTTTATATGAAGGAAAACGACGGGATTTTTAACTATGATCAATACTATGCCTTTACAGATATTGAAGGACACTACATGGAAGCTGAGATTAATGAATTTTTGCAGGCTGGGTATTTGTTCTTAGATCCCTACATGACATTTAAGCCGGACACACCGATTACGCGCGGTGAATTCATCGTTATGATGGATAAGGTTTATGGCTGGGAAGGTGTCGATGACGAAGATACCATGGATTTGACCACCTTTGACGATTATGATGAACTAGGCAGTCTGGAAAACGCCTTTGCAAAAGCAATATATCGAGGCTATATCAGTGGGATTATTGAAGGATATACAGATAACACCTTACGTCCAAGAAACCCCATTACTTATGGCGAGATTGAATATATCATGAATAACATCAAAGGCACCGAAGATTATTCATTTGTGACCATTGGAAATGCACTCGTGGATGCAAAAGACGTTCCGGCAAAAAATTGGTCAAATCCAAATGGCGAATTGACAAAAGCAGAAGCAATCTACTTATTATACTATCAAAAATAACTGTTCATGATTTGGAAAAGTAGGTGAAAAGGATGAAGTTGGGAATAAGAGAAGAAAATGGATCAACATTTGCATATATACTTATTGTTATGGTGGTTTCCTTTCTGTTAGTAACAGGATTGATTCAAGTAACGACGAGTGAAAACAATCAAGCTCGCTATCAAACCGACTATATGAAAGCCTATTATATCGCCCGTGCCGGAGCGGAATCCATGGCCATGGAAATGGAACGCATGGATAACTCCTATTATGAACATTTTTATGACGCAGAACAAATAGCAGTGGCTCAAGATATGTTGGATGGAATAGGAGCTGCAGAGGTTTCAGTTGAACGTGTAGCCGAAGATGGCTTTTATCGAATTACGTCCATGGGAACCTACAAAGACGTATCGGCAACAGTTAAAATCATGATGGAATATCGCGAACGTTCAGAGTTGGACTTTGGAGTTTATGCGAAAGAGAATATGGAAGATGTAAGTATAAAAGACTTTGAAGGTGATATTGGGTCGGGAGGAGATATAGATTTTAAGCCAGCCGGAGATGAAGATGATGTAACAGGAACGGTAAGTAGAAATACAGCCAATAATATTACAATTACCATGCCTGAGACAACGGATTTATATAATGACTTAGATCGTTCTGGCGATTTCTTAGATACAAGTCAAGCCGGAATCAAGCTAATTAAGAAACAAGGACCGGGATTGACAGAAGAAGAAATGGCAAATTTCGGTGAATATGATGTAGATATTGAAGTAAGAGAGTCAATGATTATAAGCCGGTGGGATGATGATTATAAGGGAAGCATTGAAGTGGATACGAATTTTGCTGAATATTACATTCAGTCAGGTGAAGACCACGAGGATACATTTACACTCACAACATCAAATCCGGGTGATTCGGAAAAATGGCTTGTCTTATATCTTGAAGGCGAAGTTGAGTTTGGTAAAGATGCTGCATTGGAGGTATATGGTAACCATAATCTAATCATTATTGTCGAAGACGGTATTGAAATATCAGGAACAATAAATGTTCATGATGAAAATAAAATATGGTTTTATGTTATGGATGAACCTGGTGACAATCAAGCAGATTTGACAATCGTAAAAAACACCTTAATCGGCATTGAAGGTCATCCGGAATTACTGATTTTCTACTTGAATCCTTTTTCTTCCCCACCGATAGTTGCTAATATTGACAACAATCCAGACTTCTATGGTTATATTATCGGTCCTGAGGCAACTGTGAACATGAAAAACGGTGAAAGCACGGTTTATGGAGGAATCTATGCGAAAGAGGTTAATATTGAAGCATCATCTTCCTTCTATCAAGTAAATCCGTCAAATCCCAATGTCACTTTATATAAACAAATGGGCATCGCTTACTGGGAATGAGAAGAGGTGAGGGTATGATACAAGCTAAAGATCAAGCCGGGCTAACGCTAGTTGAGATCATTTTATCAATTGCCATATTATCGGTGGTTATAATGGCAGTATTTAGTGGGCTACACTTTGCATATAATGTTTTGTTTTCTACAAAAGAGTTATCAGAGCAAACCTATGAGATACAAAGGGAATATGAACAGGAGCTGACAGAAGTACGTCTCTTGCCTCATGATACAACAGAGGCAAGCTATGATGAACTTGCTGATTCGACAGTTATTGATGATCAGCCGATTATATTTGACTGGGATAGTGAAGACTTAGAAGATTTTAGTGCTCAGGGACTTACAATTATAAAAACAGGTAAAGGTGGCGGTTATCTTGAAGAGAGTATCTATATGTTTATCCCCTTATATACCGAAGAAAGCCCTTAAAAAAGATGAATCGGGCTTCACACTCATGGAAATCATTACGGTTATAGCAATCATGAGCATTGTTATAGGAATGATTTTCAGCTTTTTAGTTTTTAATGTGAATGGTTTATATTATGGGTCAGGCCAAACAAAAGAACAAGCAAATCTCCGAATGGCAGCACTTCGTATTACTGAGGAGATTCGAAATAGTACCGAAGTTAAGCTATCCAATGTATCTTTGTTACCGGAGATGGAGTATGAGATTTACCTTCAGAATAATAGCTTAGTGTTAGATGATGGGAGTTCAACAATCACATTGTCAGGTGATGAAATAAGTTCGGTGAATTTTGAGTTAAAAGAACATAATTCTAGGTATCTACTTATCATAACCTTAGAAACCCAAGGAAATACCTTGGATACAGAAGTTCTATTGAATAATATAAGTAGTATCGATGTAGATATGTCGGGTGAACGATTAGGGTTTAATCTTCCGCCGCTGTCTCCATAAGTGTATTTTTTAATGAAAATATACGCCTTAGTGAAAGGTCGACTCTCTCCTCAGTCAATCGACCTGAATCTAGGGCATTTATTATACCCTCATAGCATGACTGAAAATTATCCGGTAGTAAAATAAGATCTCCACCGGCTTCGAGAACTAAAATCCCGACCTCAGATGCTTCATATTCATTTGTAATGGCCTTCATTCGAAGGGAATCGGTAATAACCACACCATCAAAACCAAGTTCTTCGCGCAAATAATCGGTAGTCATTGCTTTCGATAATGATGCAGGAAGATCATCTTGGGTAATATTTGGTGTATGAATATGACCAGTCATAATGACAGGAATACCTGCATCAATAGTTTGGTGAAAGGGGCGCCACTCAACACGACGAAGCTCATCAAGGCTTTGGTCAATGGACGTGCGTTCAAGATGGCTATCCGTTGTCGTATCACCATGCCCCGGAAAGTGTTTCCCAACGGGAAGAATATTTTCGCTTAATAATCCTTGCATAAATGCGGTGCCATACTCACCGACAATATTCGGATCCGAGCTAAATGCACGAGAACCGATAACCGGATTATTTGGATTGGTGTTCACATCAAGCACCGGAGCAAAATTCATGTTAATACCAAAGGAAGCCAGTTGTTGGCCAAGAGTCCTTGCCATTTTCTCTACCTGGGAAGATGAATATTCAGATGGCAACGTAGCAGCATTGGGTAAATGGTCAACCCCGATATTTTTCGAACCAATACGAGATACGAGACCGCCTTCTTCATCGATACTTATAAATAGAGGAATCGAAGCAGTCGCCTGTAAATCTGAGATGAGTTTTTTTGTCTGATCCGCAGTGTCTACATTATCACTAAAAAGAATAATGCCTCCCATAGGATATTCAGTCATAAAGGCCTCAATACTCGGTGTTGCATCTAAAACACTGGAGGTCTGATTAACAGTATAAAGATCGATAACAAAGAGTTGAGCCACCTTGTCTTCAATTGATATCGTCGCAATTTTTTTGTCAATCCAAGACATGGACGATGAAGGTAAGTCTATGGAATCGCTTGATGAAAAGCGAATAGAATCTGTTGATAACCTCAATGGAAAAGCAAATGAAGGGGTAAAACTTGCAAAAGGATAAAGCAGATAAAAAATAGCTGCTAGCACCAAGGCAAATGAACTTAATAGGATAAATAACTTTTTTATATGCATAGAAAAACTCCTTAATAGTCTGTCCATACGATTATATCAAGAATTTCCTCAAAGGTCCATGATTGAAGCAGGTTCAATTAAAGAATACAGTAAATCAACAAAAAATTGTAAATATCTATTGACGATGATTTTATCCTGTGATATAATTCTTCAAGTCGGTAGAGATTAGAAAAACATGATTTACTTAGTTCGTAAATACCGTAAGAATGATTTACTACTTTTCGTAAATGCCGTTAATTGCGACTAAGATTTCTAATTCAAGCCCAGTAGCTTGAATTATCTCTCAAGTCTCCATAAACATGATTTACTATATGCGTGAGTGGCTCAGTGGTAGAGCATCGCCTTGCCAAGGCGAGGGTCGCGGGTTCGAATCCCGTCTCGCGCTCTAACGGAAGTTCTAAGATTCTAGATAGCTAGGGTTTTGGGGCTTTTTTTACGCGTAAAATTAGAGGATTATGCCAATAGGAAAGCGAGGAAATCATAGTGTTGAAAGTGAAGAGTATCCCGTCCAAAATATCCAGAGTTGCTTATGGTTTGACGAGTAGACCTTTTCATACAATCTGACTTATACATTAGGCGTTATTTGCCTTACAACTTTGTAAAAATGTGCTATAGTTAGTATGAAGACTAAATCAAGGAAAAGGCAGGTGGTAATTATGTTGAGAAAATTGTTTAATTTGTTCTTGCAACAAATGATAAATAAAAAATCGCAACCTTTTCCGGTAGAAGCGATTGATCCGTTTTATAGTATCGAGAACCAAAATTTATTGGTAGAGAGAATTGCGAAATATAAAATTGGCGTAAAAACGGAAAAAGAATTAATTGGCGATAAATAATGATATAACATCTATCCTAGTTCTGTGAACGGTTTTTATATACTTTGACATAAGTAAGAAGGGCGATAAGCTTTAGGACAAGAGCAACAATCAAAATACCGATGAGAATTTTGTTGCCCGGAAAGATAATGAGCATAATCACGGTAAACATTGAAAGTGCAGTTGCGGCTTTGCCAGGTAGTTTTGAAGGGATTACCATACGCTCTTCACGGTACCATAAGATTGTACCTGCAATAATCATAAAAATTTCTTTTGCTAAAAACAATAAAAATAAAAGCATAGGTATGGCATCATTGACAGCCAATGAACCAAGAGCGGTTAATAGCATTAATTTATCAGCTAAAGGGTCAAGAACTGTACCGAATTTGCTGATGATTTCATATTTTCTAGCGAGATAGCCATCTAAATAGTCTGTGAAACCGGCTATAAGGAAAATAAAAAGAGCAATATAATGGGCATGATCTGTTCCGGAAAAATATACGATAGCAAAAACCGGCACTAACAACAATCGGATAACCGTTAAAATGTTAGGTACATATTTCATAAGCGAACCCTACCTTTCTTAATTGCAATAGATTTCTTTTATTATAACTGAATAGTCGCTTTTAGACAAATTTTTGTAATTTGGAAATATCATGTATAATATAAATAGTAATTATTTAGAGCGATTTATAAAGTATGAAGGATGTGTGGTAATGAAAAAATCAACAATAGAAATCATGAAAAATGGTCCATTAGTTGTCAAAAATCCACCGGCATTAAAAACCAGAAAAGGGCTCGAGATCTTACCGAAAAATGAGTCGACCCTACCGGATACGGTTAAATTATGTCGTTGTGGTCATTCAAATGAAAAACCTTTTTGCGATGGAAGCCATTTTACAGAAGAATTTGATGATAGTAAAGGTAGCCGCTGGAAACCGGGAAAAATGCAAGATTATGAAGGCGAAAAAATAACGATTACTGATAATCGACGTGTTTGTGCACATGTAGGGTATTGTCTAAAAGATTTGCCATCGGTTTTTAACAAAGACCGTCAACCTTGGATTATAACAGACAATGGCAGCGTTGAGGATATAATTTATGCGATTAAACGATGTCCATCCGGAGCCTTAGCCTATCGTATTGATGATGTGGATTATATTGAATATGGCGCAACGCCTGCCATTATCGCATTAAAGAGGGGACCATATATTGTTCAAGGTGGCATAAGACTGAAAGATAAACGAGTTCAGGAGACAATGGACCACTATACCTTGTGCAGTTGTGGACAGTCAAAAAATAAGCCCTTCTGCGACGGCGAACATAGAGATCAAAGGTTTAAAGACGAAGAATGAGAATTTGATTAAAATTTTTGGGAGGGAGTAATCTATGAACACAAAAGGTAAAGAATGGTTGCAAAATTTTCTTGTTATCTTATTAATCCTTGTAATGGTCTTTGGAGGACAATATGTTCTAGAAGATATGAGGGGAAAAGCCGCAAGTACATATCAAATAAATATTTATCTCCATGGCTTTATAACCTTCTTTTTTTATGGAGGAATCGGCGTCTTATTAGGCCTAGAACATTTCATTAGAGAAAAAAAGAAAAATGGAAAATGGTCCTTAAATATACCTAAACTTGTATTAATAGGCATACCATCTTTATATTTTTCGGCCTCAATATTTCTATTTTACAATAGTCTGCTTAGCAATACGTTTTTGGTCTATCCAATTGGCGTTCTACTCAATAACAATGGGAGCCATTTTTTAACTGTTTTTAACGTTATATTTGGATTTGCAATTATAACAAGTTTCTATAAGAAAGAAATAAATAATGTAAAACAATAGATTGCAGTTACAAAAATGAAAAAAATATGCTATAATTTTTTATGATGAGAAATTAACAATGTTTATAGGGAGAATAAATAATGTTATTATTAAGGGAAAAAGTGGCTCGATACAGGGGAGACGCTTCTACAATCAATCAAATTCAACAAATGAAAAACTACATGATTAGAAAAGGCTATAGTCCTAAAACAATCCAAACATATGTGAATCATATCCAACATTTGAATCGTGAATTAGACAATAATATCACGCCAGAACGAATCGATGGGTATTTGATTCTACTTTTGCGCGAAAAAAAGTTGAGTCATACTTATGTGAACCAAATGATTAATGCAGTCAAAATATACTCAAAATTCCGCTTTAAGCTAAACGCTGAGCGTTTTCATCCCTATATACGTCCCAAAACTGAATTAATGTTAGCTTATTCTTGTGGCCTTCGCGTGAGCGAAGTAGCAAACTTAAAAATAAGAGATATTGATAGTGACCGAATGGTCGTTATAATCCGGCATAAGAAAAGCCTGTACATTTCATTCATTAAGGCATTCCTATGCAACACATTTATTGGAAAGTGGCGTGAGCCTTCGAAATATACAGCAGCTTCTCGGTCACAAAAGCTCACGCACAACAGAACGATATACCCATGTCTCGATACAAGAAATCCAAAAGATCATAAATCCTCTTGACCTAATGTGATTATTGTCGACATGCGTCTATATACATTAATAATGTCGTATTTGCGACATACGTAAACAAAGGAGTTGGGCGACATAATCAATTAGGCTAATTTTCTGGGGCTATTGGTTGAATTAATGAGAGAGGGAGAGGTATTATAATGAATATTAAATTTGAATCTAGTACAACAGCTCAATGTAAAAATTACTTAAAAATTATATATGATGAAAGAGAATATTCCCTGGAGGAGTTTTCTAATAAATATAAGACCAATGATTTTTCGTTGGATATAAAACTTAAAGAGTGTATTTTAGTTTACCGTGGTAGAAAGATGACTTATGAAGAAATTGGAAAAAGCAACACTGACTTTAGTGAAGATATATACTTCTTACGTAAATATGTAAAAGAAATTTATCCTATAGAGCATTCATTATTTATAAGTAATAGAGATTATTATAAGGCATCAAAGTATATTAATAAGTTTGAAAAATGTCTTCAAACTGCACGGTATTATTTGCTTAGTAGTCATGATTTAATAAAAACGGATTTTGAATTTAACTGGAATAATGGATATGGACTATTTTTTTTAATAAGGACAATGGATTTTACGACATCTGTAGTATGGTATAATTCATGTTTTGACTATATGCTACTTACAATTTATTTTGCCTTTGGAGTTTATACAAAGATGGATGGATACAGTGATGAGGATTCTCATGAGACTTTATTGAAAAGGTGTACTTATTATTCATTAGGGGAAATATACAGTAAATATAAAACTGTTCCTAATTACAAGACTTTATGGAAAATTATTAACTCAACTTTCCCACTTGCAAAACCTCTATAACACCATTGTTTTCATAGGAAAAGTTATAAAAAATACGTTTCTTGACGTAAAAATGCACCTCAAATCTGATATAATGTAATTGCGAAGTTACAA
>Ga0334893_1001557_pt1 | contig 21227 bp, 17 predicted proteins | sample GraSluR3_MG_5_FD_207218 | JGI IMG/M metagenome (GOLD analysis project Ga0334893, IMG submission 207218) | Sludge microbial communities from methane-producing bioreactor in Wageningen University, Netherlands - Granular Sludge_09_05-R3 | ecosystem: Engineered > Bioreactor > Anaerobic >...
AAATCCTTTTCCTCATCCTCTGTAAGGGGCTTGGGAAAGGAAGAATTGCCTGAAACAAATGAAAATAACAGAAATGTATCCCTCAGCATGGAAGCTGTAATTGACGCTATTGATGCAAGCACCGGTATGCTCACCTCCGTATTAGGGTCACTCTAAATTATATGAACCTGACCGCTCGGATGTGCATGTACCGACAAAATATAGCGTCACACAGGCATAAAAAAAGTGCTTTGCGCACTTTAACCCAAGCCTGCTTTGTTATTATCTTTCGCCCAGTTCCAAAACCCTCTTCGCAATATCTCTAAATACAGGGGCGGCAACACTCCCCCCGCTTCTTCCGTTTTCAGCAAAAACCGTGATCACATATTTCGGATAAATCCTCGGAGTATATCCGGTGAACCATGCATGCACCACGTCCTGGCCGCTTATCTTCTGTCCTGTCTGGGCGGAGCTTGTCTTGCCCGCCGTTTTTTCCAGGCCGGGCAGTGCTGCACCGGTTCCTGTACCATAATCCACCACCATTTCCATCATCCTTCTTATCTCGGTTGCAACAAATGGCGAGATTACCCGTTTTGGTTCTTCGTCACCGGGCAACGGTGTAACCTTCCCGGAACCGTCAATCAGGGCTTTGACCACATAGGGTTTTTTGCTTATTCCGTTATTTGCTATTATATTGGTCATGGCTGCTACCTGCAGCGGTGTTACCAGTATATCACCCTGGCCTATTGAAATATTGCAAACATCTGATTTGTGAAGTCCCTTGTCCGATGGCAAAACACCGCTTTGTTCTTCTAGGGGGTTAACCCCCACTATCTCGCCCAGCCCGAAAGCCCCGGCAAGATTGATAATTTTCTCACCGCCGACCCGCTGGCCCATTTCTATAAAAAAGGTATTGCATGACTCTGCGTACGCTTCAAATATGTTCAGTCCGCCGTGTCCCCCCGAATCATAACTCGAACATTTTATTTGAAGTTCGCCCACCTGTATGTACCCGGGACAGTTAACCGTTTCAAACGGGTTTACCAGGTTGTCTTCCAAAACCGCAGCCGCCACTATTGTTTTAAATATGGAACCCAGATTATACTGCTGGAAGGCTTTGTTGAGCAGTTCACCCCTTTCACCCTGCAGGTATTTACCCACGTTGTCCTGTGCATAGTTGGGGCGGCTCGCCATGGCAAGAATCCCGCCGTTTTCAACTTCCAATACCAAAGCTGCACCTTCTATGCCATGCTCGTCCACCACCTCCTCTACAATTTTTTGTATATGATAATCTATGGTAAGCTGTAAGTTATAACGGTTTTCCCTTTGCCCGCCATTTATAAGTTTGTACCCCAAACCCGGTATTAGCCTTTTGCTGCCGTCCACCATTGCTGCTACCGTGACTTCGCCGTCACCCGCCAGATAGTTTTCATAGAGCTTTTCCAGGCCCGCCCTTCCCACTTTGTCGCTCTTATCCGTATAACCGATAAGATGCCGTGCTTTGCTGGTTTCGTCATACCGCTTTATATCCGTTACCGCCATGATACCCTTGGTGTCCCCGACAGACACCGTATGTCGGTTTTCGGTCAGAGGCAGTTTGTAGGGTGAGGACGCCTGTCGCAAGCCCTCCAGGGCATTGTCATGGTCAATCCCTGTCATATCTGCAATCACGGCAGCAGCTTTTTTTTTGTCTTCTACAAGGGCGGGGAATACCACAAGGCTGTCTACCGTCTCCCGGCCGGTCAGCGGTATCATGTTGGCATCATAAAACTGTCCCCTGGAGAAATCCAGGGGGAGATTCAACATTCTCTGGTTAATTGCCTTTAATGAATAGCTTTTTCCCTGTACAATCTGTATCTGAAACAGGCGCAGAACCAGCATCAGCATTATGATCAGCATCATTACGGCTGTAAAAACAGCCCTGGAAGCCATTACATTTTTTTCCGCAGACATTATTACACCTTCCGGCCGGGTAGTTAACTATATTATTGGCCTGCTCCGGAAGGTTTATACCTTTATACCACCGGTTTTCTCAATATGTCAAAGGGTTTTACCGGTCGTTTCACCGGCATTCTTAACACCTGCTGCGGATGGGGTGCTACGTCTATATGATTTCCCTCTTCATCTTTCATCCGTTCAATTTGCTGGACAAAATAATCCCTGCCGGGACCGGCAATCTCCACCGTATCACCGGCAAACATCCTGTTTCTCTGCTCAATTGTCGCAATTCCCGTTTTTTCGTCATACTCAAGTACAAGTCCCACAAAGTCATATTCCCGAATATAACTGCTTTTTTCGTAAATCTGGTCCCCGGCGGTGGTTTGCCCAAAGTAAAAACCGGTTGTAAATTCCCTGTGGCTTGCCTTGCACACTTCTTCCATCCATTTGTTCCTGTTTAATTCGTATTCCTTTTCATCCTTATACCAGGTATCAATGGCTTCCCGGTATGCCTTTACCACGGTAGCAACGTAGTAGGAGCTCTTCATCCTGCCTTCAATCTTCAGGCTGTGAAGGCCGCTTTCTACAAGCTGTGGTATATATTCAATCATACACAAATCCTTTGAATTCATTATAAATGTACCACTTTGGTCTTCGTATACAGGATAATATTCCCCCGGCCTTTTTTCCTCCATCAGGTAATACTTCCAACGACACGGATGGGCACAGTCTCCCAGGTTGGAATCCCTGCCCGCCATGTAGCTGCTGAGAAGGCACCTGCCGGAATAGGATATGCACATTGCCCCGTGTACGAACGCTTCCAGGTCAATGCCCTTTTGGGTACTGCTTCTTATTTCACTAATCTCCCGGAGCGAAAGCTCCCGGGCCAGGATTATCCTCTTTGCTCCCAGGCTGTGCCAGAATTTGGCGCTCAGGTGATTTACGGTGTTTGCCTGGGTGCTTATATGTATTTCCATTTCCGGCACAGTCCGCTTTACAAGCTGAAATACTCCCGGGTCCGAGACTATCATTCCGTCAACACCGGCCCCTGCAGCCTTTTTAATAAAATCATCCAGCCCCATAATGTGACGGTTATGGGGTATGATATTTACCGTAAGGTATCCCCTGGCACCGGATGAGTGGGCAAAATCCATGCCTTCCTTTATCTCTTCAAGGCTTAGATTTCCCGCACCCGCCCGCAGCCCGTATCTTTCTCCGCCAAAATACACCGCATCGGCACCGTATATGACTGCCATTTTTAGTTTTTCAAGGTTCCCTGCGGGAGCCAGCAGTTCAATTTTATTCATGCTCCGTCCTCCTTATACAGCTGATGGATACACCATCCCCTATCGGCACTATTGCGGTATCCAGCTGCTGGTGCTGTGTTATGTATTTTAAAAACTTTCTCATCCTTTTTACTATTGTAATCTTTCTCCTTTTTACAAGGCTGTCGCTGGCCACCATACCTCTGAAAAGCACATTATCACATACTATGATGCCGCCCGGTCTTATATTTTGCAGCACATTCTCAAACATTTCACCGTAATGCCCCTTTGCAGCGTCTATGAAAACAAAATCAAATTTTCCTTCAATTTTATTAAGAACGAACCTTGCGTCACCTTGTATTACTTCAATTCTGTCATTTAAACCGACCCTTTCTATATTGAGCCTTGCCTTTCTTGCCATATCTTTATTAATTTCCAGCGAGACCACCTCGGCATCTTTGCCGGCGGCCTCTGCCAAAATGACTGCCGAATAGCCGATAGCCGTACCTATCTCAAGAATTTTTTTGCTTTCAAACCCCTTTACCAGGACTTTTAAAAGCTGCGCCACTTCCGGCTGTATAATGGGTATATGGTTTTCCTCCGCGTATAACTCCATATCCCTTATCACGCCTCCGGAAGGATTGAGGTTTTTCATTATATAATCCCGTATATAATTTCTGGTTATACCGTCCATAACCCTTCACTTCCCCAACAACAAAAGGTGGCATAACTACCACCTAGTGTTTTCATTCTGCATTCTATTATTCAGGCTGCTACCTGTTGTTCTCCTTGTCAATAAGGAACTGTTGATAGTTACTGCTGAAAACATTTGTACCGTTGTTTGTTGCCACAAAATACAGATAATCGGTATCCGCCGGCTCCATCGCCGCCTTCAGTGCTTCTCTGCCTGGAGAAGCTATCGGGCCTATTGGAAGCCCGGGTACATTATACGTGTTGTACTGCGAATCTATTTGAATATCCTCATTGGACAACCTTGGTTTCCTTTCTTTAAGTACATACTGTACTGTGGCACAGGACCTCAGATGCATCCCAATATCAAGCCTGTTATGGAATACCGCCGATACCAGCGGAAGCTCTTCTATGGTGCCCGCTTCCCGCTCCACAACAGAAGCCAGTGTAACCACCTCGTCAAGCGTCATATCATCATTCCGTTCAATTAAGCCTATTTCGTCCGCAACCTCTTCAAACCTGTCCAGCATTCGCCCTATAACCGAACTGGCCGGTTCCCCCACAAAAACTTCGTATGTATCGGGAAACAAATACCCCTCCAGCCTATTCTCCCTTACAGGTATGCTGTCAATAAAGCTTTGCCCGAAAATGCCTTCTTCCACTTCCTTCATAAACTCTTTCCTGTCCACAATACCCTCATCGTGCAGCAAATCTGCTATCTGTCTTAATTCGTAACCTTCGGGTATTGTGAACCTTACCGTTTCTTTATAGACACTGCCATTTGTAATTTCCTCCATGATATCCTGCAGGTCTGCGCCCACCGTCAGCGCATAGACCCCTGCCTTGTAATTCCCGCCATAGCCCTTAAGCCTGGTGGCAATCCTGAAGGCCAGGTCGCTGCGGATTATACCGCTTTTTTTAAGAATTTCGCCTATTTGCGGAGTTGTACTTCCCATCGGGATTTCTACAAGCACCGTTTCCCCTGCCCCCGTTTCAATCGCCACAGGGCTGAACAGGTGTATAAACTGTATAGCTGCAAATCCCAGTGCCAGTCCCACAACTAGTAGATATGCCACAGCTTTTTTCTTTCTTTTCACCCCTGCTTGTGCTGCAGCAGCAGAATTCTTCATGTCCTCACTCCTTCGTCTGCTTCGAAGTCTTATGCTTTTAATATTTTATATTATATCTTGTCCTCCAAAGATTTACAACAAAAAAGCGAATAAGGAGCAGTACCGATAGTATTCGGGACGGCTCCTTTCAGAAAACTAAATTAAAATTTCTATATCGCTGTTTCCCATCAGCTCTTCAATCATCTGCTCAAACTGCATTTGCTCCTTTTGCTGTATTAACTGTCCTTCTATTTGAGATTTTGCTTCCTCCAGAGATGGAAAAGGCCGTTCTTCCTCTGCATCTTCTTCGCTGTTCTCTTCCATCTGTGCTTCATACTGCATTTTGTACAGGTCATACATCTGCTGGATTTCTTCTTCAGTAATAACAGCCTCTGGGATTTCATTTTCTATAAACTGTGAAATCTGCATCTCGGAAGCAACCATGTCTTTGAGTTCCTCTTCGGTCATTTGGTTTTCCTCCAAAGCTGTCCTGTAGTCATCCTCGGTAGGATACAGTTCCTTTATCAGCTCTATTTCTTCAATAACTTGCTCCTCGGAAATATCATATCCCTTATCTATGGCACTTTGCAGCAGCACTTCCTGCTGTACCAGGCTGTCGATGACCTGCTGCCTTATCTCTTCAAGGATTTTCATTCCTTCTTCTCCCTCAAAATCAATACCCTGCTGCTCATAAAAGACTTTGGTTCTGTCCACGGTATTCTCGAACTCTTCCATGCTGATTCCGGTATCATTTACTATCGCCGCCAGTCCGTCGGTTCCGCCGGCATCCTTTGTATCGTTTTCGCCGGCGGTGCATCCTATCACCAGCAGAGAAATTAACGCTGTAAGAACAATTAGCAACGTTTTTTTAGAAAGCAACAAAATACCCCTTCCTGTACTAAACTTTTTTGTCCAGTGTCCATGATAACATATCTGTTCAGACATTGAAAGGCGGTATTTGATTCTGGCATATGACATCAATAATCTGCTATTCCTCTGCAAAACGATAACCGATACCTACCTGTGTTAGAATAAAGCGGGGGTTAGCAGTATCCCTTTCAATCTTTCTTCTCAGGCTTGCCATAAACACCCTAAGGCTTTTTGCATCTCCCGTTTCACCGTAACCCCAAATTTTGTTGATAATGTAATTATGGGTCAGTACTTTTCCCCTGTTGGCGATTAGAAGTTTCAAAAGCTTATACTCCATCGGTGTCAGATGAACTTCGTTTCCGTCAACAAATACAAGCCCCTTTGTATAGTCCAAAGTTAAATTGTCGCAGGTAAAGGTCTTCAGGCTGTCCGGGTTTGTTATGCTCTTGATTTTACGTTGGGCCACCCTTATTCGGGCCAAAAGCTCGCCTGTATAGAAAGGTTTGGTCATATAATCATCAGCTCCGCAGTCAAGGGCGCTAATTATCTCACTTTCCTTTTCCCTGGCAGACACAACAATTATCGGAGTATTGCTCCTTTCCCTAACCTGCCTGATGACTTCCATCCCGTCTATATCTGGCAACCCCAAATCCAAAAGAACCACATCGGGATTGTTAGCATAAAACAACGCAATGGCTTCTTTTCCCGTTTCCGCCGAAATTGTCTTATATCCTTCATCCTTAAGAAACATGATTATGAATGACGTTATATACTTGTCATCCTCCACCACCAATATAGTAATATTGTCTTCCATATATGGCTCCTTTCCATTAACCCTATAACATTTTGTCAAGCTGCGTTTGGGCTAAACATGAAATCAAGCGGTTCCATTGTCTGTATGCTCGGTATACGGCAGTCTAAACTCAAACAGCGCACCTCCAAGATGTGACTTGCCGGTACTGACACTGCCTCCGTGGGATTGTACAATTGCTTTGCAAATAGCCAGCCCCAGGCCGATTCCTTTTTTCCCATCAGCACTGGTTTTGCCACTGGTAACAAAGGCATTAAATATATTTTCCTTAATGTTCGGCCCAATTCCTTTTCCACCATCAGCGACACTGAATTCCACGTATCCGTTCATCTTTTTTACTTCGAGTTCAATTGGACTGTTCTTTGGAGTGTGGGTAACGGCATTATCCAAAAGATTTATCAGCACCTGGGCAATCATTTTACCATCCATGGGTATGGCGATTAACTCCTTTGGTATATTAACCTTGAAAGGCCTTTTTGAGAGTCCTATAACGCGACTTACAGCTTCGTTTACAACATCATCAACCACTTCTATTTGCTTGTTTACCTCTAATTTACCGTTATCAATTCTTGTCATATTCAGCATGTTTTCTACCAGGGTTGTAAGCCAGACCGCCTGTTCGCTTATGTCTCCCGCCAAACGCTCAATGCTCTCGCGATCCAAACTTTTACCACGCTGCACAATATAACTGCTTGCTCCCGCAATCCCCGTCAGGGGAGTACGTAGGTCATGGCTTATACTGCGCAAAAGATTACTTTTCAAATGTTCACGTTCCATGGCAATGCGTATGTTTTCCCGTTCATTGTAAACATATTCACGGTCAAGGGCAATACCCATCTGCGCTGCAACAGTGTTAACAAGCCATTCCTGTTCAATATTGAGATTTTCAATTTTGCCGTACACCTTTAGCGTGCCTAATCGTTTTGCAAGCCCTGTTATTGGTAGTTCTATGCTCCTGTCACTTTCACCGGGCACGAAGTTGTCGCTCAAATAGGTCTGTTTGTTTTGGTCAAGTTCCACTGCACTGTCATACCCAATATATTCTTTTATACAACGTATCCCCTGTTGAATAATATTTCCTTCGCCGGTAACATTCAGCAGGCGCCGCGCCACTTCATAAAGAAGTTTCGCCGTTCGCTCGTTATTTTGTGAGATCAGCAGCTGCCGCTGGAATCTTGCGGTCAGGCTGGAAGATATAACGGATGCTATAAGGAAAAAAAATATCAGTGCGATATCGTTGGTGTTGTATATTACAAAGGTATGAAGGGGCTCGGTAAAAAAATAGTTGAACAGCATAATACTGGCACAGGATGCGATAATACCAAAGCGGTATCCCCTTGTAAAGGCGGTTACCAGCAGGACACCCACCATAAAAATCATCAGGATGTTTTCCTTATCGACGCCCAGTTGATTTAGGGCTATGGAACTTATAGTTGTAGCCGACATTATTAAAACAAGCCTTATATAATATATCCCCTTCATAACAATCACTCCATAACTGTATTTTAGCATATTTTCAGTTTATCAGTTTTAGTATTTTTTCAACGTCACTGTGGCGTCCTATAACCATAAGGTGTTCGTCCTGCCTGAATATATGATCTGCAGATGGCAGCAGTGAAACCCTGTCACCAATTTTGGTTGCAAGAATACTTGCGTGGTATCTTGCCCTGAAATTGACCTCTTTTATGCTCTTTCCTATCCAGCTTTCCGCCGGCGGTATCTCATAGATTGAAATATCCTTTGTAAGTTCAATATAGTCAAATAGGTTGTTTGCACTGCAGCGTACCGCAAGCTTTTCCGCAATATCCTTTTCCGGGTCAATAACCTCATCGGCACCATTGCGCAACAAAAACTTAATATGAATATCACGGCTGGCCTTGCTTATCACATACTTTGCACCCAAATCCTTAAGCAGGCTGGTGATCTCTAGGCTGCTTTGAAAATTGGTTCCCACACAGACAAAACACAGGTCAAAATTACTTATACCGAATGATCGTAAAACTTCTTCCTTTGTGCAGTCACCTATTTGGGCGCTTGCCGCCAGGGGCAGGAGCTCACTTAGTTTTTCTTCTTCCTTGTCAATAATCATGACTTCATTTCCAAGTTCAATAAGTTTCCGGCTCAGATGCTTGCCAAACCTGCCGATTCCAATAACCAAAATTGTTTTCATATTAGCACCCCTATCCAATATTTATTTTTTCCGTCGCGTTCTGAACAAACGACGATATTCTTTGTTCAGTGAACAACAGGGCGAAGGAAAGGCTTCCAACCCGGCCGCAGTACATCAGCAAAGTAATGGCTATACGGCCAAATGCATTTAGTGAGCCTGTTATTCCTGTAGAAAGACCCACAGTGCCTATTGCTGAAAAAGCTTCAAACAGTACATCCTCAAGCAGCAGCGAAATGTTTGCTGCACTTACCAGAAGCGCTGCGCTTATTGTCAAAAGCAGATAAATCGTTATGACGGCGGATGCTCTCTTCAGCGCGTTGTCTTCCAGTCTTCGTCCGAATATGTTGTCACATTTTGTGTTTTTAAGGCTTGACCACAGTGAAATCAGAATAACCGCAAAGGTGGTGGTCTTAATACCACCGGCAGTAGAACCAGGGCTTCCGCCTATGAACATCAAAATCATAGTTAAGAGCCTGCCTGCAGGAGACAATGCCGCTGTATTTACAGTATTAAACCCTGCCGTTCTTGGTGTAACTGCACTGAAAACTGAAGCAATAACTCTTTCTCCCATAGTCATTTCGGATAGCAAATTATTAACCTCAACTATATAAAAGCTTACTGCGCCGAACACTATAAGAAATGCGGTCATTGACAAAACGATTTTTGTATGCAGTTGATATTTCTTGAAGTAATATTTGTTCTTGGTAAGGTCATCCCACACAAAGAACCCGATACCACCTGTTATAACCAGTACTACCACCGTTAGATTAACTACGGCATCCCCGGAAAACCGTGTAAGGGACGAGTTTTCACCAAACCTTCCCATCAAATCGAATCCTGCATTGCAAAAGGCCGAAACCGAATGAAAAATTCCATTATATACTCCCGCCGCCAATCCCATTTCCGGTATAAACCTCATGGATAAAACCAGCGCACCCACGCTCTCTAATAAAAATGTTCCAATGAGTATTTTTTTTGTCAGGCGCACAATTCCGCCGATATACATGGTATTTACACTCTCACGCAGCAGTTCCCTTTCCTTCAGTCCTATTTTTCTCTTGAGCAGAAAAGAGAACATGGTGACAATTGTCATGAAGCCCAAACCGCCTATCTGTATCAGCAGCAGAATAACCATCTGACCAAAAAATGACCATTGGATGAATGTATCAAAGACTACAAGCCCTGTCACACATGTGGCTGAAGTCGCGGTAAACAGAGCATTGACAAAACCGGCGGATATATTGTTACGGCTTGCTATCGGTAAAGATAAAAGTATCGTACCTACTACTATAAGTGAAAAGTACCCAAGGGCAATCATCTGAGGATAGGTGAAGGATTTCGGTCTTTTCAAGGACGCTCTCATAGCTTTGCCTCCGTTTTTTGCACTACAATCTGATATAGCATAACTGCCGTAACCTCCCCGTTTGACAAATAGCGGATTTTTTCACTTATGAACATACCCTCGTTTTTTCGCTCGTTGCAAATAGCAATCATATTTTCTATATCGTATACTTCCCTACCGATTTTGCTGAGAACCAAATTATCAGCGTCGTTGTCGGACAAAGCGAACAAATAGCGGAAACCCGGCTCCTGTTTTAGGAGGAAGGGCTCGGACAGACAGAGTACCCTGACCTTATCTCTCTTTAACAGCTCTTCTGTTTGGTTGGCAAGGTCGGTTTCTCCAAATACAATAGCGGCAGTCTTTTGGTTTTCATCTTCTATTACCGCACTGTTTTCCGCCAGGAATCTATCCAGCTTGGACAATAGGTATCCGAAATATATAAAAGGAACTATAAACCCGACGAACAGCAGCATCCACATATATTCACCTTCCCCTTAATTCCCGTATGTCACTATTTTACTACCTCCAATATTAAGATTGTGTTAATAACAATAGAACCGGTGTTAACACAACACTAATATTGGACATAACAGCATTAAGATTTTATAAACAAATAGCGCCAGCCTTTTACAGACTGACGCTGCTCAGTTTCACTTTATTGGACAGCTTACTTATACAAGAAAATCTCTCCTGTTGTATAACCCATAGGCCAGATATATTGTACCTCCCGTTAGACTGTATTGACTTTCTAGTCAACGTTGTAATCACGGTATAAACCCCCTGCCAGGTACCCAGCCTGGGAGTTCCCTTCTCGATTATAATGCTGCATGAACAGCCCATAAGCGAAGCCTTTATGTGGGCATGGGAGTTCCCTTCCCCATGGAGGTATTCACCGTGTTGAGGGTATGTTTTGGAAAGCGCCGCCTGTATATCCTTTACAACGTCGGGGTCGGCGTTCTCATCGTATGACTATATATCTGCCAGAGATTCTATAGACGGCTGACCGCATCACCATATGGGAGTATATCAACCACAAGAACCGTCCCCCTGGCTATTCTCCTACTGTCACATCCGCATCAAACTCAATCACAATTTCTTGTACTGCCGAATCAGTCATGCCGTCTTTAATCCCAATAGCTTTTACTGTAACGGTTCCACCTTCATCTCCCGCAGCAGTTACAGTAAATGGTTCATCATATAATTCTGAATCTGCTGTTGGTACATCTCCATTAAGTATGTAATAAATTGTTGCACCTTCTGTTTCTGTTGACAATGTTACTGTAACTGGTTGATTATTCTCTACACCAACAATAACATCCGGATCTGTTGTCACACTAATATCATTTACAGGAACAGCATCTTCTTTTGTCCAATCTCCATTCTGGGTACCCGTGTATGTGCCGGCTCCCCCTGCCAGATAGCTTGTTTTAAAATTATCATTATTTTCTGCAATTAATCTCCTTCCAATTGTTACATTGGCTCCAATTGTTATGCTGGTAAGGGAATTATAACCAAACGCATAATTACCTATACTGGTTACGCTATCAGGTATTGTTACGCTGGTAAGTCTGTTATTATAAAACGCATAAATACCTATACTCGTTACGCTATCAGGTATTGTTACGCTGGTAAGTCTGTTCCAATAAAACGCATAATCACTTATACTCGTTACGCTATCAGGTATTGTTACGCTGGTAAGTCTGTTGCTATGAAACGCATAATTACCTATACTCGTTACGCTATCAGGTATTGTTACACTGGTAAGGCTGTTATCCTGAAACGCGCTATAGCCTATACTCGTTACACCATCAGGTATTGTTACGCTGGTAAGTCTGTTTTCTTGAAATACACTATCACCTATACTCGTTACACCATCAGGTATTGTTACGCTCTCAAGGCTGTTATTACTAAACGCGCTATCACCTATACTTGTTACGCTACCAGGTATTGTTACGCTGGTAAGGCTGTTATTAGCAAACGCACTATCGCCTATACTCGTTACGCTATCAGGTATTGTTACGCTCTCAAGGCTGTTTTCTTCAAATACACTATCGCCTATACTCGTTACTATCCCTGTTTCGCCAGGTTCAATAGCACCTGTAATTTTAAAGTCATCATAATAACCATCTTGGTCTATTTCACTTCCATCTATAAACTGTGGGATTTCTATAACCGTATCATCACCATTATAACCAGTAATGGTTAACGGTACTGCTACCTCAATTTCTTTGGTTCCTACCACACCTGAACCATCCTGAGCTGTAGCTCTAACGGTTACTGTTCCTAATGCTGTTGCTGTTAATAATCCATCGGCATCTATTGTTGCCGAACCGGTTCCATCTTCTACGCTCCAGCTAACATTTTTATTTGTTGCATTATCTGGTGATACCTCTGCACTCATTTGAAGTGTTCCACCATTTAAAACTGTTGTTGCGTCACCTTCGCCTGTCACACTAATAGCATTTACAAGAACAGCCCAATCTCCATTCTGGGTACCCGTGTATGTGCCGGCTCCTCCTGCCAGATAGCTTGTTTTAAAATTATTATTATCTGAAAGTAAATTATCTCCCATTGTTGTTACATTGGCTCCAATTGTTATTCTGGTAAGGCGGTTATCCCTAAACGCGCTATCGCCTATACTCGTTACGCTATCAGGTATTGTTACGCTGGTAAGGTCATTATCAAAAAACGCATAAACACCTATTCTCGTTACGCTATCAGGTATTGTTACACTGGTAAGACTGTTACTATAAAACACATAATTACCTATACTCGTTACGCTATCAGGTATTGTTACGCTGGTAAGGCTGTTACCAAAAAACGCATAATCACTTATACTCGTTACGCTATCAGGTATTGTTACGCTGGTAAGGCTGTTACTATAAAACGCATAATTACCTATACTCGTTACGCTATCAGGTATTGTTACGCTGGTAAGGTCATTATCAAAAAACGCATAAACACCTATACTCGTTACACCATCAGGTATTGTTACACTGGTAAGGCTGTTCATATAAAACGCTTTATCGCCTATACTCGTTACACCATAAGGCACTGTTACGCTCTCAAGGCTGTTATCACTAAACGCGCTATCACCTATACTCGTTACGCCATCAGGTATTGTTACACTGGTAAGGCTGTTTTCTTGAAATACACCATAGCCTATACTCGTTACGCTATCAGGTATTGTTACGCTGGTAAGGCTGTTATTAGTAAACGCATTATCACCTATACTTGTTACGCTATCAGGTATTGTTACGCTCTCAAGGCTGTTATCCCTAAACGCACTATCGCCTATACTCGTTACTATCCCTGTTTCGCCAGGTTCAATAGCACCTGCAATTTCAAAGTCACCATAATAACCATCTTGGTCTATTTCACTTCCATCTATAAACTGTGGGATTTCTATAACCGTATCATCACCATTATAACCAGTAATGGTTAACGGTACTGCTACCTCAATTTCTTTGGTTCCTACCACACCTGAACCATCCTGAGCAGCAGCTTTAACGGTTACTGTTCCTAATGCTGTTGCTGTTAATAATCCATCGGCATCTATTGTTGCCGAACCGGTTCCATCTTCTACGCTCCAGCTAACATTTTTATTTGTTGCATTATCTGGTGAAACCTCTGCACTCATTTGAAGCGTTCCATCATTTAAAACTGTTGTTGCATCACCTTCGCCTGTCACACTAATATCATTTACAGGAACAGCACCTTCTTTTGTCCAATATCCATCCTGGGTACCCGTGTATGTGCCGGCTCCCCCTGCCAGATAGCTTGTTTTAAAATTATTATTATCTGAAAGTAAAATATCTCCCATTGTTGTTACATTGGCTCCAATTGTTATGCTGGTAAGGCTGTTATGACTAAACGCATAATAACCTATACTAGTTACGCTATCAGGTATTGTTACACTGGTAAGGTCATTATCAAAAAACGCATAAACACCTATACTCGTTACGCTATCAGGTATTGTTACGCTGGTAAGGCTGTTACTATAAAACGCATAATTACCTATACTCGTTACGCTATCAGGTATTGTTACGCTCTCAAGGCTGTTACCAAAAAACGCATAATCACTTATACTCGTTACGCTATCAGGTATTGTTACACTGGTAAGGCTGTTACTCATAAACGCCCTATCGCCTATACTCGTTACACCATCAGGTATTGTTACACTGGTAAGGCTGTTACTCATAAACGCCCTATCGCCTATACTCGTTACACCATCAGGTATTGTTACACTGGTAAGGCTGTTATTAGTAAACGCATTATCACCTATACTTGTTACGCTATCAGGTATTGTTACGCTCTCAATGCTGTTATTACTAAACGCGCTATCACCTATACTTGTTACGCTATCAGGTATTGTTACACTGGTAAGGCTGTTATCCTTAAACGCAGAATCACCTATACTGGTTACGCTATCAGGTATTGTTGCGCTGGTAAGGCTGTTCATACTAAACGCGCCACTGCCTATACTCGTTACTATCCCTGTTTCTCCAGGTTCAATAGTACCTTCAATTTCAAAGTCACCATAATAACCATCTTGGTCTATTTCACTTCCATCTATAAACTGTGGGATTTCTATATCAGTATCATCACCATTATAATCGGTAATGGTTAACGGTACTGCTACCTCAATTTCTTTGGTTCCTGCCACACCTGAACCATCTTGAGCAGCAGCTTTAACGATTACTGTTCCTAATGCTGTTGCTGTTAATAATCCATCGGCATCTATTGTTGCCGAACCGGTTCCATCTTCTACGCTCCAGGTAACATTTTTATTTGTTGCATTATCTGGTGATACCTCTGCACTCATTTGAAGCGTTCCACCATTTAAAACTGTTGTTGCATCACCTTCGCCTGTCACACTAATAACATTTATTCTTACTCTCGATGAGCCGCCACTGCTTCTTCTGCCGCCGGTGGCCGGTATTACCAATTCACCCCTGGAGTCTGTTGTACCTGTTGTACCGCTGTCAACCGTTTGGCTGCCAATAGTGGTGCCGCTTACACTTTCACCGACCTCAATTTCTGTGCCTGCAGTATTTAAGCTGCAGTCGTCTCCCTGTATGCTTGCATTTACGACTGTGCCCCCGCCGTCTACCATTGTACCGTCAGCCTCAGTTGTAACGGTAGTAACGGTTCCATCTATGTATAAGTCCACGTCTGATGCTGCCTGTGATACAGAAACCATATCAACCGTTGATGTGCTTCCAATAGTAATATTTGCATCCGGGACAGTAACCGTCACATTTGTCACCACTGCATTTTGAAGAACAACGGGCACATTGGCAGCATCAACCTTGACACTGTCAATTTCACCCTCAATGATGACATCGTCTTTTCCGTCATCAATGTGTATTACTTCCACCGCTGCGCCGCTCCCGGTTACTACACGGATATTCCCGTCTACCTTGGAAATAATGACGCTGCCAAGTTCGCTGCCACCGATAATCTTTATGGAGTCCGGGCCGCCACCGCGAACAACCGTCCTTCCGGTTACCTTAACGTTATCAAGTATAATATTGCCGTCCCCGGCTCCGTCGCCTATTATTAAGTCGCCCTTAACAGTCACATCTTTAAGGGTTATTTCAGGCGCATTAATCATAATGTTGCCTTCGGGTATCTTTGAATATGTACCTGGGGTTTTTATATAATGCTTTAACAGGTTGTGCATAATCTGAGCAAATTCCGCCCGGGTTATGTTCTGTTTTGGATATAGCCGCCCGTTTGAGCCGGCAATATAGCCCGCCGATACAAGGGATGCAATACCGTCCTCTGACCAACTGCTTATTTCAGACTTGTCGGAAAACATATCAAGTATGGTTCCGGGGCTTCCTGTCAGCCTGAATGCCCTGGCCAGCACAACAAAAGCTTCCTCACGGGTAATATTGCTGTCAGGATTTAATTTGTCACCACTGCCAAGCAGTGTTTTCATTTGCACTGCTTTGGCCATGTCGTCATAATACCATGCGTCGGGAACCACATCAGTGTAGCTGCTTAGCGATGCTTTCCCGGTTGCGCCAAATGCACGGTTAATCACCGCCGCCATTTGCGCCCTCGTTAAATTGTCCCTTGGCATAAGCTTTCCGTCTGCTCCTGTCAGAAGACCGTTTTCAACTGCGCTTTCCAAAGCGGACTTGGACCAGTCGTCCGGCATATCGGAAAATTCAAAAGCCAATGCCATTGTTGGAAGTACTAAAATAATCATTGCCACTGATAACAGAAACGCCAATGCTTTTCTCTTCACCAAATTACCCCCTTAGAAGCAAACATATTTTGTTACAAAACCTCTGTTCATCACTAAAAAAAACTCTTATACACACATAAGCAGAATTTTCAACACAAGAAGTAGCATATCAGGTCACGGTATTATGCAGTACAAACGACCCTATATGAATTAACAATAATGTGATATAATAACTACGTTTAGCAATACTTGACTATAGTCATTGACTATAGTCAAGTATATACTGTTTCCACATTATTAGTCAAGAGGGGAGATGGGATACCTGTGAATAATGAGAAGATAAGCAACAGGAAAGCAAAAGCCATTCAAACCAAAAGGAGAATATATGAGACTGCTGACCAGCTGTTCAGAAAATATGGATTTGAAAATGTAAGTGTTGATTCCATAGTGGAAAAGGCGGGAGTATCCAAGGGGACCTTCTACGTGTATTTTGATTCAAAGAATTCTCTGGCTGCCGCTTTGCTTAATGATTTTGTAAATGAAGTGGATTTAGACTATAAGTCCTATGTCGAATCATTTGATACCAAAACAGCGGCGTCTGATATTCTTATTTCGCTGATAGGGAAAATAGCTGATACTCTTAATTATTCTATAGGGCTTAGCAATATGAAAACTTTATATAAAGTACAAATAACAAAAACTATAAATGCAGATATAGTAATGGATTATGACAGGGAACTCTACAAAATATTCAGCGATATAATCAGCAGGGGCGTACAACGCGGGGAATTCATAACAGATATACCGGTGGATATACTCACAAAACACTGTGTTCTGGCAATAAGAGGCCTTTCCTATGAATGGTGTATACGCCAGCCTGACTTTGATTTAAAAGAAAAGGCTCTGAAGCACTTTGAGATACTTCTGTCAGGCATTAAGAAAAGATAATTTATGAAAAAACAAATAGTTCTTCGTCTGCTTGATTATTCCCACACCCATTCGGAAATTTTAATAGATAAAATTTAAAAACCCGGCATTTCCATCCATGATGTTCACGCTTCTATAATAAGTATCCTATGCGGCTTTAGTAACCGAACTCATTTTTCAACTGTATTTAAAAGGACAGTCGGACTGACTCCATCACAATACAGAAACCAAATATATTAAGAAGAATTAAGAGTACCAGGTGCGATGATTTGCTGCTTCGTTTATATCAGGGGCTTTAGACCATACCCGTGGTTGTAATCACAAGAACCACCCCCTCGGCTGCATAAAAAAAGAGCCCGTATTACTCGGGCTCCTCTGTTTTTAATGCATCTCCTATTATTTTGTATATATCACTTAACAGCTGTCCCAGCCGCTGTTCAGACTGCATAAGGATTTTGGCCTCCTGGTCCATGGACACGAGGTTATACAGACTGTGCAGCTTTTCCATCAGCTCGTCGCTTACGTCCTGTCCAAAGGTCTTTAACGACTGCATTTCCATCTGTTTCTTCCTGAATTCATCAACTATGCTTTTTTTTGATTCGTCCTTGTCCACAGCCTCTTTAGCCTTGGCATATTCTTTGTATTCGCTGCTTTCCCTAAGGGCCTTGGCCAGGTTGTGCGCAATATCATACGGATTCATGTTTCACCCCCCTTAAAATGGCAGTTTTATCAGCAGGGTCACAAGAACGGGAACTATTGACGTAAGCAGTACACCGCTCAGAAAGGCAATTATTGCCGTTTCAGGACCCGTTGACCTTGCAATAACCGGCAGTGTTGTATCCATGCAGGTGGACCCTCCGGGCGTTATTGCCTCTAAATGTCCGATCCTGGCTGCCACCACGGGGATTAAAACAAAGGCAATAAGCTCCCTGACAACGTTAGTAACAAAAGCCACAGTCCCAAGCCTTACACTGTGAAGTTCTGTCAGCAGCACACCCGACAGGCTGTACCAGCCCAGTCCTGCTCCCACGGCTCCGGCTTCACCGACACTGTATCCAAGCAGCCTTCCCGCGATAACTGTAGCTGCTATGCTTCCGACCGCCATTCCTGCAGGAATAAGGAAAATTCGCCAGCCATACTGCCTTAGTTTTACAAAACTCTCCTTGCTTCCGCCAATATCCACCCCTACCCAAAACAATAGAAAACACACACCGGCCTCAATAAACGTTCCGGAATACCGGGAAAGGGATGTGGGTAGGACGAAATATCCTGCCGCTGTTCCCGTCAACACCGCCAAAAGGATTATCCAGCTCATCGGGGGTCCTCCCCTTTATGCTGAATAACCGGTCTAAGCATTCTGACCAGGGCCAGACTTCCTATTATGGCGGCTGCAGCAAACACCACCGAGTGCAAACCAATTGACGTAAAGCCTTCGATTATTTCATCGTTTGAACCGATTGAGACACCCATTGCAAACAATATAAGCAGCAGTGACCAGAACTGGAACCCGGCGCTTCTTGCTTCTATTTTGGCCGGTATTTTCCGCGATACCCCCAATACTATTCCCAATACAAGAAACATCATACAAAGCCACATAATTGTCCTCCCTGAATGTGTATTCAATTAAGCCGGCAGCTTTTACTATATCTCCATAATTATCGGCAGTATCATGGGCTTTCGCTTGGTTTTCTCATATAAAAAGCTTCTGAGGCTGTCCCTTATACCCGATTTTAGGGTGGCCCATTCGGTAATATGCTTCTGTTCACAGCGGGCCAGTGCATCTTTGACTACTTCTCGGGCCTGTTCCATCAAATCTTCGGATTCCCTTACATATACAAATCCCCTTGATATTATGTCCGGGCCTCCTATTATTCCACCCTTTTCCTTGGATATGGTGACCACCACCACCATAAGACCGTCCTGTGCCAGATGCTGCCTGTCCCTGAGCACCACATTTCCCACGTCTCCAACTCCCAGCCCGTCTACCAGCACTTTTCCGGCTGTAACTTTGCCGTTTATTTTCGCAGACTCGCGGGTCAATTCGATGACATTTCCAATCTCCGCCAGAATTATCCGCCTGCTGTCCATGCCCAATGATTTTGCAAGGCGCGCATGGCGTTCCAGGTGCCTGTATTCTCCGTGGACCGGCATAAAAAACTTCGGCCTTACCAGGGAATGTATAAGCTTAAGCTCTTCCTGACACGCATGACCGGACACATGGATATCAGCCAGGTCTTCATATATAACGTTTGCCCCCCTGGCAAACAGCCTGTTTATTACCCTGCCGATAAGCTTTTCATTTCCCGGTATTGCACTGGCGGAAATTATCACCATATCACCGGGCAGTATTTCTACGTTCCTGTGGTCCGCATTCGCCATCCGGGTTAGGGCTGACATCGGCTCACCCTGGCTGCCGGTGGTAAGTATGGTGAGTTCATGGTCCCTGTACCTGCCAATCTCGTCTATATCAATAAGCAAACCGTCGGGTATATCCAGGTAACCAAGTTCAAACGCAACTCCCACCACATTAACCATACTTCTTCCGCACACTGCCAGTTTCCTGCCCACCTTGTGGGCGGAGTTTATAATCTGCTGTATCCTGTGAACATTGGAAGCAAAGGTAGCCACTATAATCCTGTTTCTGGTACCGGCAAAAATATCGTCAAAGGTCTGTCCTACCGTGCTTTCAGACATGGTGTATCCCGGCCGCTCGACATTGGTACTGTCCGCCATCATCATCAGTACTCCCTTTTTGCCCAGTTCAGCAAACTTGTGAAGGTTCATCATCTCACCGTCTATTGGTGTAAAATCCACCTTGAAATCGCTTGTATGAACAATAATCCCAATACTGGTGGTTATCGCCAGTGCCACCGAATCCGCTATACTGTGACTGGTTCGTATGAATTCCAGACTCATGCTTCCAATCTCTACCCTGTCCCCGGCGCTTATGGTTATCATCCGACTGTTTTCAACCATATTGAATTCGGTCAGTTTGTTTTTAACCAGCCCCAGGGTAAGCCTGGTGCCGTATACCGGCACGTTAATCTGTTCAAGTACATAGGGCAGAGCCCCTATATGGTCCTCATGCCCGTGGGTCAGCACTATTCCCCTTATTTTATCCTTATTCTTAACCAGGTACGAAATGTCGGGTATCACAATGTCTATCCCCAACATTTCCTCCTCGGGAAAGGTTAATCCACAATCCACCACGATTATATCGCCGCCCTGTTCTATTACCGTCATGTTTTTGCCGATTTCGCTCAGCCCTCCCAGGGGAATAATCCGAACCTTTCCGCCGTTTCTGTCTTCCGCCATTTCTTCACTCTCCTCTTAATAATTCCTTTGTTATTTGTATATCCATTAAATAAAAATACCGGCTAATACCATTTCGGTTTCCGTTCCTTAACCGATATAAATTATACCCAATAAAAAACACCCGGACAGGTGTCTTATTTGGCTCTGCAGCTGCTGCACAAGCCGAAAAATTTCACCCTGTGGTCTATAACCTTAAAGAGGTTTTTTTCCTCTATTTTCTTTTCCAGATGTTCGAGCAAATCATCTTCCACTTCCTGGACCCGTCCGCAGGATATGCATATCAGGTGATGATGCTGGTGGTCCTTATCTTGCTGTGACAATTCGTATCTGCTGCAGCCGTCATCAAAATTCAGTTTGTTGACCGCCCCAAGCTCCTCCAGAAGCTGCAGGGTTCTGTATACTGTGGCAAGACCGATTTCGGGACATTTATTTTTGGCAAGGGTATATATATCCTCTGTACACATGTGTTTTCCCCTATTCTCCAACAGCATATCAACCACAGCTTTTCTCTGCAGCGTAAATTTGTATCCCTTTTTTTTAAACTTGTTCATTATTGCATTCCTACCGGTCACCTTTTAAACTACACTCCTAATCCCTATATCTTATATTCTT
>Ga0334893_1001563_pt1 | contig 21132 bp, 23 predicted proteins | sample GraSluR3_MG_5_FD_207218 | JGI IMG/M metagenome (GOLD analysis project Ga0334893, IMG submission 207218) | Sludge microbial communities from methane-producing bioreactor in Wageningen University, Netherlands - Granular Sludge_09_05-R3 | ecosystem: Engineered > Bioreactor > Anaerobic >...
CTCATTTGGCCGGAAAGCTGTTTCATCATTTTTTGAGCATCTGTAAATTGTTTTATTAATTTATTAATATCTTGAACTCTGGTACCAGAACCTGAAGCTATCCTTTTTCTTCTGCTGCCATTTATTATAGAAGGATTTCTTCTTTCTCCGGGAGTCATAGATCTTATAATTGCCTGGGTTTTAGCCATTTCTTTTTCATTAAGCTGCATATCACCCATTTTTGCTTTGTTCATACCTGGGATCATTTCCATCATCTGATCTAGTGGCCCCATATTTTTCATTTGTTCCATTTGATAAAGGAAGTCTTCAAGAGTGAATTCGGCCTTCATCATTTTCTTTTCCATTTCTTTGGCTTTTTCCTGATCAAAGGATGTTTGAGCTTTCTCAATCAGAGTAAGCATATCTCCCATACCAAGAATACGAGAAGCCATACGGTCGGGATGAAATGGCTCTAAAGCATCCATTTTTTCACCCATACCCGCAAATTTAATAGGCTTTCCAGTTACAGATTTTACAGAAAGTGCTGCTCCACCTCTGGTATCACCATCAAGTTTTGTAAGAATAACTCCAGAAATATCAAGAAGATTGTTGAAATTCTCAGCTACATTAACTGCATCTTGCCCTGTCATGGAGTCAACAACTAATAATATTTCTTTTGGAGAAACTTTTTCTTTAATATTTTTTAACTCATCCATAAGAGCTTCATCAATATGAAGACGACCAGCAGTATCTATAATTACTATATCGTTTCCATACTCTTTAGCATGAGCAATTGCCTTTTCAGATATTTCAACAGGAGAAATCTCTGTTCCCAAACTAAATACAGGAAGATCAAGCTGCTTACCTAGTACTTCAAGCTGTTTTACTGCGGCAGGCCTGTAAACATCGCAAGCTACCAATAATGGTCTTCTACCTTGCTTTTTTAAATGATTTGCAAGCTTTCCAGAAGATGTAGTTTTACCTGACCCCTGAAGGCCAACCATCATAATAACCAGTGGAGACTTTCCACTCAAATCAAGCTTACTTACTGAACCTCCCATTAAGCTGGTAAGCTCATCATTTACTAATTTAACAATATGTTGTCCTGGAGTAAGGCTTTCAAGAACATCCTGTCCAAGAGCTTTTTCGTTTACATTTTTTACAAAATCTTTTACTACTTTAAAGTTAACATCCGCCTCAAGGAGCGCTATTCTTACTTCTCTTAATACTTCTTTAAGTTCGGCTTCAGAAATTTTTCCTCTGCCTTTTAGTTTCTTTATTACTCCCTGAAGTTTATCACTTAAGCCGTCAAAAGCCATTTTAACACCTACTTGTCTATATATTATCTGCTATTTCTTCAATATATATTTTAATATTACCTAATTGGTCATAATCTTCAGTTTCCTCAATTTCTTGCAAAACACCAGTAATTTTATGCAAATCTGCTTTAGTGACTTCAATTCTTTTTAAAAAGCCAAGTTTTTCTTCCATTGAAGTTAAAATGTTTTCTGTTCTTTTTAAATTATCATATACTGCGTTTCTGGAAATATCCTCTTCTTCAGCAATTTCTGCCAATGAAAAATCCTCCTGATAGTACAGGATAAAATAATTCTTTTGTTTTTCTGTAAGCATAGCTCCATAAAGATCGTATAATTCATTTAGAAGCTCTCTTTTTTCAATCATATCTGCCATTTAATCACCACTTGTTAAGTGTTTTTACTTAACAGATAATAATATATTATATTCTGTCCTTTAAGTCAACAATTTTAATAATTATTTTCTATATTCTATTCCCTCCTGAACCTTTTCCATCATCTTTTCTCCAAAAAATTCTTTTACTATTTCTAGGGAAAGATCTATTCCGGAAGATACACCCGCAGAAAGCCAGATTTTATCATTTTTTACAACCTTTTCGTTAACTATTTCCACATCATATTTTTTTCTTAACTCTTCAAGTGAATTCTTATGTGTTATTCCTTTTTTCCCTTTCAAAAGCCCTGCTTCCCCAAGGAAAAATGCTCCGGTACAAACACTTGCTAACATCTTAAGATTTGGATATACATCTTTTATGAAATTAACTATTTCTATTGAGCCTGCTTCTTCAATTCTTCCTTTTCCTCCAGGCAATATTAATACATCCAGGTAATCAGAGTCGATATCAGTTATCAATTTGTCTGAATGAAAGCGTAATCCGTTAAAGGCTTTTATTTCCTTATCTCCCCTGCTTAGCAATAAAACTTCGACAGAATCTTTCTTTACTTTATTAATATAGCTAAAAACTTCAAAAGGCCCCACAAAGTCCAATTCTTCAACATTATCAAAAACATAAATTCCAATTTTCATTAAAACTACCCCCCTCACACTAAGTAATTAAATACCCTTAGAAGTATTTAAAAAAACAAAAAGCACCACTGCAATCAGCGATGCTTACATTAATCCATGATATATAACAATATCTCTTAAACCTTCTGGGAAACCTAATCCTTCTGTCTTAAATTTCCACTCTTCATTTTTCTTATACATTGAACCTATAATAATCCCAGTTTCATTAGAAAATTCATTTTTTAAATCAAACCTAATTAACTCTTCTTCTTTTTCTCCATCTAAAATTTTTAAATATGAACTTTCAACCTGCCCAAAACTTTGCTTTTTCTTTTTTCCCTCATGAATACTAACAGCAAAAACCAATTTGCAGATATCCATCGGCAATTTTTCAAGATTAATTACTATTTCTTCTTCTCCTTCTTCACCAGTTTTATTGTCACCATGGTGAATAACGGATCCAGAAGGATCTTGCTTATTATTGTAAAAAACAAAATGTTTACTGCTTAAAGCTGTTCCTTTGTCATTGCATAAAAAAACAGAGGAGTCAAAATCAAATTTAACCTTATTTTTTTTGTCTATATTCCACCCAAGGGTTATTTTAATTTTATTTAAACCAGGATTGTTTTTCGTAACATCTATTTCCTGACCTTTTAAGACTCTGACTGCCAAAGTTTACACCCTTTCGAAAAAATTCCAATTATTTCGTTTCCTAAATTCATTATAATTTATAGTAATTAAATATTTTTCCCTATAATAAGAAGTTTTTGTAAATTTTTACCATAATACTTTCCCTATACTGTCTTTGAAGTAAAAAATTCCACCAAGAATAAGAAGTAAAAATACATAACTTATTTCATTAATATTTTCTGATACATCCTTAAAAAAAGCGTTACTTTGAGCCAAAGCACCTATCCCAGCCATAAATAAATAATTAATAATAAAATATATTAAGAAGAAAACCCCAAAGGCAATGGCTACCATAAGCATATCCTTAGGCGATTTTAAAAGATCTTTAACCATAAAATGAGAAAGTACTTTCCCTCTTAAATTGCTTTCTGATACAAAAGGATCTTGCCATTTTGTAGAATCATAACTGTAATTTCTATTATCTCCCATAAAAAACAAATAACCTTCTGGTACTGTAACCGGTCCATAATCTTGATAGGATTTTTCATTAGTATATGACTCTTCTTGGAACTCACCATTTAAGAAAAGATTTCCACTTTTTACTTCAACAGTATCTCCTCCAAGAGCAATAATTCTTTTTGTAAGATAGGCATTTTTTATTTTTTCATCAGCATTTAACACGGGATCATCTGGAGGAATAAATGCGACTATATCCCCCCGTTCTGCATCATTAAATAAATAATAACTCTTAAAAACAACCAAATGACTCCCAACACTTAAAGTTGGAACCATAGATGATGTTGGAACATACATATGAGAAAATAAAAAACTATTAGTGAAAACAAACGCCAAAAGCATTGGCAATATAAATATTAAAGTAGCAACTATTTTTTTCAATGTATCTCTTCCTTTATTAGTAAATTAGTAAGTAACTATTTCTTTTGTTATCTCGGTATTAAATAATTCTCTTTTTGATTCTGGAAAAGATATAACTTCCGAATACCCATCACTTATATATTTCTGATCTGGATTATCTTCAAAATACTTTATCCATTTATCTAAATTGTCTTCAAAAACCTGCACTCTTTCAAGAGCAAAGGGAGGAAAATTCTTATTGTAAGGAGAAGGTGCAGGAGTTGATCCAACTAATAAAACTCCAATATTTTCAAAGGCTGTTCCTTCATACTCACCTCTAACAGACCATTCAGTTTCTTTAGTGCCGATCCCAAAAGGTAGTGCGAGAGTTTCTACTTCGTAATCGGGAACAATATCTTTTATCATTCTTACAATTAAAGCTAACTCTTTTGCCGCTTCTTCCTTGGAAAGAGTGTTCATTTTAAGATGATTAACAGAGTGATTTCCAATGTCCATTCCAGATTCAATAACATGAGTAATTTTTCTTTTTGATAATTCTGCTCCCTGACCAAAAGGAGAATAGTAGTTTACAAAAAAAGTTGCTTCAAGACCGAAATCAGGATTTTCTTTATAGAAATCTTCAAGCACACCAACTCCAGATTTAGGGTCAACAATCATTTCCCCTTGTTCATTTTCTATATACCTGAACTGTCCCTGCGTTCCATCATCAAAGGTAATAACTACAGGACTTTTTCCCATGGGAATATCAATATTCCCTTGAATCATATCTTTAAGACTAACTGCTACATAACCAGAGTTATGTAATTTTTCTAAGTCCTGTCTAAAACTGGTATAACTTCTTGCCCAGCGTGCATCCTCTTCACCAATTACATGGTATTCAATTATCATAATTCGGCCTAACTCGTTTGCACCAATTTCTTTAATCTTTTCAGGATCAGGATTATTAATCTCGTTTTTTTCAGCTTGATCATTATTTGTAGCCCCATTATGATCTAACTTTGGAGTCTCATCTTTCCCGCACCCTGATACTATTATCAAAATTAGTGCAATTAATATTATATACTTTCTCATTTTTTCATTCCTCCTGAAAAATGTAAATTTTTATAAAACATTGCTTTTTTTAATGAAAAAGCAGCCTCTTTTAAGGCTGCTTTTATTAATATGTATAAAATATGTGTTCCTTATAATTCTATTAGCCCCAGACTTATTTCAATAGCCTTGTCAACTTTATCCATTTGACCTTTATGTATCTGGCTGATTTTTTCTTTCAGCCTGGCCTTGTCAATGGTTCGCAATTGTTCTAAAAGTATTACTGAGTCTTTTAACAAACCATTTTGTTTAGCCGATATTTCAACATGAGTTGGCAATTTTGCTTTTGAAATTTTACTTGTTATTGCTGCAATTATTGTTGTGGGACTGTACTGATTACCTATATCGTTTTGTATTACCAATACAGGACGGGTTCCCCCTTGTTCTGAGCCGACCACAGGACTGAGGTCGGCCATGTATATTTCTCCACGCTTTACGTTCATTTTTTTACTCTCCAAACACTTTGTCTAAGAGTTCCTGAACCTCATCTTCTAAGCATAACCCTTCACAGGCAATCGATAGATTGATACTGGCCATCTCTTGATAACCTGAGATCATTACATTTTTAATTTGGTACCTTTCTTTTTCATTAATGTAACTTCTCATGGCTGAGCCGACAATTTCCTCGCGAAAACTTGATACTACTTGTCTTCTCACCTCTGGACTTTTTACAGCATTTCCATAATAAAATGTCATACCACTTTTACCTCTATCCATTAGTGCACCTCCGACTTTATGATCACTCTTTTATCAATGACATTATATAAATAAACTTAACAATGTGCAAGGATAAATAAGCTAATCTATATATTTTCTTGGAACTCTTTCAGAAATCATACAAATAATCTCATAATTTATCGTGCCAAGTTTTTTTGCAATATCATCAGCACTTTCTCCATATTCTCCTCCACCCATAAGAATCACTTCATCTCCTTTATGGATATTTTCAACTCCCTCCAAATCAACCATACATTGATCCATGCATATTTTTCCTACAATACTTCTTTTTTCCCCTCTAACTATAACTTGTCCTTTTCCAGTTAACAAACGAGTATAACCATCTGCATATCCAACAGGAATAGTTCCTATTTGCATATCTTCTTTTGTTTCAAAGATTCCGCCATAGCTTACAAGAGTATCTTTAGGAATTCTTTCAACTCTTGATAATCTTGCTTTTAAAGTCATAGCTGGAATAAATTTATTATGATCAAAACAAACCTCATCAGATGGTCTTAAACCATATAAAATAATACCTGCTCTTACCATGTTAAAGTGGGCTTTTGGCAAATCCAATATAGCAGCACTATTAGAAATATGTTTCCAGGGTATTATTTTCCCAGACTCATTTTGAATTTCTTCCACAAAATTTGAAAAAGTTTTCAACTGATATTCCGCATAAATTTTGTTTTTTTCATCGGCTTTTGAAAGATGAGAGAAAACTCCTTCAACAGAAATACTTTCCATATTCATAATACTTAAAATATCACTTAAACTTTTTTCATTTGGCAAAAAACCTATTCTAGTCATACCAGAATCTATTTTTAGATGTACTCTAGCTTTTAATTTCATTTCCTTTGCTTTTTCATTAAGAATCTTACTCTCTTCATAATCATAAAGGCAAAGAATTAAATTGTTTTTTAGACATTTGGAATAATCTTCCGGAGGAGTCCAGCCTAAAATAAGAATTTCTTCATTAAAACCAGCTCTTCTTAGTTCCAAAGCTTCTTCAAGAATAGCAACAGCGAAGAAATCAATTCCCTCTTTCCTCAAAGCTTTCCCGGTTTCTACAGCTCCATGACCATAAGCATTTGCCTTGATAACAGCAATTATCTTTTTTTCCCCAATAATTTTTTTAATTTCACTTATATTATTTTTAATTGCTGATAAATCAATTTCAGCCCAAACTGGTCTTTCAAACAAACTTTTCATCTCCCTATAAATTTTTAATAGTTTTAGGTAAATACTTTATTAAATCTGAGGCCATTACACAATACTGAGTAAGTTCTTCGGAAGCCATTTCTCCAGTTTTTCCATGAAGATATGCACCAATAATCATGCTTTCAATAGGACTTGCTCCCTGAGCAGCGAATCCAGCAATTAAGCCAGATAATACATCGCCTGTGCCACCTTTGCTCAAAGATGAGTTGCCAGAATTATTAAACCATATATTGCCTTTAGGATCAGAAATTATTGTCTCTTTTCCTTTAAGCAAAAGATGAACATTATATTTTGTTGCAAATTCTACAACAATTTTTTCTTTATTATTAAGAATATATTCTACTGAATATCCAGTAATTCTTGAAAACTCTTTTGGATGGGGAGTTAAAATTATATCTCCTTTATTCTCCAATAATATTTCCGGATTGTTTTTTAAAAGATTAATCCCATCTCCATCAATAAGCAAAATATTACAATTATTTATTACGAGGTCTTTTACTGCATTTTCTAAGTCCACATTTTGCCCAACACCACAACCAAAAACAATTATATCTTTATCATCAATTTCATTTTTTATTTCTGCATATAGATGCTCCTGGCATTTCCTTTGAACCACATAAAACAGCTACAGTACCATAGCTACCCTTATGGCTATCTTGAAAACGCTTTGGAATGATATTTTTAACTAATTTTCCATTTATTATCTGAATCAATTACCTCACCCCTGAATTATCACGAAGGCTGTTGCTGCTTTTTTACTGTGACTCAAACTTAAGTGAATCTCTTTTGCTCCTAATTCTTCAAAAATTTTCAAAGCCATAATCTTTAGTATTACCTCTGGCTTACCTGACTCATTATTTAATATTTCGATATCTTGAAAAGAAAACTTTGAAAATCCACAGCCCAATGCCTTTGCAACTGCTTCTTTCCCTGCAAACCTTGCAGCTACAGATTGGTATCTACTTCCTGAAGAAAAGCAATATTCTTTTTCCTTTTCAGTAAGTATACGGTCAAGAAACCGGGGATTTTTCTCCCCGGCTTTCATAATTCTTTCTATTTCTATTACATCTGTACCAATTCCTAAAATTTTCAACTTAACTCTCCAAGAATAATATTTTTAAGGTCCAGAGCGATTTTATTAATTTCACTCTGATCACTTCCTTCAACCATAACCCTTATAAGATTCTCTGTTCCTGATGCTCTTACAAGTATACGCCCATCATTACCCAGTTTTTGCTGGTAATTCAATATACTCTCTTTAATTACAGGGTTCTGCTCCCAGCCATCCTTTTTTAATACTTTTGCGTTTTCCAGAACTTGGGGATATTTTACAAAGTCTTTAAAAATTTCTTCAGTATTTATTCCTGTTTCAGCAATTAAACGAAGGAATATTAATGCTGTAAGTATTCCATCTCCAGTCGTATTATGTTCAAGAAAAATTAAATGTCCAGATTGCTCTCCTCCGAAAGATCCACCCATTTTTTTCATTTCTTCAAGGACGTATCGGTCTCCTACTTTTGCTTCAATAAAATCTATTTTTTCTTGATTAAGAAACTTTTTCAAACCAAGGTTACTCATTACTGTTCCAACAACAAGATTGTTTTTTAACAACCCTTTCTTTTTTAAATCTCTGGAAACAATGGCCATAATCATATCACCATCAATTTCCATTCCATTTTTGTCTACAAAAAGAACCCTGTCAGAGTCTCCATCATGAGCTATACCAATATCTGCTTTTTCTTTAAAAACCTCTGATTTTAAATTTTCAAGATGCGTTGACCCACAATTAAGATTTATATTTACTCCATTAGGGGTATTGCTTATTGCCTTAAAATTACATTCATTAGCACTAAGAATTTCAGGCATAATATTCGAAGCAGAACCATTTGCACAATCCACTACTATTTTCAAATTCCCAATGTTTAAAGGAAAGTTCTCTAATAGAAAATCCTTGTATATATTTAACAATTCCTGGCCATTATAAATTCGTCCTGTTTGGTCTCCTCTTACTCCTGAAATTGTTTCAGTTTTCCCTTCAAGAATAAAGTTTTCAATAATTTCTTCTGTTTGATCAGGAAGCTTATAACCATTGCTATCAAAAAATTTTATTCCATTATCTATTGCTGGATTATGAGAAGCAGAAATCATAACTCCAGAAATATAATCGAGATTTTTTGTTAAATACGCAACGGCTGGAGTTGGGCATACTCCTAAAATATATACATCCACTCCCATTGAACAGATTCCTGCCGCTAAAGATGCTTCCAACATATCTCCAGAAATTCTAGTATCTTTACCAATTATTATTCCTTTATTTTTATGCTCTGTACCTTTTAATACATAAGCTGCCGCTTTGCCTAGTTTAAAAGCTAAATCTGAAGTTAAAAAAGAATTTGCTTCCCCTCTTACTCCATCTGTTCCAAATAATTTCCCCATTATATATTTTTTCTCCTTAATCTTTAATTTCCAACAGTTAAAGTAACTTTAGCTGGTGTAATTTCCACTACTTCTATATTCTCTGGTTTTTCAACCTTCACTTCAAACTCTTTATTAGTTTCTGAATATTTTTCTGCATCCACATAAATATGAAGATTTTCAATCAAGAAATCTCTAAACTCAAGGTCATCTCCCTTTAAGACAATACTAATAACCTCATTACTTGCTTTTAAAACTAAACCCTCTGGAATATTTCTAATTTCTAATTCTTTTTGTATTCGTTTTTCAACCACATTTTTTTCAAATAAAACAACAACCTTTAAATTTTCTTCATACAGGGACTTTATATTACTTGGAATATTCAAAGTTACTTCACGAAGTATTTCATCCTTCTGGTTAGTAACATCTACAGGAGTAGTCCTAATCTCTCTAATATTTTCAATTACTTCATTTGCACCACTTATTCTTACAATTTCCGGTTCAACAACAATTCTTGAAACTTTGTACCCATAAGCTGGTATCCCAGTAACAGGCACGACAACTGGTACTGACTTACTTGGATTATCTTCGATAACCGGAATAAATATATCCACTAATTCTGGCCTGATTTCAATGATGTCTACATCAATATTTTCGTTCTCACCTTTAATTTTCGGAATCAATTTTAATGAAAGGTTAGATTCAGCATTATCAAGGTTTACATCTACCTCAGCTGAATTTATAGAATTTATCATTTCCAAAGGACCACTCACCGTAACGTGCGTTGTTTTTAAACTAGGTTCAAATGCTGTAAATCCTTCTTTAGTTTTACCAGATAAAATTACTTGCAAAGGTACTGGTTTTTCTCCTCTTTCGTCTATATTTATAAATACACTTTGGGGAGAGACAGAAACAACCTTAACTCCTGAAGGAGCTTCTACAATTACTGGATATTCATTTTCTCCTATTTCTGCATCTTTTAAGTCAACAGAAACTGAAAAATCAGATACTTTTAAGTTATTAATCGTAATCTGATCCCCTCTGATACTAATATTTACTGTTGGCATTTTTGCAGATGGGGTTAACGATTCTTCAAGATTTACGAATTGAACATCCGCTGTAAAGGTTCTTTCTTGAAAGATATTCTCTTCAGCAACAACATATATCCAAAGTGATATGGCAATAAGCACAGACATCAACTGGTATATTTTTTTGGAAGATTTCACTTTTTAAACCTCCAGGGGAAGATATCTTTAATTCCTTGATTTTGTTCAATATCAATTTTCTCCAATAAGTGTTTTTTTAATTCACTTTCATTGAAGTTTCTTTTTAATATTCCTTCTTCAGCTATAGAAATAATTCCTGTTTCTTCAGATACTGAAATTACAAGGGCATCAGAATTTTCAGAAAGTCCAATAGCTGCTCTGTGCCTTGTACCTAACTCTTTACTTACTTTAGAGCCGGTTGTTAAAGGTAAGAAACACCCTGCTGCTTGTATTCTACCCTTTCTTATAATTACTGCTCCATCATGAAGAGGAGTATTGGGGAAAAAGATATTTTTTAATAATTCTTTTGTAACCTTCGCTTCAAGAACTGTCCCAGTTTCAATAATATCTGCTAGACCAATCTTTCTTTCAATAACAATTAAAGCTCCAGTTTTTTTAGCTGAAAGATCCAACGAAGCACTAACTATATGATCAATGGTTTCTTCTGCACTCTTATCTTCCCAAAAACTCACCGAACTTATAAATCCACCTCGACCAATTTTTTCTAACATTCTTCTTAATTCTGGCTGAAATACAATTGGTAAAGCAACTAACAAAATCGTCTGGGCTCTTTCCAATATCCAATTAATCATACTTAAACCTAAATATTTACTAATCCCTGTTGCAAAAAGTAAAATTATTAATCCTTTTAATAATTGCTCCGCACGGGTATCTTTAATAAGCATAAATATTTTATAAATAAAAAATGCCACAATTATAATATCTATTAAGCTAACAAAGGACATAATACCTAATAATCTCTCTACCAATATTTCCACCGTCCAAATATAATAATAACTATCAACATATTATATCAAAATTACCATAAATTTGATAGAATATAACAATAGGTTTATATATTTTTTCAAGATTGGAGGGTTATATGAAAAAAAATATTGTTGTTCTTACAATTATCACAATTCTATCCGGATTTTTTTTCATTACTGTTTATAATTATCAACTTATTTCTAATATGAAAAGCAACCCTCAAAGAAATAGTTCTCTTGTGAGAATCATAGAAAATCTGGAAACAGAAATTGAAGCAGAACAAGAACGCCTTAATGAAATGAGAAGTAAAATTGAAAATATTGAAGTCCAACTTTCTGATGAACAAAAAAATATTCAAAGTTTAAAGAATGAACTTGCCCTACAAAAAAAGGAAGCAGGGCTTGTTTCACTACAAGGAACAGGAATAAAAGTTATTCTTGACGATAATAAAGATGGCTTATCTGAAAATCCTGAAAGCAACCCAAATAATTACATTGTTCATTATGAAAGTCTTCTTGCCCTTGTTGAAGAAATAAAAAGGGCTGGCGCTGAAGCTATTTCAATTAATGAACAAAGATTAATTACAAACTCTGACATCCGATGTGTTGGTAATGTAATCCTTGTAAACACTGCCAGAATTGCTCCTCCTTTTGAAATTTCAGCAATAGGTAATCCATTGCTTATAGAAAAATATATTATTAATTCCAGTGAATATGACTTCTTATTAACTTCAGAAATACCAATATCATACGAATTATTTACAGATGATAAAACAATAACTATACCAAGCTATAAAAGTAATATAACTTTTACTTATACTCAGCTAGCTAACTAATCAGGGAGTGTTAATTATGTGGTTCTTACCATTTTTGGGGCTTTTCGCAGGAGCAGCCCTGGGATATCTATTAAATATTGAAATACCAGCTCACCTTGTTAAATATTTCTCAGTTGCATTCCTTGCAGCTCTTGATACTATTTTTGGTGGTATAAAAAGCATTCAAAACGGTAGTTTTGAAGGAATCCTCTTAATTACTGGTTTTTTTACTAATATGCTTGTTGCTGGCTTCTTCGCATATATAGGAGACAGCATTGGTGTTGATCTTTATCTGGCAGCCGTATTCGCTTTTGGTGTAAGAATCTTTAGTAATATTTCACAAATAAGACATAATATAATCGCAAAATATTTCAAAATAAATCGGGATGATAATGATGAATAAAAAACAAATTGCTCTGACAATAATTTTATTCTTTTTTGGAATTTTAACTACCACTCAATATCGTTCTCATGTCAGCTCCTACAATGATTTAGAAAACCAGGAGCAAGAATATCTGGCAACAATGGCAAGGGAATTGACTACTAAGAAAAGACTTATTGATAGTGAAATAACTGAGCTGGAAAGACGTCTTTATGAACTGAATAATTCAAATTCTTCCAATAAAATAATTGTTGAAAATTTAACAGCTGAAATTAACAACCTTCAAAAAATAAATGGTACAGTGGCAGTAAAAGGACCAGGAATTATTTTAACAATAGATGGAAATTCACCAGTAATTTATACTGATCTCGTTAAGATTATAAACGAACTTTGGAATTCTGGAGCAGAAGCAATTAGTGTAAATGACAAAAGAGTTACCTCTAAAACGTATTTTTATCAATCTGATGAAACATATCAGATGACAATGAATACGAATCTCCTTGATCCTCCTTATTCAATTAAAGCTTTAGGTAATCCTCAAGTTTTAAAAACAGGAATAGAATTACCAGGTGGAATTATAGATAATCTTAAACTTTATGGCATACATCCAGAAATAATAACAATACCTGAAATTGCTTTACCTGGGGTGGACTCAATACCTTCATACTCATATGCAAAAGAAATTAGCTAGTATAGATTAGAGGTGTTTTTATGATTCAGCAGGGAGATAATTTAATTTTTAAGTTGAAAAATAATGTATTTAAAGAAGTTTATAAAACTCGAGTTTTAAATGCTGATGATGATTTTATCTATCTTGAAGTTCCTCTATTTAATGAAAAACCAGTTCTTCCCAACGAAGGGACAATGCTATATATTTTTAATCAAAGAACAAGAGAAGAACATATTTCAGAACTTATTGAAAAGCAAATTTCTCCAAAAATGTATTTGAAAATTAAAAAACCATTTTATAAAAAAGGAAATAAAACAAAATTCATCTCTGTTGCAAGCGGAAAAGGTGGGGTTGGTAAAACCAGTTTCTCAATAAACCTGGCCGTTGCTTTGAGCCAAAAGGGCTACAATACTTTCCTTTTAGATGCTGATATGGGAATGGCAAACGTAGATATTTTAATGAACCTACGCTCTAAATATACTATTAAAGATGTTATTGATAATGATATAAGTATTCTTGAGGCTGTTATTGAAGGCCCAGGAGGAGTCAACGTTATACCTGGTGGCTCTGGATTTAAAGACCTTGCAAATATCGATATCTGGAAATTTAATAAGTTAATTAACAGTTTTAATGATCTAGAAAAATTTGCCGATTATGTGATTATTGATACCGGAGCCGGCATTGCAAATAATGTTATAAATTTTCTTCTTGCAAGTAATGAAGTTCTTGTAATAACAACTCCTGAGCCCCACTCTATTACTGATGCCTATGCTTTAATTAAAACAATTGACGAAACTGATTCAGAAATAATGATAAAATTAATCATTAATAAAGTTGAAAGTCCTGAAGAGGCGAACTTTATTTCATCAAAGATAATAAATGTGGCAAGGCAAAATTTAAAAATAAAAATTCTTAAGTATGGATATATTATGGAAGACTTGGCTGTAAGCAGGGCAATAAAAAAACGCCGTCCTTTTATGATTTCAGAAATAGATTGTGATGCTTCAAAGTGTATTGAAAATATAAGCAACCTAATCATAAACAGACCTTACATAGAACATCCAGCTAAAAAAAGATTTTCAGAAAGACTTATGGAAGTTTTTAGCCGTTAAAATATTAAAGGGCAATGCTTTATAAAAGCATTGCCCTAAAAATTTGTCTAAAAATATTATTTTTATATCTCTTCGCAAACAAGTTTTGTAAATTCCTCTGTTCCAACTTTTATACTTTCTTTTCCTGCAATATCCCCAGTTGCATAACCTTTTGATAAAACTCTTTCAACAGCCTTCTCAATCTCAGTGGCAATTTCATCTTCTTCAAAAGAACTCCTAAGCATCATAGCTGCAGATAAAATAGTAGCAATAGGATTTGCTTTATCCTGGCCTGCAATATCAGGGGCAGAACCGTGAGCTGGTTCATAAAGATTTATTTTTCCACCAAGGCTTGCTGAAGGAAGCATCCCTAAGGATCCAGCAATACTTGCTGCTTCATCTGATAAAATGTCACCAAACATATTTTCAGTTACAATTACATCAAACTGTTTTGGATTTATTATTAGCTGAATTGATGCATTATCTACATACAAATGTTCCACCTTAACTTCAGGATAATTAAAAGCAACTTCTTCCACTACTTCTCTCCAAAGTCTTGATGTTTCCAAAACATTAGCTTTATCAATTGAATGTATTAATTTTTTTCTTTTCATTGCCATTTCAAAAGCTTCAACAACTATGCGTTTAATCTCTTCTTTTGAATAGGAAATTGTATCAAAGGCTTCATCACCTTCTCTGCCTTTTTTCCCAAAATATGCTCCACCTGTTAGTTCTCTTAAGATAATAAGGTCAACACCTTCAAGGTACTCTGGCTTCCAGGCAACCATATCGGCTAAAACTGGAAAATATTTTACTGGTCTTACGTTACAATATAAGCCTAGTCTTTTCCTTATTTCCAAAAGTCCGGTTTCTGGTCTTAAAGTTCTTTCTACTTTGTCCCATTTAGGTCCACCAACTGAGCCAAGAAGAATTGCATCTGACCTTTGTACAATTTCCCAAGTTTCATCAGGAAAAGGCTTACCATATTTATCTATGCCTGCTCCTCCAAAGTATGCTTCTTCAAAGGACATATCTAAATTATATTTTTCAGAAACCTTGTAAAGTACTTTTAAAGCTGAGTCTACAATTTCTTTTCCAATTCCATCTCCAGGTAAAACTGCTATTTTATACATTTATTTCACCTGGCCTTTCACATAATTTAACAAGTTCCCTTTAGCAATTATTTCTTTAATAAATTCTGGGAAAACCTCTGTTTTATAAGTTTTACCCTTTGTCACATTTACAAGTTCCCCTGTATCCACGTCAATTTTTAATTCATCCCCATGATCTATTTCATCTACAGCATCAGGAGCCGTAACAATTGGTAAACCAATATTTATTGCATTTCTGTAAAAAATTCTAGCAAAACTTTTTGCTACAACAACACTAATTCCTGCAGCCTTGATAGCTATTGGTGCATGCTCTCTGGAACTTCCACAACCAAAGTTTTTTCCAGCAACAAGAATATCTCCTGGAGAAATAACATTAGCAAAATCTTCTATTACATTCTCAAGACAATGCTCCCTCATATTCTCATCACTTGCATCATTTAAATATTTGGCAGCAATTATTAAATCAGTATCAACATCGTTACCAACTTTCCATGCTTTTCCCTGATAATTTGTCATTTACTTTACCTCCTCAGGTGAACTGATTTTTCCTGTTATGGCTGAAGCCGCTGCAATTGCGGGATTAGAAAGATATACTTCACTCTCAACATGACCCATTCTACCAACAAAATTTCTGTTTGTTGTAGAAATAGCCCTTTCACCTTTCGCAAGAATACCCATATAGCCACCTAAACAAGGTCCGCAAGTTGGAGTACTAAAAACTCCCCCTGCGTCAATAACAATATCAACAATACCTTTCTTAACACATTCTTTATATACTTCTTGAGTCCCCGGAATTACAATAAGTCTCACATGGGGAGCCACTTTTTTACCCTTTAAAATATTTGCTGCTATTTCCATATCCTCAAATCTGCCATTAGTACATGACCCAATTACAGATTGATCAATTACTATATCTTCTTTAATATCGTAAATTGACTTTGTATTAGAAGGAAGATGAGGAAATGCCACTTGAGGAGTAAGCTCAGCAAGATCTATTTCTACTTCCATTGAATAGACAGCATCCGGGTCACTTTCATATACTGTATATTCTCCTTTGAATCTGTCCTTAATATATTCTTTTGTCAAATTATCAACTGGAAAAATACCATTTTTCGCCCCTGCTTCAATTGCCATATTTGCAATTGTCTGACGACCATCCATTGAAATATACTGAAGTCCTTCTCCAGTAAATTCAAGAGCCTGATATCTAGCTCCATCAACGCCAATTTTACCTATAAGATACAAAATAACATCTTTACCGGAAACCCAAGGATCTTTAGGCTTATTTTTCACAATAACTTTAATTGACTCAGGGACTCTAAACCAGGTTTCGCCTGTAGCCATTGCTGCAGCTACATCTGTGCTACCAACTCCTGTTGAAAATGCTCCCAGGGCACCATAGGTACAAGTGTGTGAGTCTGCACCAATTATAAGCTGTCCAGGTCCAACAATTCCTTGCTCTGGAAGAAGACAATGTTCTACTCCCATTCTTCCTACCTCAAAATAATGAGTTAAATTTTGTTCCATAGCAAACTCTCTTAATTCTTTACATTGTTGCGCAGATTGAATATCTTTATTCGGTGCAAAATGGTCTGGAACCATAACTACTTTATCTTTATCAAAAACTTTTTCTGTTTCAAGCTTCCTAAATTCTCTAATAGCCACTGGACCAGTTATATCATTGCTTAAAACTATATCTGTCTTTGCGCTTATTAAATCTCCAGGTTTTACTGACTCAAGCCCTGCATGAGCCGCAAGAATCTTTTCAGTCATTGTCATTCCCATTTTTTCACTTCCTTATTATTAACTATATTTTTTTTCATAATTTAATGCTTTATTTATACCGTTTACATAGGAACGAGCGCTGGCTTCTATTATATCAACGCTAACACCTTTCCCAATAAAGACTCTTCCTTTATAGCGAACTTTGGTTAAAACTTCACCTTGTGCATCTTTTCCAGAAGTAATTGAGTTTATTTTGTAATCTTCAAGAACAAATTCACCACTTACAATTGAATTTATTACTTTGTATATTGCCTCAATTGGACCTTTTCCTGGCTCAGCTTTCTCTATCAGCTCATCATTAAGTTTTAAACCAACTGTAGCAGTTGCTGATATATTTGTTCCTGAGGAAACATGAAGATACTTAAATTCATATATTTCATCTTCTTTTAGAATTTCTTCATCTACAAGAGCAATAAGGTCTTCGTCTCTGATTTCTTTTTTCTTGTCACATAAATCTTTAAATCTGGCAAAAAGATCATTTAATCTTTCGCCCTCTATTTCATAACCCAATTCCATTAGCTTTGCTTTAAAACCATTTCTGCCAGAATGTTTACCCAATACAAGAGTATCCGCAGGAACGCCAATCATTTCAGGATTCATAATTTCATATGTTTCCCTGTTCTTTAACATTCCATCCTGGTGAATTCCAGATTCATGAGCAAAAGCATTCTTACCGACTATTGCTTTATTTGGTGAAATTGCAACTCCTGTAAGTCTGCTGACTAAGTTACTGGATCTGTAAATTTCTTCTTTAATAATATTTGTTTCTTTATTGTAATAATCTCCTCTTGTATAAAGAGCCATAACCAGCTCTTCCATGGAAGCATTTCCAGCTCTTTCTCCAAGACCATTAACAGTTGTTTCTACTTGTGTTGCTCCGTTTTGAATTGCTGCTAAAGAATTTGCAACAGCTAAACCCAGATCATTATGGCAATGTACACTTATTCTGGCTTTATCAATATTTGGAGTACCATCTTTAATGCTTTTTATGAAAGAACCATATTCTTTTGGAGTGGCATATCCAACTGTATCTGGAATATTAATTGTTGTTGCACCTGCATCAATAACTTGTTCAAATAATTCGCACAAAAAGGGAACTTCACTTCTGAAGGCATCTTCAGCTGAAAATTCAACATTTTCTACATAGTTTTTAGCATGTTTTACAGCCCTTACTGCAGCTTCGATTACTGCCTGTGGCTCCATTTTTAATTTATACTTCATATGAATAGGACTTGTTGCAATAAAAGTATGAATTCTAGGTTTTTTTGCATTTTTTATTGCTTCCCAGCATCTGTCTATATCTGCGAAATTAACTCTACTTAATCCTGCAACTTCTGCGTTTTGAATTACTTCTGCAACGGCCTTAACTGCTTCAAAATCTCCAATAGAAGCGATAGGGAACCCCGCTTCAATACAATCTACACCTAACTTATCAAGTTGCTTTGCAATAATAATTTTTTCTTTAATATTTAAACTTACTCCTGGGGTCTGTTCCCCATCTCTTAATGTGGTATCAAAAATATATATTTTATTATCCACTTTAACCAGCCTCCTGTTTGAAAAATAACGGGACAACTATGTCCCGTTATTTTGTCATATTATTTAAGTTCTTACTTTTTTAACCAGGACATGCTGTTTCTGAGATTTCTTCCTACATCTTCAATTAAATGATTATCATCAATTCTCTTTAATGCATTATATTTTGGTCTTTTTGCAATATTGTCAAGAAGCCATTCTTTTGCAAAAGCACCTGTTTGAATATCTTTTAAAACTGCTTTCATTTCTTTTCTTACATCTTCGTTGATTAATCTTTTACCAACAATTAAATCTCCAAATTCAGCTGTATCACTAATTGAATAACGCATGTTGGCAATTCCACCTTCATACATTAAATCAACAATTAATTTTAATTCATGAAGACACTCAAAGTAAGCAATCTCAGGCTGGTATCCAGCTTCAACTAAAGTATCAAAACCTGCTCTTACAAGCTCAGTCATACCACCACAAAGAACAGCTTGCTCACCAAATAAGTCAGTCTCAGTTTCTTCTGCGAATGTAGTTTCAATTAAGCCTGAACGAGTACAGCCAACACCTTTACCAAATGCTAATGCTCTTTTTTGACAGTTTCCAGTTGCATCCTGCTCAATTGCAATAAGACCAGGTACTGCCTGACCTTCAACATATAGTCTTCTTACCATATGGCCAGGGCCTTTTGGAGCAATCATAAATACGTCTACATCTTCTGGTGGGTTAATTTGTTTAAAGTGAATGTTGAATCCATGTGAAAATGATAAAGCATTTCCAGGCTTTAAGTTTGGCTTAATATCTTTTTCATAAACATCTCCCTGATACTCATCAGGAAGAAGAATGTGAATAATATCAGCTTTTGCACAAGCTTCAGCTATAGGATATACTTCTAAACCATCTTCTTTTGCCTGAGCTACAAATTTTGAACTTGGTCTTAAACCAACAATTACGTTTAGTCCGCTGTCCTTCATATTTTGTGCCTGAGCGTGTCCCTGACTACCATATCCAAGAACTGCGATAGTCTGACCCTTTAAATCTTCCAAATTTGCATCGTTGTCATAATAAATTTTTAGCATTGAAATGCCTCCTTATAATATATAAATAAAAAATTTAAAATTTTTATCTTTCCTTTTGGCCTCTTACCATTGAAATATGACCTGTTCTTGAGAATTCAATAATTCCAAAGGGTTTAAAGGTGTCTATCATTGCCTTGATTTTTGTTTCATCCCCAGTAGCCTCAATAATAAGAGATTTTCTCCCAATATCAAGAATCCTGGCTCTAAAAATATTTGCTAATTCAATAATTTCTACTCTTGTACCAGTTTCAACAGCTACTTTAATTAAAAGTAACTGACGAGCAACTGTTTCTTTTCCAGTGATATCTGTAACCTTTAGCACATCAACCATTTTATTAAGTTGTTTCGCAACCTGTTCTATGACCTTATCATCACCAGCCACAACAATTGTGAGTCTTGAAATTATTGGATCCTCTGTTTCACTAGCAATGAGACTAATTATATTATAACCTCTTCTTGAAAAAAGGCTGGTGACTTTTGTTAGTACTCCAGGACTGTTTTCTACCATTACAACAAGTGTGTGTATTCTACTGCTCTCACTCATTATTTACACCCCCAGATTTCATCTAATGAACAACCAGCAGGAACCATTGGAAAAACATTAGCTCTGCAGTCTATTCGATAATCAAGAAACGCAGGTTCTCTGCCATCGTAATTCTCTGTAAAAACCTTTTCTACATCTTCTTTTCCCTCAATTTTAGATGCCTTAATTCCATAAGCCTGAGCAAGTAATTCCCAGTCCGGAGAAAATTCAAATAATGTTTGGGAATAATTTGATTCATGAAAAAGCTCTTGCCACTGACGAACCATTCCTAAACAACGATTATTCATTAATACTACTGTAATTGGAAGACTATACTGACGAACAATAGCCATTTCCTGGAGATTCATTTGAAAACTTCCATCTCCGGTAACCAGAACAACTCTTTTATCAGGATTTGCAACCTGAGCCCCAATAGCTGCCGGAAGACCATATCCCATAGTACCCAGTCCCCCAGATGTAAGGAATGATTTTTCACCCTTTGGATGTATATAAAGAGCGCTCCACATTTGGTGCTGACCAACATCAGTTACAACAATAGTTTTATCATCTATATATTCATTGATAAATTGTAATAAGTTTTCAGGTTGAATTCCATCTTCTGGAATAGGTTTCTTTTTATTTACGCCTTGAATTTCTTTAATCCAAGGTTCTGTATTTAGTGGACCCTCAATATTTTTATCAACATGTGTTAAAAAATCTTTACAGTCAGCTACAATAGGAATATCTGTAACAACGTTCTTATCAATTTCTGCTGCTTCGATATCCACATGAAGAATTTTTGCTTTTGGAGCAAAACCATCTGAACGTCCAACAACCCGGTCGCTGAATCTCATTCCAATAGCAATAATT
>Ga0334893_1001564_pt1 | contig 21124 bp, 31 predicted proteins | sample GraSluR3_MG_5_FD_207218 | JGI IMG/M metagenome (GOLD analysis project Ga0334893, IMG submission 207218) | Sludge microbial communities from methane-producing bioreactor in Wageningen University, Netherlands - Granular Sludge_09_05-R3 | ecosystem: Engineered > Bioreactor > Anaerobic >...
AAAAAGCTTGATATATAAGTGTTTTAGAGTGATATATGTACATACCAAAACAAAAGGAGGTTTTGTACATGATCATTAAGTATAACCTAACAGGAACAGAACGAAAGAGGCTGGTCACGGCACTGAGCAAGATTACTGGTGTTAAAGCAAAGTACCTTGGAATGCCCAGCATGGCTTATGAGGTGGATGCCTTTATCATCGACCAGAAGGGAAACCTTGAATTTAGCGACATGGCAGACAACGAAGAAATCGAAAAGTTAGTTCAGAGTTTGGCAAGCGAGGGTTTTATCGCAGAGGAGCAAATTGGTTTCACAGAGGGCAAACAAAACGCTGATAACGAGCCTTTTGGACTTTGTGTTGCAATGCCCAGGGATAGTTTTAATGAAAAAGCACTAGAAAATCTGAAAATCATTATTCATACCAAGGGAGAGCTTATCCGTCATGCACTTGGAGTAGAGGATTTACCGATTCAAATTTCCGATGAGGAGGTTTCATTTCCATGGTTTAAAGAAATCTCTACACCAGAAGAGGTCAAAGCTTATAATCATTTCATTTGTGCTCTTTGTGAGATGGCAAGAAACCAGAAACGCATTACTGCAAAAGAGAAGGAAGTTGAAAATGAGAAATACGCATTCAGATGTTTTTTGCTCCGCCTTGGCTTTATCGGAAACGAGTACAAAGAAGAACGGAAAATATTGCTCAGAAATCTGACCGGTTCTGCGGCATTCAAAGGAGGAGTAAAGAATGAGGATAATCAGTAAAGAACAACTGCTAAATCTTCGTGAACAATATCCTGCTGGATGTCGAGTAGAACTTTTAAGGATGGATGATATACAAGCTCCAAAGATTGGCACAAAAGGAACAGTCATAGGAGTTGACGATATTGGTTCTATTATGGTGCGTTGGGATTCAGGCTCCAGTCTCTCAGTAGCTTTTGGTGAAGACCTTTGTAGGAGGATTCACGATGACAGATAAAATAAAACAACAGATTCTTGCTATTCGTGACACAGGTGAAACCAATATGTTCGATGTACAAAAAGTACAGGAAATCGCTCTGAGGGAAGGATATGACGAGCTGCTTGTTTACCTTGCAGATAACATTGGTGGCTACTGCCGTTTCATTCTGACCGGCAAGGAGGAATAAAACCATGTGGAGAGAAGGTAGTATCAAAGTTCATAACAGCATCATCCATTACTGGGTGAAGTGCTATGAGAACGGCTCGAAATTTGGCATTGACGGAGGACGCATTTCTAAGCTGATGCTTAAGCGTAAAGGAGAGATAATTGTAAACTATGACCGAGGGTGGGATATTGAACCAGCTGATAAGGATGCAGAAATTGCCCTCGCAATCCTATTGCTAGAACACAACTAAATAGTAACAGAGGACAGTGCCAAAATTGGCTCTGTTTCTCGTACAGACAAAGTGATAAGGCTTGCTTGATGCAGGTCTATTTTTATGCCTGTAAGGAGGTGACCGCATATTAGAAAGTTGAAGAAATATAAGCCAACAGCTTTTATGGCAAAGGGCTCTTATTACGATAAAGATTCTGCAGACTATGCGGTCAACTTTATTGAGTGTTTGAGCCATACCAAAGGTAAATGGTCAGGAAAGCCTTTTGAACTTATAGATTGGCAAGAGCAAATCATCAGAGATATTTTTGGAACACTTAAACCAAATGGATACAGACAATTTAATACGGCTTATATTGAGATACCAAAGAAGATGGGGAAATCAGAACTGGCAGCAGCTGTTGCCCTGCTTCTTTGTTGCGGTGATGGCGAAGAAAGAGCTGAGGTGTACGGTTGTGCCGCAGACCGTCAGCAAGCGTCGATAGTATTTGAAGTTGCAGCCGATATGGTGCGTATGAGTCCGGCACTTAGTAAACGAGTTAAAATCCTGTCGGCAACAAAGCGTATTGTTTTTCAACCGACAAATAGTTTTTATCAAGTGCTTTCAGCTGAAGCCTATTCAAAGCATGGCTTTAATATACATGGTGTTGTTTTTGATGAGTTGCATACGCAGCCTAATAGAAAACTCTTTGATGTTATGACTAAGGGTTCTGGTGATGCAAGAACCCAACCGCTGTATTTTCTTATTACCACTGCAGGGTCAGACACCAAATCAATTTGCTATGAGACACATCAAAAAGCTAAAGACATCCTGGAAGGACGAAAGGTTGACCCTACATTTTATCCAATTATTTATGGAGCAGATGAATCTGATGATTGGACGGATCCAAAAGTATGGAAAAAAGCAAATCCAAGTCTAGGAATTACTGTGGGAATCGACAAGGTAAAAGCCGCTTGTGAATCAGCAAAGCAAAATCCTGCAGAAGAGAATACATTTAGACAGCTAAGACTTAATCAATGGGTCAAACAAGCAGTTAGATGGATGCCGATGGATAGGTGGGATAAATGTGCTTTTGCCGTAGATGAGGAAGACTTACTTGGAAGAGTTTGCTATGGCGGCCTGGACCTTTCAAGTTCCATAGATATAACAGCCTTTGTACTTGTGTTTCCACCGGAAGATGAAGATGATAAATATGTGGTTCTTCCCTATTTTTGGTTACCGGAAGAAACCCTTAATCTCAGAGTTAATCGTGACCATGTTCCTTATGATGTATGGGAAAAGCAAGGTTACCTTAAAACTACTGAAGGCAATGTTGTGCATTATGGTTTCATTGAGAAGTTTATTGAAAGTCTTGGTGAGAAATATAATATTCGAGAAATTGCCTTTGACCGTTGGGGTGCAGTTCAGATGGTACAAAACCTTGAGGGTATGGGATTTACCGTTGTTCCATTTGGACAGGGATTTAAAGATATGAGTCCGCCAACCAAGGAACTTATGAAACTAACCTTGGAAGAAAAGGTCGCACATAGAGGACATCCTGTTCTTAGATGGATGATGGATAATATTTTTATTCGTACTGATCCGGCGGGCAATATTAAACCAGATAAAGAGAAGTCAACAGAAAAGATAGATGGTGCTGTAGCAACTATTATGGCATTAGATAGAGCGATTAGAAACGAAGGTTCTGTTGGTAGTGTATATGATGGAAGGGGAATTATTTTTATATAAACAAAATAATTCTTTACAAATCAACTCCCCGTGCTATACTTATATATACAATATGTATAGATGAAAGGGTGTTGAAATGTTTAAAATATTATCGGTTAGACCAAACCAGCAGATTATGTCACTATTGTTTGAAATTCAAAAATATCTTCCAAGCACTAATAGAACAGAAGTTATTAATTTAGCTATAGCTAGCTCAATAAATAATAGCGTAAACTGGGAAAAAGTATCAAAAGGTAGTTTTAAAATCTACCAAAAATTAGAAATGCCAGATTTTATGCAAATAAAAATTGCAAAAGATTCTTATGAAAAAATTTATGCTGAGATTCTTCATTCATTCAAAGAACAAGGTTTAAGTTTAAAGAGAATAACTGCTCCATATTTAATTAAACTAGCTTTAATGAACTACCTTAATACATTAGAAGGTGAGCCTAAAGAAATTAATATATTAAATCCAGTAAAGGAAAAGGTAAATGAATGGATAACATATCAAACATACAAGCCTAAAAGTCCTTATCAAGGTAATGAAATAGTCCACGATATTTATAGGGCTTTAAACGATACAGATTGCAAGCTAGCTAATGGGAATTTAATGGCTGATACTATTTTTTCTTTATGGAATCCTTTAAAGATGGTACTTGAATGCTTGAATCCTGGAGAAAAATTTTATAAGACTGATAAATATAATATAGATAAAAACTATCACCTAAGAAGGATTATAAATAATATTGATAAATTTTTACCAACTAGCAATGAATTAGTTCGTAAGTTATGTATTTTTGCTGAACTAGTTTCAACACGACCAAATGTCATGATATTGCCGGATCGGAAAATGCAATCACGAGGTAACTCTTTCTTAGATCAGATGCCAAAAACACTTTACGAATGTTTTAAAGACGGGGTATTTAGTGGGTATTTTAACAATGATGATTCCATAGTTGTGAATTGGGTTATAGAAGAAAAATTAGAGGTTTTTTTTGATGGAGAAATAAAAAAAGAAAACTTAAAGCCACTAATAGAACGGGTTAATGCCAATGATGTATGTTGGTTAAAAAAAGAAGAAGAAATCAATGAAATGTTAGATAATTATATTACTATTTTAAAATTAAGAGGAAAGGAGTTGTAGTGGGTGAAAAATTATCAAGCTATGAGACAGATGAATCGAATGTTTAAAAATTTTAAGTATTTGTATAAGAGGCAAGATATAGATATATTGGAATGGCACTTTACTTTTTTTATGGATTCAAAAAATCATAACTTACAGATGACTCTTGTTTTTAATGAAAAATGGTGCGATGTTCTTTGTTTTATTTCGCCGACAATCCAGATACCATTAGAAAAGAATTATTGGGAAACACTTAAAATATTAAACTATATTAATTATTATATTAAATCGTGGGGTCGGTTTTATATTGATCCTTACGGAGATCTAGCTTATAGCCTTCGTCTTGATTACAATGTTCTTGAAAAAATTCCAGATGAATGTATACAAGAAATAGAGTGTGCGGTTGATTATTATTCAGATTTATTTGTACTCTTATTAAAAACAGGCCAAGGTAAGACTTTATTTGATGATACAAAACAATTTATTGATGATATGTGGAGACCATTGATAGGGAAGTGAATTTTAAAGATTAAGTACTCAAAAGTTTAGTTCTTATGGAATTAAAAAACTGTTTGGTGGGTTGTGGTGGTAAATTACAAAATAATTTCGTATTTAAGCGATAAACAAAAAAAGATATTGAAGATAATTTTTGGAGAGATTAAAAGCAACTTGAATATAGGTGCTTTTTTCATGCTCATTTTTAGGAGGTGATAAAACTTGAAAATCCCTTTTTTATCTAGGCTATTTAATTCAAGAGCCGGCACAAAGAACAGTTTTTCAAACACAACATACAGCTTTTTCTTTGGAGGAACGACAAGCGGAAAGACTGTCAATGAAAGAACAGCTATGCAGACAACAGCTGTCTATGCCTGCGTTAGAATATTAGCCGAAACATTAGCCAGTCTGCCGCTTCATGTTTACAGATATACAGAAAGCGGAAAAGAAAAAGCAAAAGACTCTCCAATATATAGATTGATCCATGATGAGCCAAACCCTGAGATGACTTCGTTTGTGTTTAGAGAAACACTGATGAGTCATCTTTTATTATGGGGCAATGCCTACGCCCAAATCATCAGAGATGGCAGAGGAAAGATCATAGCCATATACCCACTTCTTCCGGATCGAATGGAAGTGGATCGGACTCCAACCGGAGAGATTTTTTATCAATACCGCAAGGATACCGGCACAGTTACATTGAGTAAAATGGATGTCTTGCATATTCCGGGGCTTGGCTTTGATGGTCTTGTCGGGCAATCCCCAATTGCTATGGCAAAAAATGCAATAGGCATGGCCATAGCCACTGAGGAATATGGGGCCAAGTTCTTTTCCAACGGTGCTAACCCCGGCGGAGTACTCGAGCATCCTGGCATTGTCAAAGACCCGGCAAGAATTAGAGAAAGCTGGAACGCTGTCTATCAGGGAAGTGGGAATGCCCATCGAGTTGCGGTGTTGGAAGAAGGCATGAAGTTTACGCCAATAGGAATTCCACCGGAACAGGCACAATTTATTGCTACAAGAAAATTTCAGCTTAATGAGATCGCTCGAATTTTCAGGATACCTCCACACATGATAGGAGATCTTGAGAAGTCGAGCTTTTCTAATATAGAGCAGCAATCGTTGGAGTTTGTAAAATATACCCTTGACCCTTGGGTGGTTCGTTGGGAAATGGCTTTGAAAAAGGCACTGCTTAATGACTCAGAAAAGAAAGAGTATTTTATTAAGTTTAATGTGGATGGACTGCTGAGAGGGGATTATCAGTCGAGGATGAATGGTTATGCGGTAGGTCGCCAAAACGGCTGGCTTTCAGCCAATGATATTAGAGAGCTTGAAGACTTAAACCGCATCCCTGCTGAGCTTGGAGGTGATCTGTATCTGATCAATGGCAACATGACCAAACTCCATGATGCCGGTGCATTTGCAAAGAAAACAGAGGGAGAGGAGGTATAACACTTGAAGAGAAAATTTTGGAACTGGGTCAGCTCTGATGAGGGCAGGACCCTTTATTTAGATGGAGCCATTGCAGAAGAAACCTGGTTTGGAGATGAAGTGACTCCTAAAGAATTTAAAGCAGAACTATTAAAAGGTGAAGGGGACATCGTAATCTGGATTAATTCTCCGGGTGGTGATGTGTTTGCAGCCAGTCAGATTTACAACATGCTTATGGACTACAAAGGAAAGGTCACTGTGAAAATTGATGGCATTGCTGCCAGTGCGGCTTCTGTGATTGCGATGGCTGGAGAGGAAGTATTCATTTCTCCCACAGGCCTTATGATGATTCACAATCCTATGACCATAGCCTTTGGCGATGCAGAGGAAATGGAGAGAGCCATTGGTATGTTAAGTGAGGTCAAAGAAAGCATAATCAATGCCTATGAGATTAAGACAGGCCTATCAAGAACAAAGCTGTCCCATCTGATGGATGCAGAAACCTGGTTTAATGCCAAAAAGGCTGTGGAGCTTGGTTTTGCCGATGGGATTTTATTCAGTCCCATGCAGGCTGATTTACAACATAGTGAGGGGATCAGTTTTAGCAACATGGCAGTGATTAACTCGCTTTTAAATAAACTACCTAAAAAGGAAAAACAAGAAGTTGTTGATGTTAGGCAATTTGAAAAGAGATTGGATCTCTTAAAAAAATAAGGAGGCAGATATAATGAATAGAATTTTAGAACTGAGAGAAAAAAGAGCAAAAGCCTGGGAGGATGCTAAAGCCTTTCTTGATTCAAAGCGGGGTAAAGAGGGGTTAATCTCAACTGAGGACGCAAGCGTATATGAAAAAATGGAAGAGGAAGTCGTCAATCTTGGCAAAGAAATAGAACGCTTGGAAAGACAAGCGGCTATCGACTTAGAACTCTCCAAAGCAGTAAATTCTCCCCTAACCACAAGACCAGAAGGAGCCGATAAAACAAAAACCGGCAGAGCAAGTGATGAATACAGGCATGCTTTCTGGAATGCTATGCGAAACAAACATAGCTATGATGTGCAAAATGCCTTGAAGATTGGCACAGATTCAGAAGGTGGATACTTGGTTCCAGATGAATTTGAAAGAACATTGGTGCAGGCCTTAGAGGAAGAAAATATCTTTAGAACGCTGGCCAAGGTAATTACCACTTCATCCGGAGATAGAAAAATCCCTGTAGTAGCTTCAAAGGGAACTGCATCCTGGGTAGATGAAGAAGGGCTTATCCCGGAATCTGATGATGCCTTTGGTCAAGTATCCATTGGCGCCTATAAAGTGGCTACCATGATCAAAGTATCCGAGGAACTTCTTAATGACAGTGTCTTTAATCTGGAAAGCTATATCGCTAGAGAGTTTGCCAGACGAATTGGTGCTAAGGAAGAAGAAGCCTTTTTCATTGGGGATGGTACCGGAAAACCGACAGGCATTTTTAATAATACAGGTGGGGCTGAGATTGGGGTAACCACAGCGGGTGCCACTGCCATTACGATTGATGAGATTATGGATCTTTTCTACTCTTTACGCTCACCATATCGAAAGAATGCCGTCTTTGTGACAAACGATGCCACTGTTAAGCTTATTAGAAAACTTAAAGATGGTAATGGGCAATATTTATGGCAGCCATCAGTACAGGCAGGGCAACCAGATACCATTTTAAACCGTCCTGTTAAAACCTCAAGCTTTGTTCCGACAGTGGAAACGGGAGCCAAGACCATTGCCTTTGGTGACTTTGGGTATTACTGGGTCGCTGACCGTCAGGGTAGAAGCTTCCAAAGATTAAACGAGCTGTATGCCGCAACTGGTCAGGTTGGCTTTAGAGCTACCCAACGAGTAGACGGGAAGCTGATTCTACCAGAAGCAATAAAAGTACTGAAACAGAAGTAGGAGGGTTACTTATGACATACAACATTAAAAATTTCAGAGAGCAGGGCGGAGAAAGAACCGTCATTGAAGGTGAGCTTGTAATCGCAGAAGGCGGCAAGCTCCTTTTTAATGAACAGGAACTAAAGCCATTGGTCTTTCAGGCAGACAGTACTGCGGGAACCGTTGCAGGATTAAAGGATGATTTGAATGCCTTGCTTTTAAAGTTAAAAGAAGCCGGAGTTATGGCAAGCGAGTAAAGATAAGGAGGTGGGCGTATTGATTGTCTCACTGGAAGAAGCCAAGCTATATTTACGGGTCGATGGTGATGCAGAAGATGCGCTCATCACTGTCTTTATTGAAACAGCAGAAGAAATCTGTGAAGGTATCCTTAGAAGTTCGTTATCAGAGTTTGAGGAGATCCCGGATACCGTAAAACAAGCGATTATGTATGTAGTAGCCAATCTATATGAAAAAAGAGAAACATTGGATATGAAAGAAGTCATGGATATCGTTTCAAGGCTTCTTTTTTCATATCGCAAAGATGGCTGGTGATGGTATGGACATAGGAAAACTACAGCATAGGATCACTTTTCAAAAACCAGTAATAAACACAGATGAAAACCGAGTGGAGACTCAAAGCTGGCAAAATCACAAAAGCGTCTGGTCTCATGTGTCAAACCTTCATGGCAAGGAGTACTTTGAAGCGGCAGCAGTGCAAAAAGAAAAGATAATTAAATTTATTGTAAGAGCCTTAGCAGACATTGATGAAAGCATGAGGATCGTTTTTCAAGACAAGATTTATAACATTATCTTTATTGACCATATCAAGTACGAGAAGAGGCACATGGAGATTAAGGCCTTGGAGGTGACAAACCATGAACATTCAGATTGACGAGTTGGCATCCGAAATAGCCAAGGGTCTATCAGAATATTCCCAGGATATTGTGGACGTGCTAAATGAAAAATCAGCCGCTACAGCTAAAAAAGCGGTCACAAAGCTAAAGGCAAGAAGTCCAAAAAAGACCGGCAAGTATGCTAGAAGCTGGAAGGTGAATACCGAGAAGTTTCATGGAGAGCCGGATCGACATGTGGTATACAACGGAAAACATTACTGGCTCACACATCTGTTGGAATTTGGCCATGCCAAAGCCGGTGGCGGACGAGTGGAAGGCAAGACGCATATTGCTCCGGTAGAAGAAGAAACAGCAGATGACTTTGTAAGAGTGGTGGAGGAGGCTATCAGACATGGAGTATAAAAATTTGGCTGGATTATTGGAAAGCACAGGCTACCCTGTTGTCTATCACCATTTCAAAAAACCTCCCCCGCCGCCATATATTGTGTATCTCTTTACCCGTTCCAATCATTTTGGAGCAGATAACAAAGTACTGGCAAAATTCAATCGCTTTCAAGTGGAGCTATATACCAAAAGCAAGCAACCGGAAGCTGAAAAGAAAATAGAGGATGCTTTGGATGGTGCAGATATCTTCTATGAAAAATCTGAAATATTTCTGGAAACAGAAGAGCTGTATCAGATTGTCTACGAAATATTAGTATAAGGAAGGTGAAACATAGATGGGAAATAAAGTAAAATACGGACTTAAAAATGTTCATTATGCAGTAATCACAGTTAACACAGACACCGGAGCAGTGAGCTATGGAACACCAAAGCGTATTCCAGGAGCCGTGACATTGTCAGCTCCACCAAAGGGTGAAAAAACGGAGTTCTTTGCCGATGATGCTGCCTATTTTGTGGCCACAGCCAACCAAGGGTATGAGGGAACGTTGGAAGTAGCACTTGTTCCAGATAGCTTTAAAAAGGATGTACTAGGTTACAAAGAGGATGCCAATGGCGTGTTGTTTGAGGCTAGTGATGCTACAGCAAAAGACATCGCCCTATTGTTTGAGTTTAATGGGGATCAAAACGCTACCCGCCACATCTTTTATAACGTAGCCGTTGGCAGACCGGGCATGGAAAGTTCCACCAAGGGCCAAAACATCGAAGTAAAGACAGAAACTATGAATATTACGGCATCCCCTTCACTGGATACCGGTTATGTGAAAGCCAAGGCAGATGCGGGAACTTCTGCATATGATGCCTGGTTTGATGCGGTGTATGTTTATGAAGAGGTAGGTGTCTAAGCCTTGGAGAAAATACTAACGATTGATGGCAGACAGGTCAAGTTTAAATCCACTGGAGCCTTTCTTCTAAAATACAAGTCGCAATTTGGTAGAGATGCCCTAAAAGATATCTTTCGACTGCAGGAAGCCATCGATGTGGAAAACAGCAAGCTAAAGGATATTGAAGCCTTGGATTTGGAAGTGTTCTACAATTTGGTCTGGACACTGGCAAAGACTGCCGAACCAAATCTACCTCCTCCGGAAGATTGGCTGGATAGTTTTTCGGAGTTTCCTTTAATGGATATTGTACCGGAAGTGATGGATATGATTTTTAGTTGTCTTTCCTCTACCAAACCTATTAAAAAAAACTAGAATTGACTGAGTCCTCCTCATTTGAGCTGACCACCGAACTACTTTTGGTTAGAGCCTTTGAGCGAGGGCTTTGTTTATCCGATTTTAATGAGCTGACTGTAGGAATGATCATTGGCTATATCGTGACATATAACCAAGCCAATAGTAATGATGATAGCCAGGAGAGGGAAGCAACTCAAGTTGACTTTGATGCCTTCTAAAGGTAGGTGAGAATATGGCAAGAGGCAATATCAGAGGAATAACGATTGAGATTGGCGGCAATACGCAAAAACTTCAGGATTCTCTAAAACAAGTCAATGCCAAGTCCAGGGATTTACAAAGTGAACTCAGGCAAGTAGACCGACTTCTAAAACTAGACCCTAAAAACACAGAACTACTCACACAAAAGCAAAAGCTGTTAACAGAAGCAGTCAGTGGAACCAAAGAAAAGCTGGACACCTTAAAAGAAGCAGAAAGACAGGTTAAAGAACAGTTTGCCCAAGGTAAAGTAGGAGAAGAACAGTATCGGGCCATTCAGAGAGAAGTCATAAAAACTCAACAAGAGCTAAAGCAATTAGAAAAAGACTTAAATGAGGTTAACAGTAAATGGAAAGCAGCTACAGATGGGTTATCTGACTTTGGAAAAAAGTCTGAAGAAATGGGCAAAAAGCTGCTTCCGGTATCAGCGGTCATAACCGGAGCAGGTGTGGCTTCCACCAAAATGGCATCAGATTTTTCCGATGCAATGGCCAAGGTTAGCACCATTGCTGATACTACAAGTGTTCCTTTGGAGACTTTAAGAAAAGAGATTCTGGAGCTTTCCAATCAAACAGGAATTTCAGCTAACGAGATTGCCAACAACGTTTATGATGCAATTTCCGCCGGTCAAGATACGGCTGATGCGGTAGCCTTTGTCGCCAATTCCACCAAGCTTGCTAAGGCAGGATTTGCTGAAGCAGGTCAGTCTTTAGATATCTTAACGACCATTATGAACGCCTATGGTCTGGAATCAGAAAAGGTGGGCGAAGTTTCCGATATGCTGATTCAGATCCAAAACCGAGGCAAGGTAACGGTAGGCGAACTGTCCTCAGTGATGGGTAAAATTATCCCTACCGCCAATGCATTGGGAATTGGACTGGATCAGGTAGGTGCTGGCTATGCCATATTAACTTCTCGAGGGATAAAGGCAGCAGAGGCCACCACCTATATGAACTCTATGCTGAATGAACTATCAAAGTCCGGAAGTAAATCTGACAAAGAACTTAGGAATTTAACCGGAAAAAGTTTTAGGGAGTTAATCAGTGAAGGAAAATCAGTGACAGACGTTTTGGCGCTTATCAATGAGAATGCCATTAATAACGGGTTATCTTTATCCGATATGTTTGGTAGTGCAGAAGCAGGAAGGGCAGCTCTTACCCTTTTAGGAGAGGATGCTCAAACTTTTAACGATTTGATGAAAGACATGCAAGGTTCTTTGGGTGCCACGCAGGAAGCTTTTGATAAATTGCAGACACCTGGAGAACAGGCTCGTATTTCTTTTAATAAAATCAAGAATGTGATGATTGAACTGGGAGATGTTGTCCTGCCAGTCTTAGCAAAACTCGCTGAGGGTGTAGGATATTTTGCCGACAAACTATTAGCAATGGATGACAGAACAAAGACGGTGGTGGTTATTATTGCAATATTAATAGCCGCTATTGGACCACTGTTAATTATCATCGGGAAAATGGCTGCAGGAGTAGCGGCACTTATTAATCTAGTGATTCTTATTACCCCGTCAATCACAGCCTTGGGTCCTGCGTTTGCTTTTCTAACAGGCCCAATCGGCCTTGTGATCTTGGCTGTCACAGCCCTTATCGCAATATTTGTTTACCTCTGGAATACCAACGAGGAATTCAGAAATAAGGTAATAGAACTGTGGGAAGGGCTGAAAGCTTTTTTTGTAGCAACGCTAGAGTTTATCAAGGAGCATTTTTCCTTTGCTTGGGAAGCCATCACCAAGGCATTTCTTGCCTTCTCCAGATTGTTTTCCGGAGATTTCAGAGGATTTTTACGGGAGATATTCAATGCCGCCAAGGTTTGGGTTAGCGGCTGGGCTGAAATAGGAAAGAATATCGTTACAGGCATCTGGGATGGAATTATGGCCATGAAGGACTGGATTTTTGAAAAAGTCACCGGTTTCTTTGGAGGACTACTGGGTGCTGCCAAGGGAGCCTTGGGAATCAGCTCCCCCTCCAAGGTGTTTGCTGATGTGATTGGAAAAAATATGGCCTTAGGCGTTGGTGTAGGCTTTGAGGACGCATTAATGGATGTAAAAAATGCAATGGGGAATTCATTGAGAAGTGTATCTCAGGATGTATATAGCGATAATCGTGTTAGCAATAATCAGGATATAAAAGTCACACAGAACATCTATACCCCGGTCAAAAATGAACGAGCCTTGGAAAGAGAAACTATTAGAAGCTTGAGAAAAGTCATACCGCAGATTTAGGAGGCGATAGCTTGAAAAGCACAGACAAAATCATATATGTAAATGAACTCAATCAACAGGTAGAGCTATCCTTCTTTTCTGTGTATTTCTTAAAGGATTTGAAGGAAAGGGTAGATAACGAGCTTGTGGATATGAAGGCCATCGGCAGAGATGGTTATGTATATAACTCGTCTACTTTATCTGCCAGAGAAATTTCACTGACAGGACATATCAAGCTTGGGAAAAACATCGACAGCCTGGAAAGAAGACTAAGAAATGTTTTTAATCCCAAACTGTCAGGCAGGTTGATCTACAGAAATAGAGAGCTTGAAAAGGTAATTGATGTAAGGGTTGAAAACCTGGTTGAGTTTAACCGAGCCAAGGGGGTATCCGCCTTTACCATTGATTTAATCGCCCATAACCCTTTCTGGCGGGAACAGGAGAAAGTGGAATATCTTGCCCTCTTAAGTGGGAAATTGGTTTTCCCATTGGTCATTCTTAAGACCACAGGTGTAATGTTTGGTCTTCGTCAATCCATCCTGGAAACAGAAATTGAAAATATTGGCGATGTGGAAAGCGGATTCCGGGTGGTGTTCAAGGCCAAAGGGATTGTGAAAAACCCAGAGGTAGAAAATAAACTATCAGGAGAGAAGATCAAAGTCCTGGTTGAGATGGAAAAAGATGACATTGTGGAAGTTGTGAATCTACCATTTAAAAAGATGGTTTATATAAATGGAGAGAAATCATTTAAGAGCTTGGATCGCTTACATTCAAGCTTTTTTAATTTGGAAGTTGGCAGAAATCTAATCGGATACCATGCTGAAATAAATGCTATCAACCTTGATGTGATTCTGTACTATTCTCCTTTTTTTCTAGGCAGGTGACGAGATGAGAATTGAAGTATTCAAGAATTTTGAATTAGTAGATATGCTGTTTGAATTTACTGGCTTCAGAGGAATTAGAAGGTACCGAGGCGCAGGTGAGTTTGAGCTGGTGCTGCCGGATTTGTACGCAGTAGATACGCTGGAAATCGGGAATCTGCTTTTGGTCAATCAAGATTTTTACATTATCGAAAATTATAGCAGATACAAGAATATAGACAATCAACTGAGATTCGAGGTTTCTGGCAGACAGCTTGCCAGTATTCTGGATCGCCGGATAATCTCCTCTTTAATCATAAATACTTCCCAAACCTATGAACAGCAGATGTATGCCTTGGTTCAATCCAACTTTGTTAATCCAACAGATGCAAACAGGAAAATACATGGTTTAGTTAATGCAGGGTTAAAAGGTTTATCCCAGACACCCGGTGTTTCATACACTTTGGAGAATATGACTGTCCTGGATGCACTTTCGAATATGGCAGTCAATGCAGGACTGGGTTTTAAGGTTTGGGCAGACTTTGAAAACATGGGCTTTGTTTTTGAAGTGTATGAAGGCAATGACAAAACAGAAGAGGTGTTTTTCAGCGAGGACTTCGGAAACATTTTAGATTCTGAAATATACAAAAGAACAAGTGATGCCAAGAATGTAGCGTATTTGAAAAATGGAAGCACCTTAACTGTGGTAGGAAATGCAAGTGGTATAAACAGAAAGGAAATCATTGTGATTGGAAATGAGGCAGCTATGGCCGAAGAGGAATTATCCAGAAGAAAAGAAATAGCCTCTGCTGAATGCCAAATCGCCTTAACCCAGCAGTTTGTCTATAAACAGGATTGGGATTTGGGTGATACGGTGAGCTTTATAGATAAGAAATTGGGATTTATAGTGGAAAAACCTATTCTTGAAATTGCTGAATATTATACAGATAAATTGGAACTCGAGGTTGTTTTCGGTGATAAGGAGCCAACCTTAATCGATAAATTGAAAGGCAGGTGGTAGGTATGGCAGAGAAAAGCTTTCCCTTTGACGCAGTTGAAATAGAAGGAACACCAGACAGAATATATTTTGCGGAAGATTTTGCCCGATACTTCAAGCAGTTTTTAAGAAATGGAATTTATCCGAATCCCAGTACGAACCTGCAGGTTCAGACCGTAAACAGCAATATGGTTTTAACAGTAAGAAAGGGTGCTGCCTTCATTGAGGGATATACCTATGCCAATACTGAGGATATGGAAGTTATGGTGGATATCGCCAACGCAAGCTATAACAGAAAGGATATCATTGTGGTTCAGCTTGATTTGGTTAATAGAGAGATTCTTACAAAATACAAGCCAGGAACTGCAAGTGCCAATCCCATTACACCTTCAATTATTAGAACGTCAGATATTTATGAACTGCAGCTTGCCGAAATCTTAGTCAGGTCTGGAACCCAAAGCATTCTGGAAACGGACATAACAGATACCCGACTAAACACAGAAAAATGTGGAGTGGTGGCAGGGCTTGTCCAACAGATCGATACCACCACAATCTTTAATTCCTATATGCAAACACTTTCAGATGCCCAAGCAGATATAGACGGTTTCAAGAACGAATGGCAGCTATGGTTTGGTTCGACAGATTCTGCTTGGCAGAATTGGTTTACTGAAACGGGCCTTGATTGGAGCGATTGGTTCGCAACAGCACAAGCCGGATTGAATTGTGCTCAGGTCTTTGATTTTGATAACTGGACCCGTCTTAAAGGGATGAATCATAAGGTGATATTTGATGTGCCAGAAGCTGGTGACATCACAGAAGAGTTACGGACCATCGTAGGAAATAACTTATTTGCAAGTCGTGTTACAAATTTCGACAAGCCTACTGAAGGTCAAATCCAGACAAGAGTGATATGTAGTGATCTCAATGTGGATGTAAAACAAATAACCACTTTTAATGCTGATGGCAGTATTGACTTGGAATCAACGGAGGTGAACTAAATGAGCTGGGTGCCAATTAAGAAAGCGGTTAATTCAGATTTTAAAGAACCCTTGAATTATTTGGAATGGACAAAGGATTTAGCAATGTTTGGCAAAGAAGGCTACGTATATAAAGATCCGAACAAGATGGCAGAGCTTGCGGCAAAAAGTAGCTCTGCCTGTTCTAATTCTGTTGCCTTCGGATTTTTGATAGATGGTTATGCAGGAGAAACCTTTAAGACTCTGACAAAAGATACAACCGGTGCTTTCAACGAAAAGACCTCATTCTCACAAGTGGCAAGTGATGCTGCGGCTATGAGTCTTGTTGCAGATAATGAAATAGCGATGAATATGATTGCCAATAACAAAAATGCATTAACCACAGCATTAAACATTGCAGCAGCAAGAAATGCCATTGTAGCAAAAAGTGGTGCGGTAACCGCCATTTCAAAGAGTATTCATATCTCTGACGTGGTTAATCATCAAAACTTTATGAATGCTCTTTGCGCCCAATCAACCTTTGATTTATTTATGAATGATTCAAAAACAAGAATGGCTATGTACAACAGTTCGGTAGCAGAACTTGCAATAAGAAATTCTTCGACAGCTATGACCATTATGGACGGGCGAGCAGTGAATGCTTCCATTTATCAATGGGGGCATTATACAACGGTTGCAAATGGTCCTTTGTTTGCTGTTTCTTCAAGTCATACGAGTTATTGGTTCAGAACTCGCAGACATGGAAGCAATCCATTTACACCTTTTGTTGCCGGGACGTTTTTCAGTACCTTACAAAGTTCCCAGACCCAAGACGGCTCTTCACAAGGAAGCTTAGTAACCAGAACTGCAAGAGTTGTATATATGAGTTAAGGAGGGGTGTTTAGATGTCAGGAGAAGCGTTATATGATTTAGTCAAATCAATAAAAAATGTCCATTATAAAAGATTTACAGGCTCAGGAAATACAGGCCATACAAACAATGTTTTAGTGCCAATTTATTCAGGAAGTACTCCGGGAAGAATATCTAAAATATCCGGGACAGGTTCAAGTGGAGGAGCCTGTAGTGCCAGGGTAGTGGTCATTGCCGATCAGAGTACCTATTACTCAGAAACAGTTTCTTTAGGAAGCAGTGCCAGTGCTGTATTAACAGCATTGGACAATTTGCCTTTTAGGGAAGTTGAAATATATGCAGAAAAAACTGGTGGCTCAAACTGGGTTGTTTTTTCTGTGTCATATGAACTTCAGACAGAAGGATAAAGGAGGAATGAGGAGTGTTTTACAAAACAGGCAACAAGGAAATATTGAAAGGTTTAATACTTGATAAAATTTCCTATAATTCCGAGGATGAAAAGTTCTACGTAAAGCTATCTAATGATCATCTCCACTCTGATGAAGTAGAAGAAGTCCCCGAAGAGGATTTTTATACTTTATTTCCTATGTTGAAAGATGAAAATCTTCCGGTTGTTATACCTATTGATACCAATGCTTTAGCCAGTGAAGTATCTCAGCTTTGGTTTAATAATATGGTGCTTGAGGGGCAGTTGACTCAAGAGATAGCTCAGATTTGGTATGAAATAATGAAAGCAGGTGAGCCTGATGTGGTTTGATAGAATAAAGCGGTTTTATGAATTGGGATTATGGACAAAAGAGATGGTGGCAGAGGCAGTTTTGTATAAACGAATTACCGCAGCAGATTATAAAAAGATTACCGGAGAGAGATTGACATAAAATTACAGGGGGTGGCAGTTCAATCATGAAAGGAATGTTAGACACAATAAATATCGCAATGGCAGCCATTGGTGCATTTCTTGGAACCGTCCTGGGAGGTTGGGACGGTTTTTTATATGCCCTTTTAACCTTTATTATCCTGGACTATCTGACAGGAGTTATGGTAGCCATTGTTGAGAAAAAACTATGCAGTGAAATAGGCTTTAGAGGGATATTCAAAAAGGTATTAATCCTGTTTATGGTAGCAGTAGCACACATTATAGATTCAAAGATTATCGGAAACGGCAGTGCAGTTCGCACCGCTGTTATTTTTTTCTATGCATCCAATGAAGGGATCAGTATTTTGGAAAATGCATCCAAGCTTGGACTGCCTATCCCGGATAAATTAAAGATGGTGTTGGATCAGATGTGTAAGGAGGATGAAAAGAAATGAAGCTTTTTACAAATTATATGATTAGAAATGATTGCTATACAGCAGGAAGAAAGATTGTCCCTAAAGGAATCATGATTCATTCCACAGCAGCTCCAGGAGTCATGGCAAGAGCATGGTTTAACAGATGGAACAAGTCATACAGAGCCGGAGAAATTAATCGTCAAGTTTGTGTCCATGCTTTTGTGGATGATAAGGAAGTGTGGCAATACCTGCCCTGGAATCACCGAGGCTGGCATGCAGGAGGCAGAGCCAATGATACTCACATCGGAATTGAAATCTGTGAGCCACCAGGGTTTTCCTATTCTGGTGGAGCAAATATGATGGGATATAATGTCAGTCAGCAGGAGCCATATTTCAGAAAAGCTTGGCATAATACAGTGGAATTGTGTGTAATGCTTTGTAGAGAATACGGTCTAACAGAAACGGACATTATCGGTCATGCAGAAGGATTTAGACAAGGCATTGCCAGCAATCACGCTGATCCACTGCATTGGTTTTCTAAGCATGGAGAAAATATGAATACCTTCAGAAAGGCAGTAGCTGAAAAGCTAAATAATACTGAAACAGATGAATTAGAAGCTGCCCTTAAGATTATGATGGATAAGGGAATCATTAATTCGCCGGAATACTGGCTGGCTAATGCCAGGGAAGGTAAAACGGTAAAAGGAGAATATGCCGCAGCTATCATAAAAAGGATTTCAAATTTAATAGGATAGAGTCATTCGCCCGAGGAGTTATTTGCTCTTCGGGCAATTTTTTTATTAAACCGTCAGATTTGTGCATCTCCTGTGGCTACCAGGTAGAGGGCAAGCAATAAATCGCCCTTTGGAAAGAGGTGATGGATATGAAACACAATCTAAAAATCAGTGTTTCAAAGAAACCACAGACAGGCGGAGTTGTTACCTACCGTAATGTGTCCGTAAGGGAACGAATTCTTCGCTTTCTTTTAGGGAGTAAACAGCGTGTAACGATTGTGATCCCTGGAGATAGCATCGAGGAACTCTCTATCTGTGAAATGACGAAAGGAGGAACTGACCTTGAACAAAATAAAGCTACTGCATGAAGTGGTCAATGATATGCGAAGTCTTGCTGACAGCATACAGGCAGTTTGCGATGCGATGACAGAAGGAGATCCTGCTCCAGGTGCAAAAGCTGCCACTGAACAAGAACCAGCAAACGAGCCGGATATCCCACTGGAAAAAGTGCGTATGGTACTTGCTGAAAAGAGCCAGATTGGGTTTACTGCCGAAGTGCGAGGACTCATTCAGAAGTATGGTGCAGACAAGTTAAGTGCTGTTGATAAGGATTATTATGCTGACATCTTGAAAGATGCGGAGGAGCTTGGAAATGGGTAATCATGCAATATTATCTGCATCCTCATCCCACAGGTGGCTTAACTGCCTACCCTCTGCAAGACTTGAACTGGAGTTTGAAGACCAAAGTGGTGAGGCAGCAAAAGAAGGCACAGCGGCTCATGATCTGTGTGAACACAAACTAAAAAAGGCACTTCATATGAGAAGTCAGCGACCTATCTCTGAGTATAACTCTGATGAAATGGAAGAATGCACAGACGACTACGTTGCTTTCATCATGGAGCAGGTAGAACTTGCAAGAAAGTCCTGTACTGACCCTATCGTTCTAATTGAACAACGTCTTGACTTCTCTTGCTATGTGCCAGATGGATTTGGGACAGGAGACTGTGTAATCATCTCAGATGATAGGCTTCACATAGTGGATTTCAAATACGGAATTGGAGTCCTTGTGGACGCAGAAAACAATCCGCAGATGAAACTGTATGCATTAGGGGCTCTTGAAATCTATGACAGTCTCTACGACATCAAAGAAGTATCAATGACAATATTTCAGCCGCGAAGAGAAAACGTCAGCACCTGGACTGTTCCGGTAGAAGAACTTAAAGCCTGGGCAGAAGAAGAACTAAAACCTAAGGCAGCAAAAGCCTATCAAGGAGAAGGTGAATATATCCCTGGTCCGTGGTGTACTTTCTGCAGAGCATCTATAAGATGCCGTGCAAGGGCTGATGAAAAGCTCAAACTGGCTCAGAAGGAGTTTAAGATGCCACCACTGCTTACGGATAGCGAGATTGAGGAAATTCTAAACATTATTCCTGATCTCACAAAGTGGGCGGGTGAAATAACTGCTTATGCCACAGATGCAGCAGTTAACCACGGTAAAGAGTGGCGTGGCTTTAAAGTTGTGGAAGGTCGCTCGGTTCGCAAATACAAAGATGAAGATGCTGTAGCAGAAAGAGCTGTAGTAAGCGGATATAAGGATATTTACCGTAAGAGCCTTATTCCTTTGACCGAGATGCAAAAACTGATGGGCAAAACCAAATTTGAGGAAATCTTAGGAAGCCTCATAGTAAAACCACCAGGCAAGCCAACGCTTGTTCCTAAAACAGATAAAAGAGTTGCTATGAACGTAACGAATGCAAAAAACGAATTTAACGAAATTATGGAGGATTGATCATTATGAAAAACAATACGAATAGAACTAAGGTTATTACAGGTGTAAATACAAGACTCTCTTACTTCCACGGATGGGAGCCTGTTTCCGTGAATGGTGGTGCTGAAAAGTACAGTGTATCTGTACTCATCCCAAAGGACGATACAGAAACCATTAACGCAGTAAATGCTGCAATTGATGCCGCTATCGAGGAAGGTATCGCAAAGTTTGGTGGCAAGAAGCCTAATAAGGCCGCAATTAAGATTCCTCTGCGTGATGGGGATGTGGAGCGCGATGACGAGGCATATAAAGGACATTACTTCATCAATGCCAACAGCAAAACGCCTCCACAGATTGTGGACAAGAATGTAAAGCCAATCATAGATCGTGGTGAGGTATACAGCGGCTGCTTTGCAAGGGTTTCTCTCAATTTCTTTGCCTTCAACTCAAATGGAAATAAGGGTGTTGCTTGCGGACTTGGCAACATTCAAAAAATTAAAGATGGTGAGCCTCTTGGTGGTAAGACTTCTGCAGCAGACGATTTCACAACACTTGCAGACGATGACTTCCTTGCTTAATAGAAAAGGGCAATTGACGGTGGTGGGGGTATTTCCTCTGCCACCTGCTTTTTAGGAACGGAGGTGCATTGAATGGATGAGATATGGAAAGACATACCCGGATATGAGGGGAAGTACCAGGCAAGCAGTGAGGGCAGAATTAAG
>Ga0334893_1001565_pt1 | contig 21028 bp, 24 predicted proteins | sample GraSluR3_MG_5_FD_207218 | JGI IMG/M metagenome (GOLD analysis project Ga0334893, IMG submission 207218) | Sludge microbial communities from methane-producing bioreactor in Wageningen University, Netherlands - Granular Sludge_09_05-R3 | ecosystem: Engineered > Bioreactor > Anaerobic >...
CTCTATGTTTAATCACAAGCTATGATTCTTATTATTGGATATCAAAATGGCTGTTGCAGAAATGCAACAGCCTATCAATTATTATTCAGTTAGCACCATTTTTTAACGTCTGATACCAAAGTCAGGTTCTATTATTCTACCACTTGACTATCTTTATTTCTATAAATAATTTTTAACACAGCTTAAATTATAAGATTTTGGGGAATAATAGAGAGTATCACAGGATGTGATTATCGCATATCTTAACCTGATGCTTATCTACAAAGAAAGGATGATCGACATGTCTGTCATTAATGGCGTCATTATTCAGTTTTTTCATTGGTATACCCCAGATGATGGAAGTCTTTGGGATACCCTATCTCGCGAAGCGAAGAACCTTTCCCAAGCAGGCTTTACCGCCATTTGGCTTCCTCCTGCATACAAAGGCGTAGGAGGAGGAATGGATGTTGGATATGGAGTTTATGACCTATTCGACCTTGGAGAGTTCGATCAGAAAGGCAGCATACGGACAAAATACGGTACTAAAGAAGCATATATAAAAGCAATTGACGCTTGCCACGAACATGACCTTCAAGTATACGCAGATTTAGTTTTCAATCACAAGATGGGTGCCGACCGGGAAGAAGAGCTTGAAGCCAGACCGTATAGCCATGACGACCGTCACAAGCCTATCGGCGAGATGCAAAAGATTAGAGCCTGGACAAACTTCACTTTTCCAGGCCGAGATGATATGTATTCTTCTCTAAAATGGCACTGGTGGCATTTTAATGCCGTGGATTACAACGCGTTAAACGAAAAAACTGATGCTGTATATTTATTTAAAGATAAGAGCTTCGACGAGCAGGTGGATGAAGAGAAGGGAAACTTCGATTATTTGATGGGCTGCAACCTTGATATGAACAATCAAGACGTTATTGAAGAGCTCATACATTGGGGGAAATGGTACATTGACACCACCGGAGTTGACGGGTTTCGTTTTGACGCTGTAAAGCACGTCAAGGCAGACTTTTTTAGGCATTGGCTCCATCAGATGCAGCTTCATGCGAGCAAGGAACTTTTTGCTGTTGGAGAATACTGGTCTGGGGACAGAGTCTCCCAAGACAGGTTTATCGAAAACACCCAAGAAAAACTGATGCTATTTGATGTCAATCTCCATTATAATTTTTCCGATGCCAGCGTAAAAGGCAAGGAATACGACTTGAGGCAGATTTTTGACAATACGCTTATAAAAGATCGCCCGAATCTCGCAGTGACCTTCGTAAGCAATCACGACTCACAGCCCCTTCAAGCATTAGAATCCGTGGTCGAACACTGGTTTACTCCGATAGCATATGCTATTACACTTTTAAGGCGTGACGGATACCCCTGCGTATTTACAGCAGACTATTACGGCGCTACCTATGCAGATGCTGATTATAAAGGTGAAATCCATAATATAGAGCTGCCTAGCCACAAATGGTTGATCGACAAATTTTTGCATGCAAGGCGCCACTATGCATATGGAAATCAAATTGATTATTTTGAACACCCAAACTGCATAGGTTGGGCTCGCACAGGTGATCGCGACCATCCTTGCGTCATGGTCGTCGTCATCAGCAATGGGGATGAAGGCTCATTATTTGTTAAAACCGGTACAAAAAACACTTCATTCATTGATCTTACAGAACACATCTCGGAGTCTGTCAAAACCAATGAAAACGGAGAAGGGACCTTTCCATGCCCCGGCAGATCAATGTCTGTATGGATTGCGAAGTGTTAAAGTCCCAATACATAGTCCCTTCCACTTTTTATGGCTTCTACATCCAAATTAAAGAGCTCCTCGCTCAAATTTCCAAACACCTGCTTTAAGGATTTCTTTACCGAATTTGGCTGAAGGCACTTTGTTCTTTGTATCAAAGCCCCCATCATGACCATATTGGCAACTTTTTCGTTGCCGAGGGCTCTGGCAATTTCAGTGGCAGGAACATATAGTGCCTTAGCTGTTTTATCCGTTGTTTTTTCTTTTACCAAGGAGCTGTTAATTAAGAGTTCCCCTTTTTTGTCCAGAGACTTTTCAAACTTTCTCAGTGAAGGAAGATTCATCGCGATAACTGAAGTCCCTTCTACTATAATAGGAGATGCTATTCTTTTCTCGGATATTATTACCTGACAATTTGCGGTGCCTCCCCGCATCTCAGGACCGTAAGAGGGAAGCCACGACACGAACCTGCCTTCACTCATCCCGGCATATGCCAGAACCTCTCCCATGGAAAGTATTCCCTGGCCTCCAAACCCAGAGCAAATTATCCTATGTTCATACATGTTTAAACACCCTCTTTCCAATTTCGAAAATTACCCAGAGGATAGTAGGGCATCATAACGCTTTCAATCCACTTAAGAGCTTCTTCAGGTTTCATTTCCCAGTTTGTTGGGCAAGAGGATAAAACTTCTACGATTGAAAATCCAGCGCCTTTTATCTGTGCTTCAAAAGCTTTCTTTATAGCCACCTTTGCCCTTCTTATATTGCCGGGGCTATTAGCCGCAACTCGTTCCACAAAGGCCACACACTCCAAAGTAGACAGCATCTCGCTGATTCTGATGGGACTTCCACAGCCTTCAATAGTCCTTCCTTTAGGTGTAGTTGTCGTCTTCTGACCGATCAGCGTAGTGGGAGCCATCTGCCCTCCTGTCATTCCGTAAATGGCATTATTTACGAAAATCGTGGTAATCTTCTCTCCCCTTGCCGCGGCGTGGACTATCTCTGCGGTTCCTATTGAAGCAAGATCCCCGTCTCCCTGATAAGTAAACACCACCGAATCGGGATGAACCCTCTTAATACCAGTCGCCACAGCGGGAGCCCTTCCATGGGCCGCTCCTATCATATCGCAGTTGAAGTAATCGTAGGCGAAAACAGAGCATCCAACTGCCGAAACTCCAATCGCGTTTTCTATGAGATCCATCTCTTCAAGAACTTCGCCGACTATTCGGTGTATGATGCCATGAGTGCATCCCGGACAAAATATGGTGTCTCTATCAGTCAGCCCTATAGTTCTGCTGTATATTGTTTTCAATTGTTTTCAACTCCTTCGATAACGCACTTCAACCATTTTGCAATTTCAACCTGGGTTGGCACCATTCCTCCGGTTCTGCCATAAAAGAAAACAGGCAGTCTGCCGTTATTGGCAATTTTTACATCATCTATCATCTGACCCATGCTCATTTCAATGCCTGCGATTCCCTTGACCCCATCCGGCAACCCTTCGAAGGCTTTATTGGGGAACGGCCACAGTGATATTGGCCTAACGAGCCCGACTTCTATCCCTTCGTTTTTTAAAATTTCTATAGCACTCCTAACGATCCTAGCCATTGTTCCATAGGCCGCTACTATAAAAACAGGCTTTTTCATATTGTACAGCTCGTATCTGGTTTCATTTTTTTCAATCAGGTCGTACTTTTTCTTAAGTTCCTTGTTTTTGCCTTCCAGCTCCTCAGCATTTAGGTAAAGGGTAGTTATTATATTCTTTTCTCTCCTCCTTCTGGTTCCCGTTAGAGCCCAACTTTTGCATTCCATCCTTTTTTCTTTTACCGGAGTCATCAAATCAACAGGCTCCATCATCTGCCCCAACATGCCGTCTGCGGAAATGATAACAGGATTTCTGTACCTGTCTGCGATGTCAAAGGCTTTTATCATTACATCAGCCGCCTCCTGTATGCTTTCAGGGGCATATACGATAGTTCTATAATCTCCGTTACCTCCCCCTTTAGTGTTTTGATAATAGTCTGCCTGAGAAGGCTGTATGTTTCCAAGCCCCGGTCCTCCTCTTGATACGTTGACTATCACGCAGGGAAGCTGAGCTGCTGCCAGATAGCTTATGCCCTCTTGCATCAACGCGATTCCGGGAGAAGAGGATGATATAAGGACTCTGCTCCCTGCAGCCGCAGCACCATAAACCATACTGATTGCGGCAACTTCGCTTTCTGCTTGAAGAAAAGTTCCTCCCACTTTATCCAGTTCTCTTGCCATGCATTCCATCAATTCGCTTTGTGGAGTTATTGGATATCCAAAATAATGCCTGCAGCCCCCTATGATTGCGGCAACACCTAGAGCTTCATTTCCCTTCATTAGCTTTTCAGTCATAACCTCCACCTTCCTTGCCTTCTAAAAGTTGAATCGTTATGGCGGCGTCTGGACATACGACTGCACAGTTGCCGCACCCGAGGCACCTTTCCATCTTAATCACCGAGGAGGGATGATATCCTTTTTTGTTAATCTTCTCTGTGTCTATTTTCAAAATACTTACCGGACAAAATCTTAAGCACAACCCACATCCCTTGCACCTTTCCTGATTAATAATGACATTAAATCTTTTTGCGCTCATAGCTACCCCCGACCTTTAATCAATTATAAAATCATCACAGTAAATTTTTGCTTCTACAGCTCCTTGCAAAACCTCAAGAACTCCTTTCGCCAGTGCTTCCATTTCCATTTCTCCTGGATAAACCCTCACCGGCGCTATCCAGTCCACCCTGCAAGATACCATCCTTGTAAAATCATCGTCGCCCGCCAGGCCTCCTGTCATTGCGATGCAGTCCACTTTGCCTTCAAGAACCGTTGATAGCGCCCCCACAAATTTCGATACCTGATAAGCCATGGCGTCGTATAAGAGCTTTGCCACCTTATCCCCTAGATCGACTTTTTCCTTGACTCTTATCATGTCACTTGTCCCTAAATAGGCATATACTCCGCCTTTTCCAGTAAGTTTTTTTTGCATCTCTTCCAGGGTGAATTTGCCGGAATAACACATCTTGACGAGATCACCAGCCGGCAAAGTTCCAGCCCTTTCCGGCATTATCGGCCCTTCCGAATCATAGCAGTCGTTGACATCTACCACCTGACCGCAAATATGGGCTCCTATTGAAATCCCGCTTCCCAAATGAACTACGATAATTCTGGCTTCTCGATAACTCTTTCCTAGTTCATTTGCTGCAGCCTTAGCGCACTCTTTTTGGTTCAAAGCGTGAAACCTACTTTTTCTTTTTATTTCGGGCAAGCCCGTTATCCTGGCCAACTCACCCAATTCATCGACTACAGGTGGATCTACCACAAAAGCCGGAATACCAACCTCATCTGCAATCTCCTTGGCAATAACAGCACCTAGGTTTGAAGCATGATGGCCGCCCACGCCGCTTATACAGTCTTCTATCATTCGTTGGTTGACAACGTAGGTTCCGCTTCTAATAGGCCTCAAGGTGCCTCCTCTTCCCGCCACAGCCGCCAATTCATTTATTGGCACTTTCCACCTGTCTAACAGGTTGATCACTGCATTTTTTCTTAATGGACACTGTTCCATAACGCTTTTGCATGCGTTTAACTCTTCCTTTGGATGATTTATTTTTTCTCTAAAAAGCTCTGTTCCATCTTCATAAAGCGCCAATCTTGTGGATGTGGAGCCTGGGTTAATAACCAGTATCTTGTACATAAAATTCCTCCAAGGCAATTTATTTTTATGCAACCCTCCTATATTTAATACCCATGATTGAAAATACATACTCATTGCAGTATTAAAACAAAGGAGCGGTTCTTTTTTTAAGTTGACAAGTCAATCTTTTTGATTTATTATATACATATGCATATATGTGTATATGTGCATCAATATGAATGTGAGGTGTTCATATGAACGCAATGATAAATATTTTCAAGGTTCTGTCGGATGAAACCCGTTTGAGGATTTTGCTGCTTCTAAATTCAAAAACCCTGTGCGTGTGTCAGCTTCAGGCGATAATGGATGAAGCACAACCCAAAATATCCAAAAACCTTGGTAGGTTGAGGGACTTAGGACTGGTCACGGTCACTAAACAAGAAAAGCTTTCCTTCTACTCCTTGGATGCTTCAAGCACCGCTTTAACCGATATCCTTAATATAACTTTTGAAAACTTAAAGTCTGATGAAACCATAATGAACGACATGGAAAGGTTAAACGATGTGGACGGATACATCCAGGTCAAGGACTTTGCAAATTAATGCAAAAACATCAAATACAAAGGCAGGTAGAGAAGAATGCTTGAATTTATAAACGACGCATGGAGCTTGCTCACAAGCATGCTTAAGTTTGAATGGCTTTACAATTTAACAGAATCACTGGTAGAAAACGTATTTAATTTGTCTATGGAGACGAAGCTTGGTTCAGCAATACATTTTTTCATTTACGATGTAATCAAAATTCTCATGCTCCTTAGTGTAATGATATTTATAATCTCGTATGTGAGAAGCTACTTCCCTCCGGAGCGGACTAAGAAAATGCTTGAAAAAGTCAGTGGCATAAAGGGAAACATAATGGCATCGCTCCTTGGCACCGTCACACCCTTTTGTTCATGCTCATCTGTGCCTATTTTCATAGGTTTTGTAGAAAGCGGCGTACGACTGGGTGCCACCTTCTCTTTTCTCATCACCTCTCCTCTTATCAATCAGGGGGCCATAGTGGTTTTGTTGGCGGCATTTGGCTGGAGAGTCGTGGCTTTGTATATACTTATGGGTGTTTTAATAGGAATTATCGGGGGTACCTTAATAGGCAAGCTTAACCTTGAAAACGAAGTCGAAGGCTATGTCTATGAGATATCTTCAAAGGAAGTTGAAATACAACAAATGACCAAAAGAGACAGGGTGGAGTATGCTGTTGAAGAGGTTAAGAACATAGTCAGCCATGTCTGGATTTATCTGTTGATCGGAATTGGTCTTGGTGCTGCAATACACGGCTGGGCTCCGGAAGAGATATTGACAAGATACGCAGGTCCTGACAACCCATTTGCCGTTCTTGTAGGAGTTGCGATTGGGATTCCATTATATGCCGATGTCATCGGAACTATACCCATCGCTGAAGCTTTGATTGCTAAGGGGATGGGGATGGGCACCGCGCTTTCTTTTATGATGTCGGTTGCCGCCATGTCCGTGCCTGCCATGATACTTCTTAGAAAAGTAATAAAGCCAAAGCTTTTGACAGTATTTATCATCATAACAGGCTCAGGAATAATTCTTGTAGGATATTTTTTCAATTTAATACTTCATTAGAGTTTATATCTATAAAAATTCAGGAGGGATAAAAAAAATGGAAATCAAAGTTTTGGGAACAGGATGTAAAAAGTGCAAAACACTCGAGGAAAATGTAAAAAAAGCACTCAAAGCTGCTAACTTAGAAGCCAGCATTGAAAAAGTGGAGGATTTAAAAGACATCATAGAATACGGTGTCATGAACACTCCTGCACTTGTAATAAATGGCGAGGTTAAGAGCACAGGCAAAGTATTAAAGCCTGCAGAAATCCAAAAATTATTTTAACAAACCCCCAATCTTGCCCTTGCAATAGAGGTTATGATTGGGGGTTTTAGTTACAAGCAAGAATCTATCAATATTTTTGTGCACTCATTCTTCGGATTTGATATTATTTCGTCCGGTTTTCCTTCTTCCACGATCTGGCCCTGATGCATGATAATCATCCTGTCGCAGATCTCCTGTACCACCGCTATGTCATGACTGATGAACAGGTACGCAGTATTGTTCTCTGTTTTTAGTTTTCCAATCAGCTTGATTATTTGAGCCTGTACCGTAACATCCAGGGCGCTGGTTGCTTCGTCGCAGATCAGAAGGCTTGGATTTACCGCTATCGCCCTTGCAAAAGACGCCCGCTGGCATTCTCCTCCGCTGACTTGATGGGGATACCTTTCTGCGTATTCCTTCGTAAGCCCGCAGATTTCCAAGTATTCTCCAGCCCTGTCACGAGCCTCTTTTTTACTGATCCCACGATTTATCATCCCTTCCATAATGCTGTTTCCAAGCCTTTGTCTCGGGTTAAATGAGGTTACAGGTACTTGATAAACCATCTGCACCGTTTCGCAAATCCTCTTGTATGAGTTTTTATCTGCTTTAAGTATTTTATTGCCTTTAATATAAATTTCTCCTCTGTCTGCAGGCTCAGATGCTGTTATGAGTTTTGCAAGAGTGCTTTTGCCGCAGCCGCTTTCACCTACAAGTCCGAGACACTCTCCAGGAAAAATCTTAAACCCCACGCCCTTGACTGCTTGCACAGCGCTGTTGTTTCTGCGATAGCTTTTATGGATATTCTTAAGTTCCAGTACAGGTATCATTCCTTACCCCTTCCTGATTCTTGGTACGGACTGAATCAATTTTTGTGTGTAGACTTCTTTGGGATTATCAATAACAGAGCTAGCATCGCCATATTCCACAAGTCGTCCCTGGTGCATCACGGCTATTTTATCGGCAATCTTTGACACGAGTCCGATATTATGGGTGATAATAACCATGGATATCCCATATTCTTCCCTTAAACTGGTTATCTCCTCAACGACCTTGGCTTGTGATATCACGTCAAGCGACGAGGTAGGCTCATCAGCGATCAGCAGCTCCGGTTTGAACATCATCGCCATGGCTATTCCCACTCTTTGATTCATTCCTCCGGAAAGTTCAAAGGGATAGCTTTTTAATATCCGATTGCCATCATGCATATTCATTTTCTTAAACATCAAAACTGCTTCTTCTCTGACATCTTGACGATTCCTTTTACCATGCTCATGTAAAGCCTCAAATAATTGATCCCCTATTGTTCGAAGAGGGCACAACGCACTTTCGCAGTTTTGGAATATCATCCCCATATGGGTTCCTCTTAACCGTCTTAAAGACTCTTGGGGCATATCCAATAGAGCTTTTCCTTTAAAGATGATGCTTCCTTTGGTTACGCTGCCTTCGCCTCCCAAAAGACCCATGGCTGCCTTCGCCAGAGTGCTTTTTCCACTGCCTGATTCTCCAACGATTCCAAGTACTTCTCCTCTGTCAAGTTTAAGATTCATCTCAAAAACCACAGGTTCCCCATTATAGCTTACCTCGACTTGACGCATTTCGAATAATGGCTTGGTCATTTATCTATATCCAGTTTTGAAGTGATTTCATAGTAGTCCGATGGATGTGCAGTAAAACCGGCAACTCCATTTCTCATTACGAAGGACATCTTTAAATGTGACGCGTAAATATATGCACGGTCATCTAATACTTGCTGTGCAATTTCAACTGCAAGCCCGCTTCTCCTCTCCGTATCGAACTCTTCTCTCAACTTCTCTACCAGTTTTTCTACGTTGTCATTACGATAATACCCTCTGTTGTAATCCGAGCCGTCTACAACGTGGGTGGTGAAGTAGTACTGTGGATCGCCGGTTGGGGCAGCTACGAAGGCGCTTGCGTATACATCGTACTCTCCAGATTGGAGAAAGTCCCTAAAGTTATCCGTAGCATTTACCAACACCTCGATTCCTGCCTCTTTATACGTTGCCTGTACTGATTCTGCCAATAGCGGAAGCTCTTGCCTTGAGGTGTATGTAAGCCACCTTATCGTCAATCTCTTCCCATCTTTTTCACGTATCCCGTCTCCATCAGAATCTATCCAGCCTGCATCTTCCAGAATATCCCTGGCTTTGTCAATGTCGTACTCATCAGCCCTTACCGCATCTCCGCCGAATGTGAAGTTTGCCGGATACGGCCCGATTGCAGGAGATCCGTTTCCTTGAAGGAGAACGCTTGTAAACCCTTCCTTATCCATGCTCAAAGCCATGGCCTCTCTCACTGCGTCATCTTGTATCAATTTAGACCGAAAGTTTAAAGCTGCCTGATACAACCTAGAGGTATTGGTAGAACTGATCGTATAATCCGGGTCATCTTGGAACAATTGAAGGCTTACATAAGGAAGCCCTTGTGCTGCGTCGATATCGCCGCTTTGAAGCGCCATCGTCAATGTATCCCCATCTGTAATGCTTTTTACATTTATATTATTTACAATTACTTCTCCATTCCAATAATTATCATTGGATATCAAATTGATTTCAGTATCAGTGACTCTAGTGGCAATATATGGGCCTGTCCCCACGACATTTTTATCTTCAGTGACTCCAGCTTCCATATCAATTATCGTTCCATATGGATCACATAAGTAATTGACCAATCCGGGTACCTTTATATTAGAAGTTATCGTGATGCTTTGTCCATCTGCTTCTATGGATTTGATTTGAAGATCTGAAGGCGCCCTATCGTGAACTGCTATTAAATTTTCCAAGCAGTCCTTAACAGCCTCTCCCGTCATCTTGTTTCCATTAGAAAACGTCACATCGTCCCTTAAGTTTATTCTAACCGTATACTCGTCAATCTGTTCATAATCGGTTGCCAACCAAGGTTCTAATTCCATGGATTCGTTGAACTTAAACAGGGTTTCACCCACACCGTATCTGATTGTTGACCACCCGCTATATCCTTCATGTGGATTTAAACCTACATTTCCCATAGCCACTCCATAGGCCATCGTTCCGTAATTAAAAGTTTTTTCCTGTGGCGTCGAGCCCGTATTTACACAACCGGACAACATCGCCAAAATCAATATTGAGGTAATAAACAAACTGAAAATCCTATATCTTTTATTCATGTCATGTCTCCTTTTATTACATTTTAGTTTTTGGATCTAATACATCTCTAAGGGTATCTCCCAGCAGGTTAAACAGCATCACAGTTACAAATATGGCAAATCCGGGTGCCAAAACCGTCCACGGGGAGGTTTGCAGCATGCTCCTTCCGTTTGACATCATCGACCCCCACTCTGGAGTCGGGGGCATTGCCCCTAGTCCGAGAAAGGATAGGCCTGCCAGCTCCATAATTATCGTTCCTATATCAAGGGATGCTGTTACCAAAATCGTTCCCAAAATGTTAGGCAAAATATGCTTTATTATTATCTTCATTGAATTCGATCCACTTAACCTTGCCGCAGATATAAAAGGCATGTTCATTACCGATAGAACCTGTCCTCTTGCCAGTCTTGCGTACTTTGGCCAGGAAATACATGCCAGAGCAATTACAGCGTTCATGATGCCCCCTCCCAACAAAGATGCAACCGCTATGGCAAAAACCATGCCGGGAAAAGCAAGAAAAATATCGGAAATGCGCATGACAAACGAATCGAATTTACCACCTTTGTACCCACAAGCAACCCCTACAGCCGTTCCCACAGAAGTTATTATGCCTACAAGCAATAGGGAAGTAAGTATAGTGGTCTGCCCCCCAACCAATATCCTAGAGAACATGTCCCTGCCGAAGCGGTCTGTACCAAGCAAATGGGCATTGCTTGGCCCCTGAAGTGCTTCAGATAAGTTCTGCTCGTAGGGATCAAAGGGAACCAATTTAGGTGAAAAAAATGTAACTAAAAGCAAAATCCCCGTTAATGCGCACAACAAATAAAGCTTAAAGTAAGCTGTCTTCTCTTTTTTAATATTTAAAAATCCTTTCGATGAAACTTCCATTGCATTTGTGTCTTTCATCTAATCCTCCTGATTCAAGCGGATGCGAGGATCCAAATACTGATAAGCTATATCGGCGATTAGATTTACTGCCACATAAATAAATGACATCCATATGACATAGGCCTGTATCATAGGGTAGTCACGCATGGTTATAGAATCTACCGCCAATTTACCCACGCCGTCCCACATAAATATTGATTCGACGATTGCCGTTCCCCCAAGCAATGATCCTATTGATAACGCAAGCAGTGTTATTATAGTCAGCATTGAACTTTTGAGGATGCTGCGATAAAAAATCACATTATCCCGTATTCCACGAGCTTTTCCACCTAAAACGTAATCCTTGTTCATTTCTTCCAGTACCGTAACCCTTATTTGGCGCAAATACTTTGATGCCATGGATATAGTCAGCGTCAATGTAGGTAAAATCACGCTCACCAAAGGGCTTCTGCCGTATCCCATGACAGGAAGTACCTTTAGTTTCAATGCAAAAAAATATATAAGCAAAAGGGATACGAAAAAATTTGGCATCGAATTCCCCATAAAACTTAAGAACCGGATACAGTAATCCAGAAGTCGGTTTCGATACCTAGCTGCTAGAATTCCAAGGGGAACAGCAATAAGCAAGGTTAAAACTATTGACGTTAGCATCAAATAAATCGTTGCCGGCAATTTTGATATGAAGGTTTCAAACACCGGTTTACCCGAGATATACGAAATCCCCATATCTCCTGTTAAAACCCCTTTTAGCCACTTTGAATATTGAACCATAAATGGTTGGTCTAATCCCAGTTCCGCTCTCCTCTCTTCCTTGATCTGTTCTGAAACCCCACTGGAATTGCTGTCATAAAGGGTATCTACTGCATCTCCTGCAGCAGTATGCATCAAGGCAAAAGACAAAAACGTAATCCCCAATATAATTGGTATTATTTGAATCAATCTTTTGAAAATAAATTTTTTCACTAAAAGGAATCCTCTCTTGCGGTATAACATCGAGTGTTGATTACAAAAAAAAGAGATTGCAATCAACGGCAACCTCCTGGTTTCATCCCACAAACTACAAAAACATGCATCAATGATGCAAGCTTTGCAGGTATCTGCGATCAAGCTTTCATAGCTTGTATATGTACGTACAATTATAAAGTTTTGTTATTACCATGTCAAGCGGTTTGAGATTACTCTTGGAGGTTTTGTGGCTTTATTCTTATCCCAACCAATTTCTTCACATCCTCAAGAATCTCTCGATTTGTCACCTTTATCATCAGCCATTTTCCCATTGCTGAAAAAACTGTGGCTTTGTAAAGCTCAGATACATAAGGCGTAAACAATCCCTCATTGCAATAATCCTTTACGGTTTCTTCTTCTCTTTTGCCTACTACCACCAATGCGATAAAGTACCCATCCATCGGGTAGATTGTACAAAGTGATTTCCCGCTTCTTTTGTATTTTATATTCCAACCGGGTTGGGCTGAACACCGGCTGTAGTCAAAATCCGGTTCAACTTTATAGCTATCCCTTAAGTGGTCAGTTAAATCGTCCCACAAGACGACTCTATCTCCTATGAACCCCCTGATATCCTCGATATCGGGGACATTATCAGAATCAAATCTATCATTCCACTTCAAGGTTATCACCTCCCGATAAAATAAGACGAATATGAAAACTATTTTAATTTACCTCTTCCGGTACCACTACTCCTGCGCTTACTATCAGCTTAAGTCCTTCCTCTACGCTCATATCCAAGTAAATCACATCATTCCCAGGAACCAAAATAAGCATCCCTGAAGTGGGGTTTGGGGTAGTGGGTATAAAAACGTTAACCAGCTGGGCTTCCGTCTTTGTTTGGACCTCGCCACCGCTTTCTCCTGTCAAGAATCCCACGACATATAACCCTTTTCTCGGGTATTCAACCAACACCACCTTGTTGAAAATATTCTTTCCCTCGAGGGTGAATGCATTTATTATCTGCTTGATGCCAAAGTAAACTTTAGGTACTACAGGAATTTTGTGAAGCATCCTTTCCCCATAATGGAAAAGCCTTTCGCCCACCACATTTGAAACAAGGCTTCCTGTTGCAAAAATCAATACCAGTGTGGCTAGTATTCCTATCCCGGGTATCGCTATTCCGAAAAGTCTTTCGAAATACCTGCCGAGAAGATCATCCATGAACCTAAACATCAGCTGTATAAGATAAAGAGTTGCAGCAATCGGCAGCAGGGAAAATAATCCTCTTATAAATATTTGTCTAATCCTTTTCATGTTTAACTACCTCGCAACCTAAGAGAATAGCCGATAGTCGCAGCTATTTTCTTATTTATTTTTTTTACAATAATCACATGCTGTAATACTTTAGGGACCTTTAGCCGGCAAGTTCTCTTTTAAAGTAGTGCCAGCACCACATGACTTCCACAAGCTCCCAGCCTTCCTTGCCGTATTCATTTAACCTTCTAGCCGTACTTTCACCAAGCCCCCAGATGCATACACATTTGTATTCAAATCTTTTCAACGTATTCATCTCCTTGTCAGTCATAAAAAATTAGTAATTCTTGATTGCCCCAAGATTAGTCATCTCTTTGCAATTACGAGCATTTCAAAATCTTTTATTCCCAGCTTGTCTTTTCTCGAGAATGCTCCTAGCTTTGCTCCATATATGTCTATCTTTTCAAAGCCTAAAGACTTCAAAAGCCAGGTTATCTCACTTGGAAGGTAATACCTTTCATCACATTTTAATTCATGCTCTACCCCGTCATCATCTGTAAATGTAGTGACGTTATAGTCTCTCATAGTCATCAGATCGAAACCACTGCTTTTGTACTTAGCTCCCTCTTCTTCGGCATTTGCTTCATGAAAATCATCTATTAAATTAAATATCGGAAACAAACCGTTTAGAGTCGTAAATATAAATCTGGAAGGGCTCTTAAGTGATTTCGAGACGTTTTTTAATATCTCAAAGTTCATATCATCTGTCTCCATCAAAGGAAATCCTCCCTCACAAAGCATAATGGCTAAATCGAACTTATCTTCAAAGGGCAGGTTTCTGGCATCGTGCTTAAAAAAATCGATTTTCAGGCCTTCTTCCGTTGCTTTTTACCTGGCTTTATCAAGTTGGTTATCAGACAGATCGATTCCCGTTACGTCGTATCCTCTCTTGGTAAGCTCAATGGCATGTCTGCCCGTTCCGCAGCCCACATCTATTATCTTGAGGGATTTGTCATAATTTATTTCTTCTTCGATAAAATCGCATTCACCTAATGTTCCCTTGGTGAACACTTCCTTGTCGTAAGTATCTGAATAGTTTTCAAAAAGCTTTTCATACCACTTTTTCATATAAACCTGATCCCCCTTGACATCGCTTTTAGTCTGAATCACTATCATCACTTAAACCGAAAATCTAAAACAAAGTTCTCTTATAATTATAGCATATTTCATTCCATAAGATATTTGGGGGCGATTTTTTTGCAAAAAAATGGCGCCTCCGCGCCCAGTTATTAAAGATGTCTTTCAAATTATAATACTTTTATGCAACAACTACTCTATTAACTATTTCTTATTTTGCAGATTAAAATAATCGATGCAAATACAAGCGTGACAGCATTAGCACCTATCACGGCATGATCATTGATTTTAAATCCATGAACCATCCATAAGAATACTCCCAATACAAACATACTATACATCATCAAGGAAATCCCTGATGTGTCTTTAGTTTTTATAACCTTTAGTGCTTGAGGAACGAATGAAAAGGTTGTTAAAATTGCTGCGACCATACCGAACATGCACTTCCTCCTTAATTATTCAATAAATAACAGCAACTCTTTCAGATTAATAAAATTCAATCTGAAAGAGTCTGTTATAATTTCAAACCTATCTATGCTGCTTTTTTGCTCACTAATTCAATATTTTCTTCAATTCCTTGTTCCTTCTTGTAAGTGATTTCATCTTGCTTTTTAACGAATGGATAATATATTGCCGTAGACATTGCAAGTATAGCAATTTGTAGCAATGCTCCTCTCCATCCTGCTACCATAAACCCAGAAATTATACCTGGTGTACTCCATGGAAGTAGCACTCCTGAAAAAGGAGCTAGGAACCCAGATGCAATTGATATGTAAACCATCAAGCTGGCTACCACCGGCACTGAAATAAATGGTATGAACATCAGAGGGTTCAGTACAACAGGGAATCCAAAAATAACAGGCTCATTGATATTGAAAATTGCTGGAAATACTGATAGTTTTCCTAAGCTTTTATATTGTTCTGACTTTGCTGCAAATAACATGGCAACAACTACACCAAATGTTATACCTGAACCTGAAAGTATTATAAAGCTGTCTAAAAATTGCTGGGTGACTATATGAGCACCGCCTTCAAGTGTAGCTGCTCCCGTTGATCTGAGCATTTCTGCATTTGACATAGCATTAGCAGTTAAAAGCGAAAATACTATGCCGTTTACAATCGACTGGCCATGTACACCAAACCACCATAAGAATGAAATAAAGAACGCAATACCAATAACTCCAGGCAATGAATCTGTCAGCCCTTGAAGAGGCAACTGCAATATTACATAAATCCATTCAATGAATGTTGTATCAAATCCAAATTTGAATATAGCGTATACAATCAAAGAAACTGTAAAGATAAATGTTGCCGGTATCAAGGCAGTAAATTGATTTGCAACAGATTGTGGAACACTGTCAGGCATCTTAATGACTATTTTCTTTCTTAAAAACCACGAATAAGTAGCACCCACTAATAACCCTATGATGATTGCGGTAACAATACCTTGACCGCCTGTCCAAGCTTTGGATATTACATTTGTGACGACCACGCCATCAGCATTTTCTGCATATGAGTTAGTAACTATGAAGAAAGATGCTACCGATAACACCCCCGCCGGCAAAGCTACAAATCCTTCATTTTTAACGTAGCTATATGCTATCGAATAACACGCAATCAACCCCATTATTGCAAATGTACCTCCATAAACCTGCATAAAAGGTTCTGTCCAGTTTGGACCCAACACTCCTGCAATGGCGTTGTTGATATTTTCAGAAGGAATCTGGCCAATAACCAAAAATATCGAGCCTATAACGGTCAACGGAAGAATACTGAGCATCCCTTCTTTTAGTGCCGTCACACCTTTCATGTTTACAAATTGCATAACCAAAGGTATGACTTTTTCACTGATGAAATTGCTTTTGTTTGACATCTCTTTATCTCCTTTTCTTTAATTATTAAACTGGCTAGATTTATCTAGCCTAGTTATTTACTTTCTTCAATCAAGTCTAGTGCAAAGTTTAATACTTTTTCGCCGTTCATAGTACCATAATCGGTCATTGGTATAACGCCGATTGGGACACATTTCTCATCACATATTTTTTTTGATTTTGGAAGCGTATACCCTACTTGCGGTCCAAGCAATGCTACATCTAGATTCTCCAAACATTTCCCCAGTTCATGCTGTGAACATGCTTCTATATCCACTTCAATCCCTTTTTCCTTTGCCGCTTCTATCATTTTGTCTACTAACATTCCGGTAGAAAATCCTGCAGCACAAAACAATTTGATTTTTATCATTTCAACCCCTCCATAGCTAACTGATCTTTTAAATGGTTCATCTCTATACGCAAATCAAGTATCTGCTCTATTAAGTTGATTTCAGACATGGATGTCATAAGATGATCCTGCGCATGAACGAATAATGCGGTAATTTCAACTTTCTCTCCAGCTGCTTCTTTATGAAGAAGGGATGTCTGCGCATTGTGTGCAACTATAAGCGCTTCATGAGCCAACTTCATCAAGTTTTCAGCCTCTTTGTAGTTTCCCTCTTTCGCCTCCCTTAACGCTTCGTGAGCTTTCGTTTTTCCATCGCCTGCATGTATGATTAACTGCATGATCACCGTTTCCATTTCGCTCAAATTAATTCTCCTTTCGTTTTTTCATTTTACACATAATTATAAATGCAAGTACCGTGCCAATCACAAACAATCCTATTAAACCAAGCATTTTATATAATAGAAACACTAGTGTTTATAAGTCAAACTGTTGTGTTTATGTATTTCGACTTTGTGTTTATACTGTTTTCTCATATATTCAACACAAATATATGTTTGTGTTTCATTTTATAAACTTTCCTAGACTTTTAATCTAAACAATCTTATAATATATATATGATATTATACTATTTTAGGAGTGTTTGAATTGACCAACCAAGAAAAGATATATAATAAATTGATAGAGCTATCGTATGAAAACGGAATCACCGCCCAAGAGATTGCTGATATGTTGGGCCTAAGCAGAGCCAATGTCAGCCATGAACTCAATAAACTATGCAAGGCAGGAAAAATCCAAAAAACATCTAGCAGACCTGTTAGATTCTTATTGCCTGATATCAGTTCAAGTACATCGGTCAATGCGTTTGATGAATTTGTGAAATCAAATATCAGTTTAAAAAACGAGATAGAGCAGGCTAAAGCTGCTATATTATACCCTCCAAACGGATTACCTTCCTTGATATTTGGGGAAACCGGGGTCGGAAAGTCAATGTTCGCTTCCATGATGCATAGCTACTCTGTAGATATAGGCGCCAAAAGTCAAAAATCTGAATTCATAGTCTTTAACTGTGCAGATTATGCGACAAATCCAAGCCTATTATTGAGTCAACTTTTTGGCACTAAAAAAGGCTCCTATACCGGATCCATCGAAGATAAAGCCGGTTTGGTGGAACTGGCAGACAATGGTGTGTTGTTTCTAGACGAGGTTCACAGACTCCCTCCTGAAGGTCAAGAAATGCTTTTCACCTTAATGGATACTGGAGAATATAGGAGACTTGGAGAAACAGACAAAAAAAGAAAGTCTACTGTTCTAATAATATGTGCTACCACAGAAGATCCTGAGTCCAGCCTGTTAAACACTTTCATTAGGAGAATACCTATCACCATTAAGCTTCCTTCACTAAGAGAAAGAACCTTAGATGAAAGGTTATTTCTAATTAAGAGTTTCTTTAAAAATGAGTCCATAAAATTAAATAAGGAAATCTATGTATCCTGCAACACGATACGAGCTTTTTTATCTTATGACTGTCCAAATAATATTGGTCAGTTGAAAAGTGATGTGCAATTAATTTGCGCAAAATCATATTCAGAGTTTTTGACAAATATCAAGAATGATATTCGGATAAATAGCAAAAGTCTCCCCCAATACATTCGAGACGGCTTGTTAAAAGAAAAAGAACACCGAAAGATATGGACTAGACTTACCGGAGATGAGGTTGAATACTTTAGATTCCACCCTAATATGGAGTCATTTTTTACTTCTTATGAGGACAACGATAATAGCATCTATTCTTTGATAGATGAAAAGCTCATCCAGCTTAAAAAAAGAAATTTATTAGACGAGGAAATAGAAAGTATTTTAGAGAAAGACATCTTCAGCCATTTTAAGAAATATATTGGTGGAATTACTGATGTTTTAAAGAATAAAGATGTTTCAAATCTTCTGGATAAAAATATTTTAAAATGTGTTGATCAAGTAGCAAGCTTTATGACAAGCCAGCTCAACAGACCTTTAGACAACAATATATATACAGCTCTAGCATTGCACATAAATACTTTGACAGAACGAATAATGTCTAGCAAGACAATCATCAATCCTCAACTTCAGAAAATTAAAAATCTATACCCTAATGAGTTTCAAATTGCCTTAAAGAGCAAAAATATGATTTCAGAATATTTAGGTTATTATATTCCTGAAGACGAAGCCGGATATCTTACTATATTCCTTCTACCGGAAAACGAGCTTCCAACCATGATTCAGGAAAATGTAAAAATTATTGTGATAGCCCATGGTGAGTCTACAGCTTCATCTATAGCTAATGTAGCAAATCGGCTATTAAATAAGAGTAATGTATTAGCTATCGATGCATCCTTGGATTTTAGTCCTTCGTTTGTGCTCGATAACTTAAAAGAACTTATACAAAAAAACCTAGACGCCACAGGATTTTTATTGCTTGTCGATATGGGCTCTCTTACCACATTTGCCGAAATAATAGAGACTGCATTTAAAATACCTTCAAAAGCAGTCCCGATGGTTTCTACATTACATGCTATAGAGGCTTCTAGAAAGGCAATCTTAGGATTTCCATTAGCTGAAATATATAAAGATGTTAATCTTGTAAGTTCTTATTCAGATTCATTAAAAATTTCAAATACTGATGTGAAAAACAATAACAAAGTAGCTATTATCACAGCTTGTCTTACAGGTGAAGGTGGGTCAGTGGCATTAAAAAGCGTTTTAAACAACTCATTAAATTACGACAATGATCTGTTTGAGGTAATACCTCTTAACTGCCTTGATAAGAATTATTTCAGAAGCAAGATTCAAAGCATCCAAAACGAACGGGAGATACTTTTCATCGTATCATCATTTCCAGTTTCTGTTGATATACAACAATACAACATGTACGACGTGATCAGCATGAAAGTCGTAGGTGAATTGCAGGAATTGATTGATATCAAGACCACACTGCTTAAACTACCTGCGCTATTAAAAGAAAATATAGATAATTTTGATGGCTCATTATTGTTTGATGATATCAGTTTATTCGTTAAAAACATTGAATCCGTTATGAAGCTAACGCTTAAAGATGCAAAAAAAGTCACATTGATTTTGCATACCGCCTTTATGCTGAGCCGTTTGGCTAAAGGTGACAGTGCCATCCCTTATCCCGACAAAGATGTAATGTTAAATGAAAACATTGAACTTTATAATATAATCAAAAGCGAATATTCTCTCTTAAAGCAAAGATACAATGTCGAGTTAAACGACGACGAGGCTTGTTATTTAATCAGCTACTTAACAAGCCCCATGTAATATAATTAATTATAAAGAAAAGGAAGTGACTAAATGATTACAGGTAAGAAAGCGATAATCTTTGATTTTGATGGAACTTTAGTTGACTCTTTATGGGTTTGGGATCGATTGGATGAGCTGTATCTCACTCCACGTGGAATTGAGATTCCTAAAGATTTTCAGCAAAATCTTGGGGGTATGAGCATCAAGGAAACTGCATCATATTATAAGGAATACTTCGACCTTAGTGATGATCCTAGTGAAATACTTGCCGAATGGAGAAACCTTATCCACGAAATATACATAAAGTCAATCCCATTCAAAGATAGCGGAAAGGATCTATTGTTAAATTTATACGATAAAGGTTATTTGCTTGGGCTAGGTACTAGCAATGATAGAACTATTGTAGAAGATTACCTTGCCCTTCACGGAGTCAAAGATTGCTTTTCATCAATACATACTACTTCAGAGGTAGGAAAAAGCAAACCCTATCCTGATATATTTTTACGAGTACTATCTGATTTTTCATTAGAAAAAGAAGATTGCATAGTAATCGAAGATACATACGAGGGGGTTATGGCAGCCAAAAATGCCGGAATGAAAGTCGTAGCTATCAAAGACCCTTACCACTTTACTAGAACAGATGATATCGCAAGAGAAGCTGATTTCCTAATTGAATCGCTTTCTGAGCTAGCTTACTAATGCAAATCAAAGGGGGTAATCGGGAAATGACCGATTTTACCCTCACAAACAAAAAATGAAGAGAACCCTTAAGATCCAGGGCTTTTAAAAAGTCCTTCGGTCCTATCGGGTTCTCATTTTGTATCTGGCATCTTATTTTTGGGTACACTAAATAAA
>Ga0334893_1001579_pt1 | contig 20788 bp, 12 predicted proteins | sample GraSluR3_MG_5_FD_207218 | JGI IMG/M metagenome (GOLD analysis project Ga0334893, IMG submission 207218) | Sludge microbial communities from methane-producing bioreactor in Wageningen University, Netherlands - Granular Sludge_09_05-R3 | ecosystem: Engineered > Bioreactor > Anaerobic >...
ATCTCTTAGTGGTTTAATTCCACTAAAATCAGAATTTTCAAATCGAAAAATCAAAGAACACTTATTAAACCCTTTGCCACTGTGGTATACAGAACTTTTATATATTGTTTAACCGGACACTAGTGATAATTAGTCTATTTTAGCTCCGTAACATTTAACACAAATGCTTAGGTTTAGGTATATTTTTCTCATCGCATTACTTTATTCAGCTGCTCTCCCCATTTTAAGCAAGAGTACGCATGCAATACCTAGCTATACTGAGAGAGAAAGTCATTCTTCAATAACCCTGAACTTTCATTCGCCTCAAACGGTTAGCACAAGCCTTGAAATTGCGAATAAGCAACTTCTGTTTACCATTATGGTGAGCGCTCTTCTATTTTTGCTGATGCTTGCAATCTCATTTCAACTCATTCGCAAGTACAAGGCGAAAAGCAAAGCACTTTTCGATGCGAACAAAAAGTTAAACCATATTAATACCCACCTCGAGAGCATTGTACAAAACCGTACACGCGATCTCGTTGCAATGCTAAAAAAAGCGAAGGAAAGCGATAAACTTAAGTCGACATTCCTAGCAAATATGAGCCATGAGATTAGAACTCCACTAAACGGAATTCTTGGTTTTGCTCGCTTCCTATCGGACGAAACGCTTAGCCCATCAACCCGTAAGCAGTACCTCGAAGTAATTAACAGAAGAGGTAAAGCGTTACTACAAATTGTTAACGATTTAATTAACATTTCGCTTATCGATGCAGGACAGGTTGAGATTAAAGCCGAACCATTCAACCTTAATCAGCTGCTTTTCGACCTATACACCATTTTCAACTCGGAAAGCAACGAAAAGAAAAAACCTAACGTAGTTTTAAAGCTAAACCTCTCGGTTAACGACTCGCGTAGTAACATAATTTCCGATGCATCGCGAATTGAGCAGATATTAACAAATTTAATTGACAACTCACTGAAATTTACCCATAGCGGATCTGTTGAGTTTGGCTACACCATTGAAAAAAACGATACCATAAAATTCTTTGTAAAAGATACCGGAATTGGCATACCGCCAAATATGCGCGAAAAGGTTTTTTGCCGCTTTAATCGCGATGAAAACTCAACCCCTTATCACACTAGCGGAACAGGCTTGGGCCTCCCTATTACCAAAGGGCTTGTTAGCCTGCTCGATGGAGAGATCTGGTTCGATAGCCAGATTGATTTAGGCACCAATTTCTACTTTACTATACCTTACCAAAAGTCCGAGAGTATTGATGATCCTTACACATCAAAATCTTCAATATCAACACAAAACTTAAATTTCGAGAATAAAAAAATACTTGTTGTTGAGGACGATTTGATTAGCTACCAGTTTGTTGAAGCGCTTCTAAAGGGAACTAATGCGAAAATAATTCATGCAAAAAACGGTGAAGATGCTATAGAAATTTGCCACTTAGTACCAGATATTGACTTGGTTATAATGGACATGCGCCTCCCATTTATTGATGGCTATGAAGCTACAACTCAAATAAAAAAGCAAAACCCCAAGCTAAGGGTTATTGCGCAAACAGCAAATGTGCTAAGCGACGACCGCTCAAAATGCCTTGAAGCCGGATGCGATGACTACATCCCTAAACCACTCGACCCCGACGAGTTTCTTAGGCTTATTGCACACTACATTAAGAAAACCGAAATAAGCCGCATACATTAAGCCTCCCTTTTGCATAAATTATCACATTGTGTTGATTTTTTTCCCAGCTTTGCAAGGTCATACCATCAGCAGCAAAAATTCTGTATAGCTTAAATAATAAGGCGAGTAGAAATTGAAACATCTTTTGGTATACAATTAGCCCTTTAGTTTCTACGTTGTAAAAAACAAAAAATTAGCATAACATGAAAAAACTACTCGTAATTACAATTTTAGCATTAGGCTTATTGGCCTGTAACCAGCAAGAGAAGCGTGAAAACATTGAGCTTAAAAAACAGCTGAGCGAACTTAAAGAGCAATCGGCTGAGAAAGACTCAACCATAAACAGCTTCTTCAGAATGCTCAACGAAATTGAATCGAACATTACACTTATAATGCAAAAAGAGCAAATAATTGCGAAAAATGCAGCCCTTGGCAACGAAATGGAAAAGAGCACGCGCGATCGTATTGAAGATGATATTAACACCATTAATGAGCTGATGACCAAAAACAAAAAGGCCATCAATTACCTAAACAGCAAGCTAAAGGGAGCAAACTTTCAGATAGCCGAATTTGAAGAACGACTTAAGAAAGCGCACAACATGATTGATATTCGCAATGCCGAGGTTGATGCGCTAAAGGATCAGCTAACCGAACTCGATTTCTCGCTCGAGACCCTAAACGCAACTCTCGACACGCTTACGGTTGAAAACGAAATGCTTGAGCAAGAACTCTCAAAGCATAAAGAAGCCCTCGATATGGCATGGTTTGCACTTGGCACACGCAAGGAACTTGAAAACGAAGGCGTAATTGAAAAAGCGGGAGGATTCCTTGGTTTAGGCAAAAGCTTCAAGCTAAAAGCCGATTTTAACGAAGAGTACTTTACCGAGATTAGCATTAGCGAAACCGATACCATACCCATTTTTGCTAAAGATGCTGAGTTGGTAACAACTCATCCTAGCTCAAGCTACAAGCTTGTTGAAAATGAGAACGGAATTATTGAAGCAATTGAAATAACCGATCCACACCTTTTCTGGGGAACAACTAAGTATCTTGTTGTTCAGCTAAAGCAATAGTATTTAACGGCAAGAGCTAAGCACTGTTAGCATGGTAAAAAAGACAAAAACCAAACAGGGAAAAATTAAGCCAAAAGTACTTTTTGGATACCTAATAATTCTGGGCATAGCTCTTGCTGCACTTGGCATTACCTATAAAGGTTTTATCGATTTAACCCAAACACGCCAAACCATATCGGAGCCAAGCCAAAAGCTTATCAAGCTAAACTCAATAATCACCGATATATACGAGGCCGAAAGCAACATACGAACCTATACCCTTACCCAAAACGAAAGCTACCTTTCTATCTATCTTGGGTTTATGAAAAACATAAACTTAAAGGTTGACTCGCTGCTTACCCTTTCGCAAAACGATCCTGTACAAACCGAAAAAATTAAGTTTATTCAGGAGCTGCTTAACCGAAAACGCCGAGTGCTAAGGGAACTTATTGAGCTAAAAAAAACCGACCAAACATCACGGTTTTATTCAAAAGCACTCGAAGAGGTTGAAAGCCTAAACCTCGATTCGGTTCGCGAATCGGCTGTTATTACTAGCGTTACAACTACCACAAAATCGCGTCGCGATTCGGTTATAAACGTTGAGCCCGATTTGTCGACCCAAAGTGCATTTAGCCGGCTGCTCCGGTGGTTCTCAAAAAAGGAAACCGAAGATTCAACCATAACCAAGCTAATTGTTGAAGTAGAAACACAGGTAGATACGCTCCGCAAGTCGGTAATGTCTCCATCCGATAGCCTTTTGAACGAGGTGGTGAAAATACTTACAGCAATTCAGGAGCAACAAGAAATGGCCATGTACAACATTGGCGAAAAAGAGCTGGAACTTCTAAAAAGCGATAAGGAAATTATGGATCAAATCCGAACTGTCCTTTCGCTACTCGAACGCGAAGAGCTAATGAACTCGTACAATATGGCCGAAGAGGTTAAAACAACCGTTAAGGAGTCAACCATCATGCTGCTTGGGTTGGGTGGATTTGCGCTGCTAATGACCATATTGTTCACATGGACCATTTTCAGAGATCTGTCAAAAGCAAGTTACTACCGCAATCAGCTTGTAAACGCAAAACAATACGCTGAGAAGCTTTTACGGATAAAAGAGGATTTTTTGGCCAACATGAACCACGAAATTCGAACTCCACTAAGCGCAATTGTTGGCCTATCGAAACAGCTTGAGAGAACATCGCTCGGCAACGAGCAGCATGCATTAGTTGAGTCTCTCAATAGTTCATCTCAGCATTTGCTTCAAATTGTAAACGATATTCTTGATCTTACTAAAATTGATGGCAATTACCTTAAGATCGAGAAAACACCATTCAACCTAAAAAATGAAATAGAAATTGCTTTTAAAACGCTAAAAGTTAAGGCTGAAGAAAAAGGATTTTACTATAATCTAAAGGCTAGCGACCTAGTAAACTCAACAGTTATTGGCGACTCACTAAGGCTTAAGCAAATAGTAATTAATCTGCTTAGCAATGCCATAAAATTTACTAGCAAAGGAGGCATAACCTTAAATGTTGATTCCTCAGTTGAAGATAACCAAACCCTTAAGCTTAAACTTATAGTTTCCGACACAGGAATTGGAATCCCTGCCGAAAAACTTGAAAGCATTTTTGAACAGTTTAGCCAGGTCGATTCCAGTACTTCGAGGCTTTATGGTGGAACAGGGCTTGGGCTAACCATTGTAAAGAAGCTAACTGAGCTACAGCAGGGGAGCATTAGCGTTAGTAGCGAAATTGGTAAGGGGTCAACATTTATCGTCCAGCTAACCTACCCGCTTGCATCGGAAAGGCAGCTGCAAAAAAGCGAACTTTACCACACGTTAAAACTGCCTAATGAGCTTCGCGTTTTAGCTGTAGATGACGACCCAATTGGCCAGCTACTTATAAATGAAATGCTAAAAGTGCTTGGCGTTTCGGCAACAGTTATTGGCTCAGCAACCCAAGCCATTGAGCTGGCAAAGAGCAATAGCTTTTCTGTGATAATCACCGATATCCAGATGCCTGGCCTTAGCGGGTTTGAACTTTCAAAAACCATTAAGCAAAGTATAAATCCCCCACCACCAACAATTGCCATTAGCGCAAATAGCAATATTGCTAACCAAAACGAATATGCTGAAGCAGGATTCTACAGCTATTTAGTAAAACCTTTTAGTGAAGTTGACCTTTTTAATGTCCTTGCTCCTTTGGCTGGTAAAGAAATGGTGAATAATAAAATATCCAACGAGCAGAATGAACATAGCGATTACGATATATCCGACATTCGCCGTTTTGCTAACGACGACGATCAATCGACATACATTATACTACAGTCGTTTGTAGAAAATTCGGTGCAAAACCTTGCTACACTAAAAATCTACATTAGTAAAGCCGACTGGAAAGCGGTTGGCGAAATGGCTCACAAAATGAAATCGGCCTTTAGGCAGCTTAAGGTAACTGAAGTGGCTTCAACCCTTGAGTCACTTGAAAACATAAATGAAAAGACCAATGCTAATGAATTGGCTGAAACTTTGGCCATAATTGAGGCCGAAGTAAACAGAATTAACTTACTGCTTAAAGCCGATATGGCCAAGATAAAAGCTTCGTAACCTTCTACAAAAATAGTCTAGTTACATTTTATGTTGATTTTGAATTGACTTGAATGCATAATATGTATATATTTGCTTAAACTATTCAGCAATGGAACAGGAAAGGTCAAAATCAAATCATCTTATTAGCTCAACGCCCACACAGTTTTCACGATCGATAACCGATAGTATCAAATGGAGTTCACGCCTAATCGGCTTTATTGGGCCAAGAGGTGTAGGGAAAACAACCCTACTACTACAGGCACTAAAGCAGTTACACGGTTTCGACCCAAAAGCCATATACATTAACCTTAACGATATTGGCTTTGCCAATAACAGCCTGAATAGTATGGTCGGAAAATTTTACTCAATGGGAGGCGAGCGTATTTTTATAGATGATGTTCACAAGCACCCTCAGTGGAGCGAGCACATAAAAACCATATACGAAACCTATCCAAATCTACAAATTGTATTCGCTGGCTCATCAACAATTGACATGCTGAAGCACTACGCCAACCTTAGCCAACGAGCAACAATACATCATATAAACAATCTTTCGTTTAGAGAATACCTAATATCACAAGGCGTTATTACGCTTAAACCTTTATTGTTAAGCGAAATAGCAAAAAACCACATTGACATAAGCAGAAGCATCCCAAGCGATGTAAAAATACTGCCCCTTTTCGATAAGTATCTCACTCAGGGCGCCTATCCACTAAGGGTTAGCAGCGTTGAAGAGGTAAGGCAAAGCATTGAACGCTTCGTTATAGGTACCATTGAAGAGGACATGCTAAATATTGAAGGGTACGACTCGAGAAATAGCTTTAAGCTGAAACAGCTTATGGGTCATTTTTTACAAAATGCTCCTTTTAAACCAAACCTTGTTAGCATAAGCAATCGAGCCAACTTGCATAGAAATACGCTTATCGGCTACCTTTTTCACATGGAAAAGGCAAAGCTAATAAACCTTCTGTACCCATCTGGTAGCGCAATAAGCATTCTGCAAAAACCCGAGCAGGTTTACATGGCCAACCCAAATATGAGCGTTTTGCTAGGCGGAAACCATACAAACCGAAATGCTTTGCTTAAAACGTTTGCCGTTAACCAGCTGCTAAACAACCATGAGCTTAGGCTATCGAAGTACGATGCCATTGAGGTTGATGGAGATATACTTTTGGGCTTTGAAACCATCAAAAAAGTCCCCAAAAAATTACGCGAAAACCCCAATACCCTCACACTGGTTGATGGCATAGAGGTTGGCAGCGATAAGCGCATCCCAGTATGGATGCTAGGAATGCTGTACTAATTACTTTGCAGATATCTTAGCCCAAGTATCCTTAAGCGTTGCCGTGCGGTTAAACACAAGGCCATTGGGTTTACTGTCGTAATCGACGCTAAAGTAGCCCAAACGCTCAAACTGAAATCTATCTAATGGTTCTGCATTATGCAATGCTGGCTCAACATATCCTTTAACAACTTTAAGCGACTCGGGATTCAAACCAGTTTTCCAGTCGGTTCCCTCGGGTACATCGTCAGGATCCTCGTTCTGGAACAAGCGGTCGAAAAGACGAACCTCGGCAGGCACAGCGTGCTTGGCCGAAACCCAATGAATTACACCCTTCACCTTGCGGCCATCGGATGATGTTCCACCAGCCGACTCAGGATCGTAGGTGCAACGCAGCTCTACAACCTCACCATTATCATCCTTAATAACCTCGTTGCATTTTATAAGATATGCATAACGCAGACGCACCTCGCCGTCGGGTTTTAAGCGGAAAAACTTTTTGGGTGGATCCTCCATAAAATCTTCACGCTCTATGTAAACCTCTCGGCTAAAAGGTATTGCCCTCTTACCAGCGGTTTCATCTTCGGGATTATTTACGGCATTTATCTCCTCAACCTTATCTTCAGGATAATTTGTGATAACTACTTTTATTGGATTAAGCACAGCCATTCGGCGCTGCGCCTTTTTGTTCAAATCCTCGCGAACGCAAAACTCCAAAAGCGATAGGTCGATAACGTTATCGCGCTTAGCAACACCAACCCTTTCGGCAAAAGTTCTAACCGATTCAGGCGTGTAGCCCCTGCGCCTTAGGCCACAAATAGTTGGCATGCGCGGATCGTCCCATCCACTAACAAAACCCTCTTGCACAAGCTGTAAAAGCTTACGCTTGCTCATAACCGTATAGGTTAGGTTTAAACGGGCAAACTCATACTGCTTCGAAGGGAAAATCTCCAGCTTCTCAATAAACCAATCGTATAATGGGCGGTGCACATCAAATTCGAGCGTACAAATGGAGTGGGTAATCTTTTCAATGGAATCGCTTTGCCCATGGGCATAGTCGTACATTGGGTAAATACACCAGCTGTCGCCTGTTCGGTGGTGATGAGCATGAATTATTCGATAAAGTATGGGGTCGCGCATTAGCATATTGGGGTGTGCCATATCTATCTTGGCCCTTAGTACCCTGCTCCCATCAGCGAACTCACCAGCACGCATACGGGCAAACAAATCCAGATTCTCTTCAGCACTTCGATTTCGGTAGGGACTCTCCTTTCCTGGCTGAGTAACCGTACCCCTTCCAAGGCGAATTTCTTCCTGCGTTTGATCATCAACATAGGCCAGTCCCATCTCAATTAGCTTTTGAGCCCAGGCATAGAGCTGCTCAAAATAATCGGATGCGTAAAGCTCATCGGCCCACTGAAAGCCAAGCCACTTTATATCTTCTTTAATTGAATCTACATATTCAACATCCTCTTTGGTTGGATTTGTATCGTCGAACCTTAGGTTAGTTTTTCCTCCATACTTTTTGGCAAGCCCAAAGTTTAAGCAAATAGATTTTGCATGACCAATGTGCAGATACCCATTTGGCTCCGGAGGGAAACGGGTTAAAACGCGCCCTTCGTGCTTTCCGCTTTTAATATCCTTCTCTATAATCTCCTCAAGAAAATTGCGAGCCTTATCATCGGATGGGGTAATGTTAATGTTCTCCTTTTCCATTTGCTTTGCTTTAAGTTCAGATCGGCAAAATTATGAATTTGCGGCTAATATTTTGATTTATAACCCATTTTTTTGTGGCCGATTTTTGGTTTTAGGTGTTGTATAATTACCCCTATTTTGCCGTACAATTAAAATAAAATCACTTTTTTTGCTCAATAAATAATAACAAAAAAATGACTTCGATTGAACTTGAAAATCTAGAGTTTTTTGGCTACCACGGCTGTTATCGCGAAGAGCAGGTTGTTGGTAATCATTTTGTGGTAAACGTAAAGCTTAGCACTTCGTCAATGGTTGCCTCCAAAACCGATAAAATTACCGATGCGCTAAACTACCAGCATGCCTACAATCTGATTAAAGACCAAATGGGTATTCCCTCGCATCTGCTTGAGCACGTTTGCGAACGGATACTAAATTCGCTATTCAGTAACCTCCCTCTCCTTGAGGAAGCATGGGTGAAAGTATCGAAGCTTAACCCACCTATGGGCGGAAAAATGGATAGGGTTAGCGTTACGCTATCGCGCAAACGATAATGGGAATAATTCGCTTTAAGCGCTGTCCAAAATGCGGCTCAATATTCGATTGCTATTGCGACTCGAACAAAACCTGTTGGTGTAAAGAGTACACGCTAACAAACGAAACGCTAAAAGAGTTGGCAACCAATTATAGCGGATGCCTTTGCCCCGATTGCTTACAGTCCTTTGCAACCACCATCACTAAGAGCCATAACAAAAGGCCGCTTCATTTTAGCTAAAGAGGTTTTGCGTTATTGATTTTTTTGTATCTTTGCCCCCACAAACCACAAATGGTCTCGTGGCCGAGTGGCTAGGCAGTGGTCTGCAAAACCACGTACAGCGGTTCGAATCCGCTCGAGACCTCAACCAATGTTAGACTCCTTGTTTTACAAGGGGTCTTTTTTTATAGCCAAATTCAAATAAAAGTTCTCTTTTTCTAGGCATACTCAAATAGCCTCACTCCTTCCATTTATAATATTTCCCACAAGCGTCAATCTGCACTAGGGATATTTTCCGTCACAATGATCCTTTATTTATATTGATTATTTGGATTAAACAATTTACATTTAGTGAGTTTATACAATATAAAGTTGCTACAAACAACAAAAACCATAATATGATGAACAATCAAAAAAAAGGGAAATGCCCAGTAATGCATGGTGCAAATACAAACACAAACATGTCGGTTATGAGCTGGTGGCCCAATGCGCTCAATTTAGACATACTGCACCAGCACGATACGAAGACTAACCCAAATGGCAATGAGTTTTGCTATCGCGATGAGTTTAAAAAACTTGACCTTGAAGCCGTAAAATCCGACCTAAAAAAGCTAATGACCGAAAGTAAGGATTGGTGGCCAGCCGACTGGGGTCACTATGGAGGTCTAATGGTACGTATGGCATGGCATAGCGCTGGCACCTACCGAACTGCCGACGGACGTGGCGGTAGCAACACAGGGAATCAGCGATTTGCTCCGCTGAATAGCTGGCCCGATAACGTGAACCTCGATAAGGCTCGTCGACTACTTTGGCCCATAAAAAAGAAGTACGGAAACAGATTATCGTGGGCCGACCTTTTTATCCTTGCTGGGAACATGGCATACGAATCGATGGGCTTTAAAACCTTTGGTTTTGGAGGTGGCCGGGCAGATATTTGGCACCCCGAAAAGGATATATACTGGGGTGGCGAAAAAGAATGGCTTGCTCCTACAAAAAGCCGATACTCGGATGACAAAGATCGTGAATCGTTAGAAAACCCTTTGGCAGCAGTTCAAATGGGACTTATTTACGTTAACCCCGAAGGGGTTGATGGCAAGCCCGACCCGTTACGAACCGCTCAAGACGTTCGTATGACATTTAAGCGCATGGCCATGAACGACGAAGAAACCGTTGCGCTTACAGCAGGTGGCCATACCATTGGCAAAACACATGGTAATGGCGATGCTTCGATTTTAGGCCCCGATCCCGAAAACGCTGGGGTAGAAGAGCAGGGCTTTGGTTGGAAAAACCCCAAAGGCAAAGGTAATGCAGAGCACACTGTAAGTAGCGGTTTGGAAGGGGCTTGGACCACTACACCCGACCGTTGGAATCACACCTATTTCCACCTATTACTTAGCTACGATTGGGAACTCAAAAAAAGCCCAGCAGGCGCATGGCAATGGGAACCAATTAACATTAAAGAGGAAGACAAGCCTTTTGATGCTCACGTGCCTGGTGTACGAAGAAACCCCATGATGACCGACGCCGATATGGCCCTGAAGATGGATCCTGAATACCGAAAAATTGCCGAAAAGTTCCATAACGACCCCGAGTACTTTGCCGATGTATTTGCAAGAGCATGGTTTAAGCTTACCCATCGCGATTTAGGCCCTAAAAGCCGATACCTTGGCCCCGATGTGCCCAAAGAAGATCTAATTTGGCAAGATCCCATCCCAGCCGTTGGCTACACGTTATCCGACTCGGAAATTGTCGATCTGAAGAAAAAACTTCTTAGCTGCGGTTTGTCGAACACCGAACTAATAAATACAGCATGGGATAGCGCAAGAACCTTTAGAGGGTCTGATTATAGAGGTGGGGCAAATGGCGCACGAATTCGATTGGCTCCGCAAAAAGACTGGGAAGGAAACGAACCCCAAAGGCTAAAAAAGGTTTTAGATAAACTTGTGGAATTACAGCAAAACCTTGAAAAAAAGGTGAGCATTGCCGACTTAATTGTCCTCGGCGGAAGTGCAGCCGTTGAAAAAGCGGCCAAGGAGGCTGGAGTTGATGTTAAAGTTCCGTTTAGCCCAGGCAGAGGTGATGCTACTCCTGAAATGACCGATGAAGAATCGTTCGATGTGCTAGAACCCATTCACGATGGCTATCGAAATTGGCTCAAGAAAGATTATGCAGTTCAACCCGAGGAGCTAATGCTTGACCGAACACAGCTAATGGGACATACTGCTCCAGAAATGACAGTTCTTATGGGCGGTATGCGTGTACTAGGAACAAACCATGGCGGAACCAAACACGGCGTATTTACCGAAAGGGAAGGTTTACTTACTAACGACTTCTTTGTAAACCTAACTGACATGAACTATTCGTGGGTGCCAGTTTCCGATAATCTATACAACATTGTTGATAGAAAAACAGGAAAGGTAAAATGGACTGCAACTCGTGTGGACTTAGTGTTTGGCTCAAATTCGGTGTTGCGTTCGTATGCTGAATTTTATGCGCAAGATGATAACAAGGAAAAATTTGTTATTGACTTCGTTAAAGCATGGGTTAAGGTTATGAATGCTGACAGGTTCGACCTGAAATAGCCAATAATTCTTTAATGAAAAAAATTAGCTGTCGAGATTTGCCAAAACTATACAATTGGTAATCTCGATAGCTAAATACAAATTAAGATAAACCATTAGTGTTTTCAACCTCAAGATATAGGCTTGAGGCTTAATAATATTACCTTTTGTGCAAACCGCACTCCTTTGTGTCAGGGTTTTCCCACCACCATCGTCCTGCTCGAACATCTTCACCGGGTTCAATTGCACGCGTACATGGTTGGCACCCAATACTTGGGTAACCTTTGTCGTGAAGCACATTGTAAGGAATACCATGCTCGCGAGCATAACTCCAAACCTCTTCCTCTGTCCAATCGATTAACGGATTAATTTTTATAAGACCATTGTTCTCATCCCACTCAACCAGCTGCATATCGGCACGAGTAACCGACTGGTCGCGCCTAAGGCCACAAATCCATGCGTCGAGGTTGGCAAAAGCTCTTTGCAAAGGCTTAATTTTGCGTATTCCACAACACTCTTTCCTGTTCTCAACGCTATAGTAAAAAAGGTTTATCCCCTTTTTGTTAACCATCTCTTCAACCTCGGTGCTGTTAGGGAAGTACACCTTAATGTTTATTCCATACTTACTGCTCGTTCTCTCAATTAAATCGTATGTTTCGGGAAAAAGCCTTCCTGTATCGAGGGTAAAGATATTTGCATCTTTATTTATGGAAGCCAGCATTTGGGTTAGCACCTGATCCTCAATACCCATGCTTGTTGATAGGGCAATTTTATTATTAAACAAATTTAAACAATGCGATATTACCTCAGTGGGCGATTTTCCATGTAGTGTCTCGTTTAGCTCCTTAACTTTCCCTTTTAAATTAATCATGCTAATAATCTTATAGTTAAAAATGTAACTTATAACAACTTTATGTATACTTTAGTGTAAAAGTTGCAAAAAAAGAATCGTAAAAGTTGACTTCAATTTCACAAATGTATTATTTTTATAAAAATATCCTCGAGTTTGGATTAATTTGCACTAACTTGCTCTAGGAAAACACCAGACAGAATAACCTACAATACATTGATTATGAAAAAATTAATACTCATAGCATCTCTAGCATTAGCCACTTCGCTAAGCTTTGGACAAACAACCAGCATACTTGAGGTAGTTGCAACAGCTGGTGGCTACCATACAGCATCAAACTTTAGCATTAGCTGGACATTAGGCGAGCCTGTGATTGAAACATGGGTAAACGAAACAGCAGGTATAATGGTAACCTCAGGGTTTCAGCAGGGCAGTTATAGCGTAACAAGTGTTCCAGTTGATCCTACTAGCGGATTCAATGTAAAAATGTATCCAAACCCAGCCGAAAGTTTCACTAACATTGACATTTCGTTGCCTGCAATTTCTGAGGTAACCCTTACCGTCATGGATATTACTGGTCGAACAGTAATGCATAATAAGTTTACACCTGCTAACCTATCGCATATTCATCCGCTTAATATTTCATCGCTTAAATCGGGGCTTTATATTGTTAGCGTTAGCTCGGGTAACAAGCTAAACAAAGTGCTTAAGCTTGTTGTAGAATAAAGATTTGAATTACCCACTTTAAAAAAAGGGAGCACGAAAAAACGTGCTCCCTTTTTTATATTATACTCGAACTTGTATTTATAAATACATTACTTTGAGAAGAGTGCCTTCTCCTTAACCTTAATAATCGTACCGTATTTGCTTAGCTCCTTTAAATCGATTTTCCGCTTGTCGCCAACAATGGCAATGGCCACTGGCTTAGTAGCCATATGCTTATTGTAAAAATCGATTAGATTTTCCCAAGTAAGCTCATTGTATGCTGGCTGAAGGGTTAAAAACGGATCAGTATTGTAGCCAACTCGTTTCCAGTAGTCAACAGTTTGGCTTAGGTTTCGGAAATTGGGGCGATTCGTTTCGGCTGACAGTACCAAATAGTCCTTAATCATATCCATTCGTTCGGGCTTTTGGGGCATAACTCTTATCAGGCTATCGTACGTTTCGATGGCAATGAGCGATTTATCTGCCTGAGTTGAGAGATAACCCCTAAACGAGAATGGCTTACCCTTTACAGCAGGCTTACGGAATCCACCTCCTGCTCCATATGCAAGCGAACGGTACTCACGAATTTCCTGTAGAACCAAGCCAGAGAAACCTCCTCCAAAGTACTCGTTAAACGCATTCATGTATGGATCGATTGACTTATCGTAGCTATCGCCATTAGCAAATAGGAAAATTTTACTCTGACGAGCTTTCTTCTTATTTACAAAGTATATGGAGTTTTCGGCAAACTCACGTGTTGGCATAACCACAGGAGTTTCCACCTCTAATGGAGCGGGAGCAAAGGTAAGCCCTGTGCTAATAAGCGTTTGCACCATTTCGGGGTTTAGCTTACCCACATAGTGAATGCTAGCCGTATGCTGCGTAGCTTTAACAAATGCACTGGTTAAATCATCGGCATTAAGTTTTTTTACCTCCTTTAGGGTTAACCTATCAAGGCTCTTCGATTTTTCGGCGTATAGCATATAATCGAAAAGTGCTGAGGCCACATTATCGGGCTCCGAACGTTCAATCTTTCTGCCAGTTTTCTCATTGTCGTAAACAATTTTTACCTTATCCTGATCGATTACTGGCACGGTTAGCAACTCGTTTAAAAGCTCAATGGCCAGGGGAAGGTTCTCTTCAATTCCTTCAACCTCAACAAAGGTATAGCTATCGTCGCTCCAAATGCTATACGAGCAACCAATTTTTGCAAACGCCTTTTTTACCTCATCTACCTTTTTGTTGGCTGTTCCAGCCATATCCATAAGCATGGTTGCATATTCAAGCATATCGATATGATGATTACCAACCTCATACTTAATTAGCATAGTGAAAATATCGTTAACGCTATTGTTTACATGCTTTAGGCTAACTCCGTTAGATATTTTCTGGGTTGTAACATCTTTACTAAAGTCAATTGGAATAATGTGAGCACGACGAGAGGGGAGTGTTTCGAAATGCTGAGCGTACTCCGACTTTGCATTTGTATTCGATTGTAGGGGCTTAAATCCAGGTTTGTCAATCTTCTCCTTTTTAGGGAATCCCATTTTGGAGTGAAGCACCAAATAGTTTTCACCGAAATACTTGCCAGCAACTCTTATAATATCCTCTTTTGTAACCGCCATAACTTTGTTAGGGTAATCGAGGATGTCATCGATATCCTGCCCTGAAGTGTAGGCTCCGGCAAGCATGGTTGCCCGGTTTTCGATGCTTTCAAGTGATTTTTGATGATCGATATACATGCGCTGTTTAACGGCCTCAATCATCCAATCCTCAAAATCGCCTTTGGCCAAGCGCTTAACTTCGTTTAGCACAAGTTCTTCAGCCTCGGGAAGCTTTTGTCCTACAATTTTGGGTACAAATAGCACTATTCCGGCGCCATGGTCGTTGTAGGGTAACGCGAGCATTTGAGCCGCTAAAACCTTTCCGTCAATCATCAGCTTATCGAGTAAGCCAGTCTGGTTCTGATTATTAAGCAACGACATGGCAACCTCCAATGGAATGTAATCTTCGTGGCTTTGGGTTATGGTTCGGTAGCCAACTAGCCCAAGTTTAATTGGGCTAAGCCTTGCCTCTATTAGCTCACGTCCATTAAAGGGCTCTTCGCTATAAACCTTTTGCTCGGGCACCTCGGCTGTAGGCCAAACGCCAAATTTCTCTTCTATTAGAGGTTTTACCTCATCGGGATTAAAATCGCCAGCTAACACAAGCACCATGTTATTGGCAACATAGTAGTTTTGGTAAAACTCGAACATGCGCTTTAGCGATGGATTTTTCAGGTGCTCAATTGTTCCAATGAGCGGTTGCTGTCCGTATGGGTGATTCTTAAAGAAATACTTCTGAAACTCTTCGAAGAGGCGCGATTGAAACTGATCGCTATACATATTCTTTTCCTCATAAACCACCTCCAGTTCGGCCTGAAAACTCCTGAATACGGGGTTTAAAAACCTATGAGCGTACAAATCGATCCACTTATAAATTTGGCTTGCTGGAAATTTATTGTAATAAATTGTGTAGTCGGGGCCAGTACCAGCGTTTAACCGAGTACCGCCCATGCTATTTATTAAATTGCTAAGCTCATTGGGAATGGCATACTCGGAGGCTTTGTGCGACTCCTCGTTTATTAACAGCTGAATCCGCTCTTTCTCCTCAGGGGTTGGAGCCTGTGCAAGCTGTTCGTAAAGTTCAAAAATCCTATCGATATGAGGTTTTTCCTTTTCCCAGTCTCTTGTACCGAGTTTCTGAGTTCCCTTAAATAGCATATGCTCCATGTAGTGTGCAAGTCCGGTTGCATCAGCTGGATCGTTTTTACCTCCTGCCCTAACGGCCACAACTCCAAAAACTTCGGGTCGGGAATTATCCTGATTTAGGATAACGGTTAATCCATTATCGAGAGTGTACTGGGTTATTGAGAGCTTATGCTCATCACCCTCTGCAGAATAGCTTTTGTAACTGTTTGTTGATAATAAAAAGAAAACGCTTAAAAAGCTAATTAGGAAATGTTTTGTTCTCATCTTTAAATACTGTTATGTTATTGCAATTAGGTTAAGTTATTTTTAGTTTAACATATTTGATTACTTACTGGGCTGAACGTTTAGTTTGCTAACGTCGTTTGGGCTTACGATAATTTGACTTTGCCCTAGGGGCTTTATTCAAATTGGGCTCATCCTGATTAACTAGCTTAAAGTCGAGCTGCTTTTTGGAGAGGTTTGTTCGCCACACCTCAACGGTTAGTTCATCGCCTAGCTGATATTTTTTCTCGGTTTGCCTTCCAACCAAGCAGTAGCTATCCTCGTCAAACTCGTAGTAGTCGTCATCCAAATCGCGAATTGCAACAAGCCCTTCGCATTTTGATTCGATTAGTTCAACAAACAAGCCGAAGCTAGTTACACCGCTTATAACACCGCTAAAATGCTGCCCAATTTTATCGGACATAAACTCAACCTGTTTATACTTTATTGATGCGCGTTCGGCATCAGTTGCCTTAATCTCCATGTCGGTTGAGTGCTTACAAAGACGCTCCAGCTCGTCTTCATTCTTTGGTGCACCACCATCGAGGTAATGCGCCAAAAGCCGGTGAACCATCATATCGGGATAACGCCTAATGGGCGAGGTAAAGTGCGTATAGTGCGGAAACCCTAAACCGTAATGGCCAATGTTATTGGCTGAGTATCGCGCTTTTGCCATCGACCTTAGGGCAAGCGTTTCAATAAGGTTTTGCTCTTTTTTCCCTTTAACCTCCAACAGTAGCTTATTAAGCGATTTGCCAATTTGCTTATCGGTTCCACCTTCGATATTATAGCCAAAGCGGGTGATAAAGCTACGGAAGGTATCGAACTTTTCGGGGTTAGGCTTATCGTGTATACGATAAACAAAGGGCTTTGTCCGTTGCTTTTCCTTTGTAATGCCAATAAACTCGGCAACCTTTTTGTTGGCAAGCAGCATAAACTCTTCAATAAGCTGATTAGCCTCTTTCTGCTCCTTAAAGAAAACGCCAAGCGGCTTTCCTGCCTCATCAAGGTCGAACTTAACCTCAACCCTATCAAAATTTATTGCACCAGCCTTTAGCCTTTTCTGACGGAGTTTTTGTGCAATGGCATTAAGGGTGAGTATTTCGTCCTGCATTTCGCCCTTGCCCGTTTCAATTATCTTTTGAGCTTCCTCGTAGGCAAATCGTTGTTGCGATAGGATAACCGTTCGGCCAAACCATTCTTTTTGTACGTTTCCGTTGAGATCCATCTCAAATACTGCTGAGAAGCAGAGTTTCTCCTCATTGGGTCGCAGCGAGCAAATAAAGTTAGAAAGCCTTTCGGGCAGCATAGGAACGCACCTGTCGACAAGATAAACAGATGTAGCGCGTTCAATTGCCTCACTATCAATTGGCGATCCCGGTTTTACGTAGTGCGTAACATCGGCAATGTGCACACCAACCTCAATGGTATTGTCATCAATTTTGCGAAGCGAAAGGGCATCGTCAAAATCTTTTGCATCGGCTGGATCAATGGTAAAGGTTGGTACGCCTCTAAAATCGCGTCGTTCTTTAACATCAGCCGTTGTGATTTTTTCTGAAATTTTTTCGGCAAACCGATCGAGCTCCTCAGGGAAACGATAGGGAAGCTCAAACTCGGCAAGTATGGCATGCATTTCAACCTCGTGAACACCAGGATTTCCGATTACCTCAATAATTTCACCCATTGGGTTTTTGGTGTTCTTGGGCCAATCGGTTATTTGTGCTATAACCTTTTGGCCGTTCTTTGCCTTGCCTAACCCGTCCTTGGGTATAAAAATATCGTAGGGCATTAGCTTGTTATCGGTTATCACAAAAGCGTAATTGCGCTCAACCTCAATTAATCCAACAAAGGTTCGCTTAGCACGCTCGACAACCTCAATCACCTCGGCTTCCATGCGTTTTCTACGTCGCTTTGGCGTTAAGGCCACCTTTACCCTATCGCCATGAAGAGCATGGTTAAGGTTATATTCCGAAACGAAAACTTCCTGATTATCATCGGTTACCACATAAGCGGTGCCATCGCGTTCCATTTCAACTACGCCCTCAATGGCGGCAGTTTTCATGGTAAGCATAAACTTGCCTCGGTAAACTTCTTGCAAAGCCCCTTGATTGGCCAGTTCGTAAAGCACCTCGTTTATTAGCCTCTTCGATGTTGAATCTTTGGCTCCTAGCTCTTTTGCTAGCTGCTTGTAATTTAAACTTTGAGATGGGTTAGAGGTGAAAATGCTCATAATTGACTTGATGAGCAGATTCTTATTAAACCCTTCGCCTTTCTTATTCTTCTTCTTTTTTGCCATTACCTTATTTTTTCTTGAATGTAAAGATAGAGATTAATTGGTTTGCAGCTATTTGATAGTAAGCAATGCTTGTTAGTTTTAACCAAATTTAATGTGTAAAAAACAATGCTTCATTATTTTAGTTAACCAATGTATGAGCTAAATTATTTTTAATATTTTTACAGCATGGCCTTAAAACTAAACAATAAGCTTAACAAGGAGCTAGGATTAGTTGATGTTTTTGCCCTCAGCACTGGGGCAATGATAAGTTCTGGGTTTTTTCTGCTCCCTGGGTTGGCTGCTTTTTATACTGGCCCATCTGTCTTTCTATCTTATCTAATAGCAGCATTCCTTATTTTACCAGCCATGATAAGCATTGCAGAATTAGCAACAGCAATGCCAAGAGCCGGTGGTGTCTACTTTATGCTTGATAGGAGTTTGGGTCCTATGATGGGAGCAATAGGTGGTATTGGCACTTACTTATCACTAGTTCTAAAAACCGCTTTTGCCTTGGTAGGGATTGGGGCATATTCAAGCATCTTTTTTGACACGCCTATTAAAGTGGTGGCTATTGCTTTAACTATTTTTTTTACAATTCTAAACATTCTTGGAGCCAAGAAAACAACTGGTTTACAAAGATTTTTAGTTTTTTTTCTAATAGGTGTTATGGTGCTATTTATGGTTGAAGGAGTAAGAGAACTATTTAGCCATAGCGCCAGAGATCTTTTCCAAAATCAGTATACACCTTTTGCTAAGAATGGTTTTGAAGGGATTCTCTCAACGGCTGGATTTGTTTTTGTAGCCTACCTAGGATTAACTAAAATAGCAAGTGTTGCCGAGGAAATTAAAAATCCCGAACGTAATATACCAATGGGAATGCTTTTCTCACTAGTTGTCACAACCCTAATCTATGTTGGAGGAGTTTTCATTATGGTAGGAGCTATTCCTTCAGAGGATTTATACAAAGATTTAACACCAGTTTGGACTGCATCACAGAACATTTTTAAATGGATCCCTCCTAAAGTTGGAGGTATATTAGTTGTTGCTGCTGCAATTGCTGCATTTGCCTCAACAGGAAACAGTGGGCTTATGGCGGCCTCTAGATATCCTTTGGCTATGGGCAGAGATAAAGTAGTCCCTTCATTTTTCACTTATATTGGAAGATTCAAAACACCAATCTACTCAATACTAGTAACATCTGGCATAATGGCTATTTTTATTCTAACACTTAGTGCCGAAGGAATTGCCAAAATGGCCAGCGCATTTCAGCTTATTATTTTTATCCTCATAAACTTTGCTGTAATTGTAATGCGCAATAGTCGGATAGAAACCTATGACCCTGGCTATCAATCTCCACTTTACCCATGGATGCAGGTTTTTGGAATAGTTACATCATTCTTTCTAATTGTTTATATGGGTTGGGCTCCAGCAATGTTTAGCATTGGAGTTATTTCGTTAGCCATAATTTGGTACGTTTACTATGCAAGAAAGCACGTGAAGCGCGAAGGGGCGATCTACCACTGGTTTGCCCTTTTGGGGCAAAAGCAGCATATTGGCCTTGAAAATGAGCTGCTGTTTATCCTTAAAGAAAAAGGACTTCGCGATGGTGACCCCTTTGACGAAATGGTTATTCAGGCTCAAATAACAAGGCTAATCGATGAAAACATCTCATTCATCGATTTGGTCAGCAGGGTTTCGGCCGAACTATCATCAAAAATTGAAGGGTGCAACCACCAAAACTTGGTTAACGAGTTTTTACAGGTTACCAATATCGATCCAGCGCTGGTAATCCCAAGGGTCTCCATTTTATATGGAAAATCGGAAAACATAAAGCGGCCAATGCTCCATATTGTTACATCGAGGATAGGAGTTGAGAAACCTGTTGAAAAAGGTGAAATATCATCGGAAGATAACATCAGGGTTTTCTTTTTCCTACTCAACCGAACCGATAACCCAAAGCTACAGCTACGGATTCTCTCGCGCCTAATCGACATTGTTGAAAGAGAACAGTTTGTTGATGATATCTGCTCGATTGCTAACGAGCGCGAGATAAAAGAGTACATGCTTCATAACGATAGGTACATTACGCTTGAGCTAATAACCAGCTCAACAACCGATCATCTCATAAATAAAATGCTCAAGGAAATTAGGTTTCCTCAAGATGTGCTAGTTGCCATGGTTCAGCGCAAAGATCAGATTTTAACCCCACGAGGCGACACTCTATTGCTCGAAGGCGATATAGTTACAATTATTGGAGAACCAAAGGGAATATCGGCGCTATTCGACAAATACATTCACATTGAGAAAGGATAAAACTAAATGACAATACATTTCCCCACAACCCTTACAC
>Ga0334893_1001582_pt1 | contig 20759 bp, 12 predicted proteins | sample GraSluR3_MG_5_FD_207218 | JGI IMG/M metagenome (GOLD analysis project Ga0334893, IMG submission 207218) | Sludge microbial communities from methane-producing bioreactor in Wageningen University, Netherlands - Granular Sludge_09_05-R3 | ecosystem: Engineered > Bioreactor > Anaerobic >...
TTTCTTGCGGCCTCTTTCAGTTTCATCTCGCGTAGTTTGGCTGCTACTGCCGCTGCTTTCTCCCTTGCTGCTCTCTTATCCTCTTGCGCATGTATAGCCTTGAGCATCGCGGCCACTTCCTTCATCCTTGACCGCGGCGTAACCGAAAAAACGTTTCTGTAGAAATGAACCGTGCAGCGCTGGAAACGGGCGTCGGGGAAGGTTTCATTGACCGCTTCCAGCAGCCCTAGGCATTTGTCCCCGATGAACAGCTGTGTGCCGGTAAGACCCCGTTTCCTGAGCCTCTTGAGGAACTCCTGCCAGCTAGCCTTGTCCTCTTTCATCCCCTCAGAAGCACCGATCACCTCCCGGTAACCGTCCTCATTTACTGCCATGGCGATAAGAATCGCTACGTTCTCGTACGTGCCGCCCCAGTTGCGCTTGAGATAGATTCCATCGACGTAGACATAGGGATATTTGCCTTGTAATGGCCGGTTGCGCCATGCTTCGATATGACCATATACCTTCTGGTTCAGGTGGCTGACCGTCCCGGCCGACACTTTCGTTCCCCAAAGCGCTTCGGTAATGTCCTCCACCCGGCGTACTGAAACACCTGCCAGATACATCTCGATCAGGGCTTCTTCCACCGAGCTTTCCCTGCGACGGTATCGTTCAATGATGGCCGTTTCAAATGCCACTCCTTTAAGCTTGGGCACTTTCAGTTTCACATCCCCTGAGGTTGTGGTCAAATCGCGTTCATAGTGGCCGGAGCGGTATCCTTTGCGGTTTTCAGTCCGTTCGTACCTGCCTGCGTTAGTCAATTCTGCTGCTTCCTGTTCCAGCAGGTTATTAAGCGTTTCCTCTACGGTGTGGCGCACTATTTCTTTCAGCTCTTGCTTTATGGCTCCTTCGTTCAGGTGTATAATCTTATCGGACATGTTCGCAGCCCCTCTCTTGGCGAATGGTGTGACAACTTATTCTACCAAGCGGCTGCGTTCATGTCCTTTCTTCATGACGCTTTTCTATAATTTGCGCAATTTATGATACCTTATCGAGAGCTTTGGTTTCTTAGCAATAGATATTCCCAAGGCAAGGATTACTTTGGCATACAGGACGAAGAGCCCACCGTCAATGATCTTATATGGAGAACAAACAGATACATTTTTTGGTGGCAAGATAAAGAAATAAACGGAAATAATATCTTTATAAAACCAGATGTGGTATTCTAGAACACGTGCGTTTTATAGCGCTTTCGTAAAGAAAATCTTCCAACTCTGGAAGAGAAGGAGAAACATGAATAGTAACGAAATATTGAGTTTTTCAGATATGGATATCGCGGAGTCCCTGTTGAGGGCTGTGGAAGAAATGGGATTTGAAGAACCCACAACGATTCAAAGCCAGTGCATTCCTCTTATTGCCCAGGGATTCGATGTGCTGGGGCAATCCCAGACAGGAACCGGTAAGACGGCTGCGTTTGCAATTCCAACCCTACAAAACACGAATCCAAATGACAGAAGCGTGCAGGTTTTGGTTCTCTGTCCGACAAGGGAACTCTGCATACAAGCATCTGAAGAGTACAGGAAGTTTGGGAAATACCTGCATGGCGTAAAAACAGCGCCGATTTATGGCGGGCAGGATATTGACCGTCAAATACGCGCTTTGAAACAAGGGGTTCAGATAGTAATAGGGACTCCCGGCAGGATCATGGACCATATGCGTCGGCGGACATTAAAACTTGGCGGGATTAAAACAATTGTTTTGGATGAAGCCGATGAAATGCTGAATATGGGTTTCCGGGAAGATATGGAGACGATTCTGAAGGATACGCCGCAAGAAAGGCAAACGCTTCTCTTCTCGGCTACCATGTCTAAAGAGATTCTGGAAATAGCCCGAAACTTCCAGAAGGACCCCAAAAGCGTCAGGGTGGAGCATAAGGAACTCACTGTTCCAAGCATCGAACAATACTATCTTGAAATTTCGAGAAACAGCAAAGTTGAAATGCTCAGCAGACTGGTAGACGTATATGATCCGAAGCTGACCATAGTTTTCTGTAACAGGAAAAGCATGGTGGATGAGGTCGCAGACCAACTGCAGACGAGAGGATATATGGCCGAGGCGCTCCACGGCGATATCCGGCAGAATGCGCGAACCAGCATCATGCAGAGCTTCAGAAGTGGCAGGACAGAGATCCTGGTCGCAACGGATGTCGCTGCAAGGGGGATCGATATCGATGACGTTGAAATGATCATCAATTTCGATATTCCTCAGGATGAAGAGTACTACGTCCACCGTATCGGCAGAACGGCCCGTGCCGGCCGAAGCGGAAAGGCGTTTACCTTTGTTACGGGAAAGAAACAATTATATGCGCTAAGGGACATTCAGAAGTACACGAAATCAAAAATTCTGCCGCACGCGATCCCCTCCATCAAAGACATGCGGGAGAGAAGAATAAACCGTTTGGTCGGGGAAGTAAAAGAAGTTCTCGAATTAAAAGCCTTCGATGAGTATACGGAAGTCGTTGACAGGCTGATGAAGGAAGACTACGCATCCGTGGATATTGCGGCGGCGTTAGCCCAAATGCTTTTGAAGACCGAACAACCTGCTGAAGAAAACCCGACAGAAGAGATATTTGATGATTCTTCCGCAGAACCGGGCATGACCAGGCTTTTTATTAACGTGGGAAGAAAAGATAATGCAAAACCGGGAGACATTGTAGGAGCGATTGCCGGAGAGACCGGACTGAAAGGAAAACTGATAGGCAGCATCGATGTGCATGAGATGTATACTTTTGTAGAAGTCCCGAAGGCCCACGCGCGAGATGTAATCAGGCTGATGCGCAATGTTAGAATCAAAGGCAGGGCCGTGAATATTGAACCCGCCAATGCCCGAAGAGGAAGGGAAAGCTAACCTGGGCTATGACGAGTAAAAAATCCTGCGCCCAACGATAACCTCGTAGATACACACGGCCTTGTGTTACCCTCTCTCGGAGAAACGCTTTGATTGCGTCGAACACACAGGCCGCATATCTATTTGTATCGTTTTATGATATAATACAATTTAAGGTGAAATATGGGCCAGAAATATATTAGAGTATTTTTGCATAGCGGAACGAGATTAAGCCCTTTAGGCAATCAAGAGTTAACAGTATTTTGCCCGGGCAATAATGAAGAAACCTCACTTCTGGATGTGGACACAGAAGGCCTTTTAAAGTGGGTTAATAATAATCCCGGATGTAAAAAGAACCAAAGCAACGAAAAGTACAGGATATCCGACCAGGCCGATGCAATGTCTATTGTTTATCTAAAAGATCGGGAGATTCAAGCTTGTCTTAATGCAAACCGAATTTATCCTGGATTTCCAAAAACCGCAGTCTAGCTATACATGGATCGGAACGGATACTGCCATCTTTTTCATTTAACCTTATTATCGAATAATCTTCAATGAAAAAGTGAATACCAAAACCAATTCGAGAATGATCGGAATACTATTAGGAGAAATATATGAATATTCTACTGGTTTACCCTAAATTTCCCGATACGTTTTGGAGTTTTAAACATGCTCTGAAATTCATTGCCAAAAAAACGGCATACCCGCCTTTAGGCTTATTGACTGTGGCTGCGCTGCTTCCGGAAGAATGGAATAAGAAACTTATTGATATGAACGTAGAAAAACTGCGTGAGAGCCATCTTGATTGGGCGGATTATGTTTTCATCAGCGCCATATCCTTACAGACCGAATCGGCGAAGAGCATTATTCTCAGATGCAAAAAAGCCGGGATAAAAATAGTGGCAGGAGGGCCTTTGTTTACTGAGTGGCATGAGAACTATGATGACGTTGATTATCTGGTACTCAATGAAGCCGAAATCACTCTGCCATTTTTCCTAAAGGATCTGGCAAAGGGTTGTCCGAAGCACATTTATACTTCGAAAGAAAGGCCGGATATCCGGCAAACACCAATACCGCTTTGGAACCTCATTGACAAGAAGAATTATTCATCAATGAATATCCAGTTTTCCCGCGGTTGCCCATTTAATTGTGAGTTCTGCGATATTATCGTATTATATGGACGTACCCCCAGGCTAAAAAGCACAGCTCAGATCATTGACGAGCTCCAATCGCTCTATGAATTCGGATGGCGGGGGAGCGTCTTTTTTGTCGACGATAATTTTATTGGAAACAGGGTGAAGCTTAAAAAGGAGGTTCTTCCTGCAATCATTGAATGGTCGGAGAAAGAAGATTATCCATTTGAGTTCAGCACCGAGGTATCGATAAATCTATCGGATGATGCTGAACTGTTGAATTTGATGGTAAAAGCCGGTTTTAAAACGGTCTTTGTCGGGATAGAGTCTCCCCATGATGAGAGCCTTTCGGAATGTAACAAACATCAAAACAGAAACCGTGACCTTAAGGAATGCGTCAATCTGATACAGAAACATGGGCTTCAGGTACAGGGCGGATTTATTTTGGGCTTTGACAATGATCCGGATTCTATCTTCGATACTTTGATCCGGTTTATTCAGGACAGCAAAATTGTTGTGGCCATGGTAGGTTTGTTGAATGCCCCCCGCGGCACAAGGCTTTTTCAAAGGCTAAATAATGAACAACGAATTATCTCGAACATATCGGGAAACAATACCGATTTTTCAATGAATTTCATACCCAAGATGGATTATGACAAGCTGATCCAAGGATATAGAAAAGTTTTAACCACAATATATTCGCCGCAGTATTATTACAAACGTGTAATGCAGTATCTTGCGGACAGCAAAGAATTACGTGATAATAATAAGCACAGTATTACTATGAATGACATTGTCGCGTTTGTGAAATCCCTGTTTAAGATCGGTATCATTGGAAGAGACAGAATCTGGTATTGGAAGCTTCTTTTTCATACGTTGTTTACCACGCCGACGCAATTGCCGGCGGCCGTTACTTTTGCGATATACGGTTATCATTTCAGAAAAATCTATGATATCTGACTTTTTTTCGATTAATGGGTCCGGGCATGGGCGAGCAATGCGAACAGGACGTTTTTGCCGAGCGCCTTGTCGCGTGTTGTTTTTGCTTTGTTTTACTGCTCTGGGTACGCCGCAGCCCGGCGGTCGATTTTTGCTGAATGGTTTTCCCCGCTCGGCGGAATAAGCGCGCAGATCAACAGTATAATGGCCAGAGCGAATAGAGTAATGCCCAGCCAGATGGACGCGATTGGAAACACCGACGACAAAAACAGGTATTCCTGGCAAAGGCACCATGCGAGAATAGCCGCAAGAACGGCCGCCGCCGCGATCTGCACGCCGCGCATGAGGCGGAAACGCTTTGTGCGTAGCGTAGCCTTGCGCCTGCCAGCCACGGTCCCCATCGCCAACCGCAACGCTTGCAGCAGAACTGCGGACCAAATCAGGCCGATGATTGCCCACAGCCCGTATTCGCCCCATACGATCCGCCCCATCCCGACAGAGGGAAGGCCTCGCCACTGCGCCCAGCCGGTGAGCAGGTAAGCGATAAACGGCCAGCTTTCTGGCTGTTGGTCAGGATGACAAAGGCATCGCCCGTTTCGGGAACGGCATGGATATGTGTCATGATGCCGGTACCCTGACCGCCGTGCGCGACGGCGCGCATGCCGTTGGGCAACGTTTCAATATAGTGGCCCAGGCCATAGGCGTCAAAAACCAGGCCATATACGCCCAGGTTTTCGCTCTCCGGCGTATATAGCGCCTGGATACTGCGGGAACTCAGCGCACGACCGGCGTCTGAAAAGCCCGGCATTCCGGCAATAGCAAAGGCGGCAATATCCTGTGCCGTGGCGAATAGCCCGCCCGAGGCCTTCTCCGGATATACATATACAGGAACCGGCTTCCCGTTCAAATCATATCCCGTCGGAACAGGAGGTTCCAACGCTTTGCTATAGACAAAGGTGGAGTGTTTCATGCCTGTTGGGAGCAAAACCTCACGCTGCATGTATTCTGCAAAACCCTGACCGGTGGCCTCCTCTATGAGCAGCTCCAGCAGGTTATACCCTGTGTTGGAGTAGGAGAAGGCGGCGCCGGGCTCCAGCATGGGCACGGCTTCTTTTGTGAGCTTGTCGCCATGAGAAGGCATCGCTTCCCCGGGAGAATAGATTGTAAACACATCGTCCAAAGGCAATCCGGCGGTATGGCTCAAAAGCTGCCGTATCGTTATTCTTTCCGTTGAGAAGCCGGATTCAGGAAACTCCCAGTTCTTCAAGTATTGTGCGACGCCATGGTCCAGGTTGATTTCTCCTTGTTCTGCCAGTTTCATGATAGCCCATGCGGTGACCGGCTTTAAAATTGATTGTACCCGCATAGGCGTATCCGCTGTCAGCTTCTTTCCGCTTTCAATGTCGGCATAGCCGTACGCGCCTGACCAGACGATTTCGCCTCCTTTCACAAGAGCCACGCTTGTCCCGGGGATGTCATAGTGCGTCATAAGCGTGGGGATGCGTTTATCCATTTGCGCAACGAAAGCTTCCAGCGGGGCGTTTTGATCTGTTGTCGGCCTGGTTAGCTGAATTCCGGAAATGGCCAGTACCAAACCAAAGGAGACGATCAGCACGATCAGGACCCAGACCCATATCTTGCCGGGAAATCGCAGCCCCGTTTTTTTGACACCCATCTTGCAAGAACCCTAAACTATATTATATATCCACAGGTTTGAATCCTGTAGGATGCATAGTTATTGGCAGTGGCGAGGGTAGTCTAAGCCCCATTCACTATAGTCCTCACATATTAAAGCGGGAAGCCTTGGCTCAATCTGTTAATCGTTTTTTCGGGGCAATAATTGTATCCCCTTCTATATACGGGCGTTAGCCCCGCATCTTAGGTGAAGCAAATATAACGACTACATAAATACGGTCTGTATTGGCGACGCATCTGCTCATGCAGATCTCGTCTGCAAAAGAATTTGCATTGAATTGTCGAATAATTGTGTTAAAAGAAAAATGTAAATGCCAGGTATAATGGCAAAAAAAACACATGCTATCGTGGTCGGTTCAATATAGAAGGGGGGTTTGGATAATGAAAGAATCAACTGATAATAAATTAAACCACAATCATATGAATCACACCCAGAGCAGCGAGCCTCAAACCGATGTAACGATTCACCAAAATCATGATGAACAGCACCATAGTGAACCTCAGCCCCATCACGGACATGACCACGGACATCATCAGGAGCATGCTCAACCCGACCATTCCGGCCATCAAAAGAATGATCGTGCCGGACATGAGGGCGCAGTACCAGGCGGCCATCAAAACCACTCGCACCCGGGGGGAGAGGACCATCAGGGGCATCATGCTGCAATGGCCGAAGATTTCAAAAGAAGGTTTTTCATCTCACTGGTTATTGCGGTTCCTATACTTATATTGTCCCCCATGATTCAGATGTTTTTGGGTGTTGACTGGAGATTTCCAGCCGATAAATATATTCTTTTTACGTTGTCCACGATTTTACTTGTTTATGGTGGGAAACCGTTCATTATGGGGGCAATGGATGAGCTGAAGAAAAGAATGCCTGCCATGATGACGCTGATATCACTGGCTATATCCGTGGCATATGTTTATAGCTCCTTTACCATATTCGTTTTAAGCGGAAGTGATTTTTTCTGGGAACTGGCGACCCTGATAGTCATTATGCTACTCGGGCACTGGATCGAGATGAAGTCTGTTGTGGGTGCTTCAAAAGCATTGGATGAACTGATTAAATTAATGCCGGAGCAAGCGCATCTATTAAAAGAAAACGGCGAGACCGTCGATATTCCGATAAAGGATTTAAAGGCGGGAGACAATGTCCTGGTTAAGCCCGGAGAAAAAGTTCCGATTGACGGTGAGGTTTTTGACGGAAGGTCTGCGGTCAACGAATCGATGATCACCGGCGAATCGGTACCGGCTGAAAAAACAAAAGGCCATGAAGTGATCGGCGGCTCCGTCAACGGAGAGGGTGTTTTGAAATTCACAGTGAACAGGGTCGGAAACGATACTTTCCTGTCTCAGGTGATTAACCTTGTTCGTGAAGCACAGAATTCGAAGTCATCCACCCAGAGACTTGCGGACAAAGCGGCAAAATGGCTGTTCTATCTGGCCGTTTTTGCGGGCACACTGACGTTTACAGCCTGGATAATTATCGGCAATGACCTGAGCTTTGCAATTGAGCGAGCAGTGACGGTAATAGTTATTGCGTGTCCGCATGCGTTGGGACTTGCTATTCCTCTTATCACTGCTGTTTCAACCAGTATAGGTGCGAGAAAGGGTCTGCTGATCAGGAACAGGGCTTCATTCGAGAACGCAAGAAAGATCGATACTGTTGTTTTCGATAAAACGGGGACGCTGACGGAAGGCGAATTTGGGATCACGGATATCTATGAAAATAGCATAAGCAGGGAGGAATTGCTGTCCATCGCATATTCGGTCGAATCCAACTCGGAGCATCCCATCGCTAAGGCTATCGTAAAAGAAGGGAAGAAATTAAACCTCGGGATGCTTGAGGTCAGGGATTACCAGAACCTTACCGGAATGGGGTTGAAAGCGATGGTGAACGGACGGGAGATTCTGATCGTAGGGCCGGGGTATCTGATAGATAATGATATTGTGTTTGAGGAGAACGAATACGAAAAGCTCGCAAGAGAGGGCAAAACGGTAATATTCATATTGGGGGGGGATACGCTCCTCGGGTATATCGCGTTAACCGACATTGTCAGGGAAACGGCCAAGGAGGCCATCGATTCGCTGAAATCTATGCGCATTCAAACGACTATGCTTACGGGTGACAACAAGAGGGTCGCCACACATATCGGAACCATCCTCGGGATGGATACCGTGATAGCGGAAGTACTGCCTCATGAAAAAGCACTGAAAATCGATGCACTTCATAAGGAAGGTAAAACAGTAGCGATGACCGGTGATGGCGTAAACGACGCCCCGGCACTGGCCAGGGCTGATCTGGGTATTGCGATCGGGGCAGGGACAGACGTGGCTATTGAAACTGCGGATATAATACTCGTGAAAAGCAACCCCCTTGATGTCGTGAGCATAATAAAGCTTTCAACTGCAACCTATAAGAAGATGATCCAAAATTTGGCATGGGCCACGGGATACAATCTGATCGCGCTCCCCCTTGCGGCTGGCATACTGTATTACCAAGGAATCGTTGTTAGTCCGGCCTTAGGTGCAGCGCTAATGTCGTTGAGCACGATTATTGTTGCAATAAATGCAAGACTACTAAAACTAAGATAAGTTTGCGTTGCACTTTTTATCATGGTGGAGCTAAACGCCCCAAACATGGACATGTTTATTTCAGGGGCGGTTTTGAAGTTGCTGTCTTTTTGATGATAAGCCTCGTGTGAGGCCGTGAGAAGCTCGGTGAGAGGCTTTGACATTAACTACGGGTCTTAGGCTGTAAAATCCGCATTATTGTTGAAAATAGCTTGCCGGTCATTGTCATTCCCGTTTGTTTTATTAACGGGCTTTTCGTTGATAGTTAAAGTACGAGAAGATTATTCTAAGGGGGATATAGTATTGAAAAGAAAGATTTTGGTTACATTAGCACTATCGCTACTTCTTTTGGTAACTGCGTGTAGCCAGTCAACTGGTCAGGAAGCAACACCCGCTCAAACAGGAACAACCAGCCTTGGGCAATCAGGAACATCCACCACCCAGACAGATCAATCGTATAAAAATTTGAATATGCTGACCTCAGAAGACCTGTTAACGGGGGCGTCTGCCAACACTACTTTTATTGGATACGGCTATGATATCCTGAACCAATCCTACATACATTTGGAGGGGTTCTCAAAGTCCAGGCCTATATTAAAACAAGAAGAAGTGCAAAAGAGGATATTAACAAGTGATGCCCCGGCGCAAAGCTCACATACAATTATAGGGCAAACAATGGAAAGTTATTGCAACAACTTTTCTGCGGAATTGGAGTTAAAATCATCGCACCCATTATTCTCCGGGAAAATAACAAGTGAATTTGACAGCTCAAAATCAAGCAAAACGAACACACACTTCATTAAATCATTGAGTTTTTATCCGACGTACAACGAATATATCAAGGTAACGGCAGAACTGAAGGATATTCTCGACGATACTTTTGCCAGTGATTTAAACGGTGATATGAGCCCCGAAGAACTTTTTCGCACTTACGGGACACATTTGGTCGTCGAAGATTTAATGGGCGGGCGATGTGAGTTTAATTACACTTATACATCATCCCAATCGGAGACCACATCCCAGATCAAGAATAAGGTTGATGCGACTTATAAGTTTATCTCCGGATCCGGTTCGGTAGATGATAAAACAGTCGCGACGGCTTTCCTGTCCAATTCGTCGTTCACATCTTCTCTCTATGGGGGAGAAAAAATTGATGCTACAACACTTGAAAACTTAATCAAAAATCAAAGCTCATGGATAAAGTCAATCAACAAGTCAACATCTACAATCTGCGGGATCAGCAACATGAATTCGTTAAAACCCATTTGGGAACTGACGTCGGATAAGGCCCGCGCTCAGGAATTGAAAGCCTATTTTGACAAGGAAGGCGGAAGTATTTACGAATTCATCAAGTCCATGTCGGTTTTTCCTGAACCCACAACAGATTACATTCAGTCCATCAGAGTACTGTCAGATAAAGAGATCCAATCCGCAAAAGATCAGCTGTTTTCAGGTTATACTCTGATCGAAAAGGATCTGAACAAGGGCGCAGGCGGAGATTATATTTATTTGTCCTATAATACGACGACGGATCCTTCAAAGGCCCTTACAGACATCAGAGTATCCTTTGACGATTACAGTCTGCCTGGCTCCTATACCAAAAATTCGCATGATTTGAATAAGGGTGCGGGGGGTACATATATATACCTCTGGACATCGACGAACTCGTCGAACGGCAAACCTATCAAGGCCATTGATGTGTTCTATGGCCAGAATGCAGACATGCCCACGGGGTATACTGTGGTCGATTACGATAAAACGGGAAATGCAGCCGATCTGAATCATCACGCAGGCGGCGATTACATTTATCTTGGCATAAAGCATTAAAGGGCAGTTTAGAGCCTGTATGTAGAAGATCACACGAAAAGTTCCAAGGTATAACACTAAAAGCACAGGAATCGTAATGGTGCCTGTGCTTTTAATTGTCAGACAACCTAAAAAACCACAAACCTTTTTTTTATACAGGTTTTTTGCTGGTGGAGCTGAGGGGAGATGAACAGCTTCGTCGGTTGCCAGTCATCCGGGCCTTTTACCGGGTAACATTACGTCTGATTGCCGGGGCGCTATTTGGCGAACGGAACAAACGAACGTATTCTTTGAGGATTGCAACCTCATTGTCGTGACGACAACAGGCGTTAAGGGAGATGGTATAAGAAGCTTTTTGTGTTATAATAAAGAAAATCAGTTATTGCCAAACGATAACGAACATATAGCTTTTTCTGTTCCGAAGCATTTTTAATCGCGGGTCGTTTCATTCTATTATTTGTTTGTATATAAGCCAGTTCTACTGGCTGCAAAAGGACGTTTTAGTGACTCATCGGGTCTTTCTCCCAAAATAGATTCCATGCACTACAGCGATTGCATCCAGGGGGTGAAAGCTGGCATGTATAAAGTTATTGTCGTTGATGATGAGCAGTTGGAGCGCGAAGCAGTTAAGCATATACTGAAGAACAGCGGGTTGCCCGTAACCATAGCCGGAGAGGCTGTGGACGGATTGGATGCAGTTGAACTTTTTTACGAAGCTGATCCGGACATCGTCGTGATCGACATAAAGATGCCATGCAACAATGGCCTGGAGGTTGCGCACAAGATGCTCGAATCGGGGACGAATCCCATCATGATTTTTCTTACGGCATATGACGAATTTGAATATGCGCAAAAAGCGATCCGGTTAGGCGCGCTCGATTATGTTTTAAAACCCGTGCGACCCGAAGAAGTCATACGAACCGTACACAAAGCCATCCGGGAAATTGAACGCAGGAAGCATGTCCAAAACCAGCGCAGAGGAAAAAAAGAGAGGCTCCTGCCGGATCGGTACGCACAATCGCCGGTTGATCCCGCCGCCATCGATTTCAGTCTGCAAGGCCTGAAAAACCTGGCCGGGTTATTAAATCCGGAAAATTCCGCTTGGATTGTCTTGATCGTTGGTACGTACAGGCAAAAAGCGGAAGAACAGGATAATTACGTAATCAGAACGAGTGAAGCCAAACAGAAAGTCTTACACATCATCAACTCCAATACCCATTTTTTTAAAAACGTGCTGCTTTGCTCCACGGAGATGGACAAGGTTGTTGTTCTGATTTGCGCGAAAGAAGGCCTCAGTAACGACGACATCGGACAGATGACACATGGATGGGCCGGAACCATCCGGGAAAGAATTGTGCAGGCCAATCTTGGGCCTGTAATGATTGGTATCGGGCAACCGTTTACGAACCTGGACGAAATTTACGAGTCATACTTGCAAGCCAGGGAGGCTTTTATCGATGATCCGCTGCCTGCCGGAGCAGGCCGTTCCCTGCCCGAACCGGGCGGCGGACTCAATGTCTTTGTTTCCGACAGTGATGAAATGAAAAAGATACTGAATGATCATATCGTTAAACGGGAATGGGATGGCATCCTAAAGATCTATAAGGAATGGTATATGGAAATTGTAAAATCCGACGCGCCCCTTTATGTGAAAAAAGCGAGCGTTGCGGATATGATCATCGGTATGTCAAAGACTGCTATTGAGGAAGGGGTCGAAAAGGAAAAGATAATTAAGCTTGTGGTCGATTTTCAAAACCAGCTGAACGTAAGCGACTGTCTGATGGGTTTGGTGGATTATTTGATTCTTATCATCGGAGAAATCGAAGACTTGATTAACGACTGCCAGAAAACGTATAGCGCGCGCATCATAGCCCGGGCTACGGAGTATATCAAAAATCACTATTGCAGGAATATCAGGATGGAGGAGGTCGCCAAAGCGGTCAACCTGAGCACCTTTTATTTTAGCAGGCTGTTTAAAAAGGAGACGGATACGACTTTTCTGGATTATCTGACAAACGTTAGAATAGAAAAAGCCAAACAGTTGCTTAGGGACCAAAGTATGACCATCACCGAAGTGGCGCGGGCCGTCGGGTATCTCGAAGCGTGTTATTTCAGTCGCGTGTTCAAAAAACATGAAAAACTCTCGCCCAGCGAGTACCGTAACCGGATAAAAAAATCCTGCTGAAGAAAACTCGGCAGAAAAATGCATGAAAAGGGCAAGAACGAATGGCCAAAGGCGTATTTGCGGATATGCCTTTTCTTATTTCCTTTTTGAGCCGGCGATCAAATAAGATTGTACTTGCGGTAAGCAAGATTATTCAAAGACTTTATAAATATATAAACATATAAATATAGATAGATATAAAAAATTGCACGGAATCAAGAATGAAGCGGGGCTGACGGGACAGGAACAACGTGTTTGTAAAAGCAACAAAAAGGAGGTATTTTTATGGCAATGGCATTGGACAGGGGCTATGGAATCGAGCCCTTTAACAAGGATTGGGGCACCGGAAAATCGGGAATGGGGGATGAAGCGACATCACCGTTTCCGCGAATTAACGCCTGGAGAGAGCAGTTTTTAAACACCCCGCTGACGTTGGACCATGAAAGGGCCGTTTTGTGGACGGAGTCCATGGAATCAAGCAAAGGGAAGCCTTACATCGTGCGATGTGCCGAAGCTTTGGCCCATGTTTTGAGAAACGTCGAGGTCCATATTGGAAAGCACGAATTGATTCTTGGAAACATGGCGGCTCCCCCCAGATGCGCGCCGGCTTTTCCCGAGTTCTCCTATGACTGGTTTATCGACGAACTGGAGAACGCTCCGTTCAACGAAAGAGACGGGGACAGGTTCCTCTACACGAAGGAGACCGAGGAAGCGCTGAAGGGTATCCACGGTTTCTGGAAAGGCAATACCGTTCATGACCTGGCAAAGAACCTTATGACGGAGGACGAACTCAAAGGGACGGGAGCCTATGGCAAGGGCGTTTATCTGATCGGCAACTACTTTTTTGGCGGCGTAGGGCACTGTTCTCCGTATTATGAAAAGGTTTTGAATCTTGGGTGGAAAGCCATCAGGCAGCACGTTGAGGAAAAGCTTGAGAGCCAGGGAAAATTCAATGCGGAGGACATCAAAAAAGAGCATTTCTGGAAAGCGCAGTTGATCGCGTTGGACAGCGTGAAGGATTTCATTTTAAGGTATGCCAAAAAAGCCTGGGACATGGCGCAAAGCGAAAAAGACGCACAGAGGAAACACGAACTCATCAAGATGTCGGAAAACTGCGCATGGATCGCTGAAAATCCCCCGAGGACTTTCTGGGAGGCGATCCAGATGTGGTGGTTCGTTACCACCATCGTCACGATCGAAGGCAACGGCCACTCTATTGCCTATGGAAGATTCGATCAGTACATGTACCCATATTATAAAAAAGATCTCGCAGACGGGACGGCCACGAAAGAGTTTATTCAGGAATTGATCGAATGCGGCTGGATCAAGGTAAGCGAGCTCACCAAGATCCGGGATGCCGGGTCGACCAAGGCGTTCGGCGGAGTTGAACTTGGCGGGGCATCCCTGACCGTCGGGGGGCTGAGGCCGGACGGGCAGTGCGGGGTCAACGAGCTATCCTATATGTGCATCGACGCGACCGCGCACGTACGGCTGCATTCGCCCTGGATGACCACCAGGCACCACGCCAATGAGCCTCAGGAATGGTGGGTAAAGTGTATCAAGTGTGCCAAGATGGGATTCGGGCTGCCATCCTTCTTCAATGACGATGCGATTATCCCGTCCATGCTAAACCGCGGCCGGGCTATCGAGGACTCCCGTGATTATTGCGCGCTGGGGTGTGTGGAACCCGACGCGACCGGCAGGGAATACGGTTGGCATGATGCGGCTTTCTTCAATATGAACAAGGTGCTGGAACTGGCCGTCAACAACGGCAGATGCATCAACTGCAGCAAAAACTGCGCCCGGTATGACAGGTGTGTTGGCGCGGGGACCCAATTGGGGGTTGCCACCGGATCTCTTGCTGATTTCAAATCCTTCGATGATGTAAAAGAAGCCTATGAAAAGCAGATGAAGTACTGGGTAGACCGTCTGGTCAGGGCTGAGAATTCCATGGATATTGCCCACCAGACAATGAAACCGCTTCCCTACCTGTCTCTGCTGATCGACGACTGCATCGACAAGGGGACGGACGTTACGGCGGGCGGCGCCAAGTATAACTTTATCGGCCCGCAGGGCGTCGGCGTTTCGAATGTGGCCGATGGCCTGTCCGCCATCAAGCAGTTGGTATTCGATGAAAAGAAGGCCACGGGGGCCGAATTCCTCGAAGCCCTGCAGAAGGACTGGGAAGGATACGAAGAACTGTACGCTCTGGTGAATAGTTCAAAGGTTCATCATTACGGCAACAACGACGACTATGCCGATGAGTTGGCACGTTATGGCGCGCTTGTCTATTGCGGGAATCTTGAAAAACGGCCTACGGCGCACGGCGGAATCTTCCAGCCGGGGCTGTATCCGGTGTCTGGAAACGTAGCCGCCGGCTCCATGCAGGGAGCCAGCCCGGATGGGAGAAAAGCGAGTGAAGCCGTGGCAGACGGAGTCTCGCCGGTCCACACGTCCCGGGGTTCCCACGACGTTTCCGGTCCTACGGCAGATATCCTCTCCGTTTCCAAACTGGACCACAGCATCGCTTCGAACGGGACGCTGCTCAACCAGAAGTTCTCGCCGTCGACCCTGGTAGGCGAACAGGGGGACGAGAATTTCATCACCATGATGAAGGTATTCTTCAAACGCGGCGGATTCCACAACCAGATCAACGTGATTAGCCGCGAAATCCTGGAAGACGCCATGAAGAATCCGGAGAAGTATAAGGGCCTGATTATCAGGGTTGCCGGATACAGTGCGTTCTTTACCGAATTGGATCCGGGACTGCAGCGTGATCTGATCGACAGGACGGCGTTTGAATTCTGACGGCGGGCCTGAAAAGGTTCAAACGGTTTGTAACTAAAAAATAGGAGGATGCCAGAGAACGGGCATTGCTCCGGCGAACAGGCGGTAAACACGTCTCAGGTGCGGACCGGTTTTGGAAATAAAATCAGAGAATGCTTTGGTTTGTTCCAGGATCGGTTCGCCACTTCGTAAAGAGACGTCTGAAGGATGGACTCGAAGTAACTCGAAATGATTTAATAATTGACCAGAGGTGCAACAATGAATGCGATTTTTGATCAGGTACTAGAAGAGATGGGCGACAAATATGCGCAGGGGGAAAAAGGTATCGTCACAAATATACAAAGGTTTACCGTGCATGACGGTCCGGGCATTAGGACGGAGGTATTCTTAAAAGGATGTCCGCTCCGGTGCCGGTGGTGTTTTAACCCCGAAAGTTTTCATCCTTATTCGGAGGTCGGTGTTTTCCCTCTGAAATGTTTGGGAATCGACAAATGCAAAGCCTGTATAAAAGCGTGTCCTGAAGGAGATAAATTTTTTTATTTCAGTGAACAGAAGGGAATCGACAACGAACAGCGAACTGTTATAAGTGGGATAGATTTAGATGCTTGCACGAATTGCCTCAAATGTGCCGAAGCATGCCCTGCTGAAGCTCTCACCATCTGGGGCAAAACGATGAGCGTAGATGAGGTCATGACGGAGGTATTGAAAGAAAGGCCGTTTTACGAAGAAAAGGGCGGGGGCATCACCATATCGGGAGGAGAATTACTTGTTCAATGGAGGTTTGTCCTTAGGCTGCTTAAGGCGTGTAAAGAAAAAGGCATACACACCTGCCTGGAATCGACTTTACTGGGAAACTGGGATATCATTGAACAATTGATGAAATATACGAACTTTGTCTTCACCGACGTCAAACACATGGACCCGAAAAAGCATCTGGAGTATACCGGGGTTTCTAACGAGACGATCCTCGAAAACATCAAAAAAGTCGCGTGTCTTGGCATTCCAATCGTCATTCGGATTCCGGTAATTCCGGCGCACAATGATTCGGAAGAAAACATCAGGGCCTCCGCCGAATTCATACGCGATGCGTTCAAGGACAAGACCAATACGCTCAAGCAAGTCCAACTTCTGGGGTTCCATCAATTGGGAAACGAAAAGTACGAGTCCATTGGACTTAGCTATCCCTTAAAAGATTTCGTTGCCCCGCCGCATGCGGAGTATAAGCAAAACCTCGATAATCTGGTAAGGATCATGGAGTCCTATGGTGTTCCGGCCGTTGTGGGAGCCAACAAACTGTTGGTAGCATTGCAAACGTAACCGGAAAACCCATACGGGAAGAGTTGAAAGAATGACTGCGGACAAACACATTTTTTCAATGAAGCTAAAGGAAATCATTGATCTGCAGGTCCTGCAGCAGATGCAGGATAAGTTTGCCCGCGCGACGGGTCTGGCTTCCGTTATAGTGAACAAAGAGGGGGAGCCGATGACGCTGTACAGCAATTACACCAGGTATTGCCAATTGATTCATTCCAGCCCGTTAGGCCGAAAGAGGTGTACCGAGTGCGATATAAATTTAGGCAATAAGGCTTTGCAGTCCAAAAAGATCGCATGGCATATATGCCATGGGGGGTTGGTGGACGTTTCATCTCCGATCGTAGTCAACGGGATCTACATCGGTCAGGTGATGTGCGGTCAGGTTTTATTTGACAAACCGGGGAAGGATATCGCCCGGGAAATGGAAAAGAGGGAGAGAGAACTCGGGCTGCCCGCTGGTGTCCTTATGGAACGTTTCGAAGAAATCAGCCTCATCACGCCCAAACACCTATTCGATTGTGCGGAGCTTCTAACTATCATCGGAAGTTATATTGTCGAATGTGGTATTAAATCCTTGAAAGAGAGGGAGTTGCATGAGAAAGAGATTCAGATAATGGAGATAAAAGCCAGCAGGGCCCATATGGAAAGAACATTGAAGGAACTGGAGCTAAAGACCCTGCAATCACAGGTGAATCCTCATTTTTTGTTTAATGCGTTAAACACCATTGCCAGGTGTGCGATGTTCGAAAATGCTGATTCTACCGAGGATATCACCTATAATCTTGCGCAACTCCTAAGATACAGCCTTCGCAAGATCGATACATACGCTACACTCAAGGATGAGCTCGACCATGTGAAGAATTATTTGTCCATTCAAAAAAAGAGGTTTGGCGAACGAATTAAATTCAGAATCAACGTAAGGCCCGAAGTATTAAGTTTTAAGCTTCCGGCAATGACGCTTCAGCCATTGGTGGAGAACTCCATTATTCACGGGTTGGAGCCGAAACGGAAGGGTGGGATGATCGTAATTAACGGCAAGATCAGAAGTAAGAAGCTGCTTATTGAAGTAATAGATTCAGGAATGGGGATTTCAGAGGCAAGGATAAAGGAGATTTTAAAATATAATCCGAAAGAAACCGGACAGGTGCAGAGTACATGTATCGGATTGGCCAACGTAAGAAAAAGACTGGTTCATTTTTTTAATAATCAGGCTGAAATGCGCGTTGAAAGTGAGGAGAATTACTGGACGAAGATCAGTATGATACTTCCTTTTGAAAAACAATATTCCGGATGAGGTTGCGGCTACAAAAGTACTTTTTTAAGCGGGTTGTATAACATTAGCAGATGTTTGGAATAAAGGTTGTTGAAGCCGAAAGGAAATACAATGTAGCGGAAAAATCCAGTTATTGGGGGTTAGAAATTAAAATCATGTGGGGAGGGTGATCATTCATAATGAAAAATCAGTATGACAAAAAAATAAAAGAAGATATATATTGTAAGGCCAGAGAATTGGGCGCGGAACTGATAAGAATCTGTTCTGTGGATAGTTGGGAAATAGAGCCTATACAGGAACCAGAGTTCTGGCCACAAAATATTTGGCCATGGTCGAAGAGCGTGATAGTGTTAGCAATTCCATTATTATATCCAATGGCTGCAACTGCTCCATCGGTGCTTTATCAAGAGCAGTATGATACAAGCAATCGTATTATGGATGATATGGCATATAAGCTTGCAAAATATCTTATGGTAGAAAAAGGACAGAGGGTATTTTTCTTTCCAAGGGACTGCTATGACAATATAAAGGTGTTGCTAAAAAATCCTGCGGCAGCTTTTTCACATGTAGTGGCTGGATATTATTCCGGTATGGGCACAATAGGAGACAGTCATAATTTGATAACAAAAGAATTTGGTCCAAGAATTCGTATTGTTTCTGTTATCACAGACGCCGTGATTGAACCGGATGATAGGATTGACAATAACTTATGTATTCATTGCAAAAAGTGTTTGAAGATGTGCCCAGCTAATTGTTTTTCGGAAAATAATGGGAAAATTTACGACATGGATAAGGATAAATGTACAAAATATCACATAGAATTGGTTGAGCAACATCATTGGCCTTGTGGTTATTGTGCTACATTTTGTCCAGTAGGGGAAGATTTGAAGAGATACAACAGGATAGAGGTTGTGACAGCCAAAGGTTTAGCTCATTGTCAAAAGTTTGGCTCATAAACATTAATTGGTCTGCCCCGAGATCTGTGCCATTGGAAAACAGCTGCTTATGCTGATCCAAGTACGGTCTGGTTAGCCGGGCGCTCCCAAGGAATAAGTTTAATCCTGCCCAACTGTTCCATAGAAAAAACCACGTGGTGCAAAAGTGGGTGCATAAGCAAAAACCAAATCCCGCAAACCGTTTGTTTGCGGGATTTGTGGCTGGTGGAGGCGAGGGGAGTTGAACTTGGGGAATTGACAATCACCTCGTCTATTGTTTTTCAAAACGTACCGTCGTGTATTGGCTTGAATACACGGTTTTCTTCTCGCGTAACGTTTGATATCATCCAATATCAGTCCGTATTTTGGGGCTGTGTCTACTATGGTCTATTCTCTTAGTAGACATCGCTCCCCTCGTAGGGGTGATAATACGTCGATAGAGTATAATAATGCTTGCAATTTATAGGTGGATATAGAAAGCCACCGACCACTCCGATAGAATGAAATGTGACAAGCATAACATTCAAAAGGAGAGAGAATCGATGGCTCAAAAAAAGTCTACCACGGATTTAACCGCATTGCTACCGCAATGGCATGGCGGCGGAACCCGACCCGATGATTTCAATGCTTGAGTGGCAGCCACGGTACACATGGATGAGAAAACGCCGCACATTCTGGCGACGAGTGTATCATGATACAGCATTTCGCCTGTGCCGATCGAAAAGATTGCCGAGCAGATCCATGCGAGAAAGCCGGAGATTGCGGAAATGACTGTGCTTCCCAATGGATGGGCGCTCATGAGGTACGAATTGATGAAGATGGTCACATTTGCCGACGCGATTCATTGTATTGAATAAGGAGTTTGAAAGAATGATTGAATAATCCGGGGAAATAAAATATAATAAATTTACCGAGTTGCAAAAAAAAACCATACGAACGGTTGACAGGCTTAAAATTAAATTATATCATAATTCTCAGTTGAGAGTACCTTTTTTTGCATAGGTCGTGTCATCACCGCACGGCCTTTGCGCTTTTTGGGAATATTGCAGAAATGTCTGGGGTAATAGGATAGGTAGTGTCAAATCAAGTTTGCAAAATCACTCCGAAAAAAATGGATCAAGCGGCAGATAAAAAGGCGTCCTGAATAGACTGTGCACTCAAATATGCCCTTGCGGACGACCAGTCTTCTGAGTATTCCATGAGGTACGTGGCGACCAACCGCAGGTAGGATGCGGGGTTCGGGAAGATTCCAACTACTCTGGTGCGCCGCCGAA